>JAABUU010005224.1_pt1 | contig 14719 bp, 11 predicted proteins | sample 5559301 | NCBI WGS metagenome assembly JAABUU01 (sample SAMN10711884, study PRJNA513360) | rock metagenome | isolation source: Antarctica rocks | place: Antarctica: Victoria Land, Richard Nunatak white | reverse complement strand
CCGCTTCGCCACCCAGGCGCTGCTCTGCACCGGGTACTGTCACGTTAAGTTTTGACTGAACAAAGTCTCCCCACCGAGGCTCGATTATCGCCCCAAATGCTGTGCCTGCGGGCTGGTTATCGCCCGCAGGCGGGGGTTATTCCCCACTTTGCTGCCGCCGCTACCGTCAAATGTGCTCAACTTGACAGTACCTCGACGAGGGTCAGCAGGCGCTTGTCGGCCTGCGGGAGCGACAGGCCGAGCAGTTCGCCGGCGCGGAGGCCCAGGCGTACCCCCAGGACCTGGCGCGGGCAGCGCCGCCCGCCGTGCGGCGCCGCCGAGCGGGCGAGCAGGCTCGTCAGTTGGGACGCGGCGGGGCCACTTGTCCCCGCGTCACCGCTCGCCATCGTGCGCTCCCCCCTCCCCCTACGAACCGCCCTCGCCTGGACGCTCACCCCCCTTCAACCACTTGCCAAGCCGGCACCGGCACGCCCGCCACCCGGTTAATAAGCCAGCAGACGACAGTCAGGAGGATGACCTCGACCGCGATGGCGAGGGCCGCCGCCCCGATGCGCGCGGGCGTGACGCCCGCCTGCACGGCGCCGGGGGAGTGCAGGATCCCGAAGAGGGCCAGCGCCGCGTAGCCGAGCACGAGCGCCACGCCGTGGCCGATGAGGGTATTGCGCAGGCTCGCGCTCGGGTCGAGCGGCTGCTCGAAGCAGCGGTAGATGGTCGGCCCGAGGCTGGGGCGGAGGAGCGGCTGCCCGGCGAGGTGCGCCGCCAACCCGGCAAGCCCCATCGCGATCAGCCCGACGACGAAGAGGTAGACGCAACGGCCAACGCCGCTCCGCTACCAGAGACACTGCATACTCGCCAATCGCCTTGTCTGAGATCCGACGGAACTGGCGAGTCTACGCTGCGCGGCCAACCGCCGCTTGCAGGTGGGTCCGACCATGACCAGTGCGGGCTCCTGGCCCCATTGGGGGATACCCCCGCGAGCGCCCGTCCCCTACGCTGAGATTGTGCGCAGCGTAGGGGAGAGACAAGGGGACGAGATGGGCAACGATACGACACACTACGCGATCTTCACGGCGGCCTCGCTGGATCAGCAAGGGGCTCGGGGTGGTTGGGCAACCATCGTCGTCCAGCAGGGACGGCACCAGCTCGTGCAGGGGACGGCCGCGGCGAGCCTCGACGGGTTGGAATTGCTGGCGATGCTCGCGGGCCTCGCCGTGGTGCCGCCTGCGGCCTCCGTCTGCCTGATCACCCGCAACGATCGCCTGTATCGCGGCCTGACGGTTGAGCGCGAGCGCTGGCGCGCGGCCGACTGGTACCGTCCCGGGGGACAGCCACTCGCGCATCGCGCGCTGTGGATGCGCCTGGATGCGGCGTGCCAGGGCCGTTCGGTGCGCTGCCTGCGCGATGGTGACCGCTCCGGCCCGTCGCCGCTCGGACGCGCCCAGGGACTTGCCCGAGCGGCGAGCGGCCAAGGTAAGCGCCAGCCGGGCGCGGGTCCGGGAGTCCTTGGGCGGGCCCGGTACTCGGCAAGGCCCGCTGGCGGGCGGTTTCGCCCGGTGCCCGGGCGCGAGATTGACCAGGGGGATCGGTACGAACTGTCTATGGGTGCGGTCGGGTAGCGCGGCTACAGTAGCTGTAGTGAGCAACCAGTCGCGTCGCCGCACTGCGCTGGTTGCACAGTACCGTCATTAGCGGAAGCGACGACGCCCGTCCCAGTATCTGGACACCTTAGGACGGGTCGAGCTAGTGGTGTAACCGCCCGCAGCGCCATGCTCCCGTGCCTCGCTGCGAGGACAGAGGTGGCCCGCTAATGACCTCGGAAAGGAGGGAGTAGCGGGTCACTTCGCGTTGTCCTCGATCGATCGATGGCTTCAGGAACAAGGGAGACACACCACATGAAGATCGTCCAGATGACCCCCCTGCCCACCCTCAAGCAGCGCGCCACCCGCTTCGGCCTCGGCCTCGGCCTGGCCGCGACGCTGGCCCTTGGCGCGGCACTGCCCGCGCTGGCGGCTCCTGGCGTGACCGCCGCCGGCCCCGTCAGCGCACAGGCCGCGTATCCGGGGCCGGTCATCGACGGCCAGGCCGGCACGTTTCGCATCACCGCAAGCGCGGGCGAGGCGGTCGTGCTGCGGAGTCCGACCCCCGGTCTTGAATCGGCGCAGCTGACCTTCAGCACCGATTTCAGCGGCCTGATCACGTTCGCGGAACGCACCGAGCCGGCCACGGCTACCGCTCGCCCCTTCCTCTTCGGGGCGATGGGGGCGTTGCCGCTGCTCGGCCTGTCCGCGTTGAGCGCGGACGCCCCCCCGTCCGGCATCGTCGACCGGTACCTCACGGTCGACCGGGATGGCGCACCGTCGAGCGTCGTGGCCAAGGCGGTCTTCCAGTTCCGGGCACCGTCTGCGTACAGCAGCGTCGCCCTCCAGGGGAACGACGGCGGTGTCTGGCGGATGCTGCCCACCGCCGCGAAGGCAGTCGACGGCGCGCAGACGGTCTACACCGCGACCTCGTCGGGACTCTACGACACCTACGCCATCACGTACTCCTCGGGCACGCTCCCCGGCCTGCCGAGCACCGGCCTGGGTGGCGGCAGCGGTGGCGGGGTCGGGGCCGGACCCTGGTGGATCGTCCCCATCCTGGTGCTCGTCACGGGGCTCGGCCTCGGTATCCGTCGCCGCGTCCGCGGCTGACGTCCGGTTTCGCGGGGGCACGCACGGGCTGGACCCCGCGTGCCCTGGCCGCGGCACACCATCCCGATCGTCGCAGACTCTCGTCCTGCGCGACCATGTCGCGCCCAAAATCAGGGGTACGAATGAACACAGCAGCACCATTCCGGGTCAGTGTCGGGATTATGGCGCATAACGAGGCGGAGAACATCGGTCGCCTCCTCGACGCGCTGGGCGAGCAGTCCGGCACGGCCTTCGTGATCGCGCAGATCGTGGTCGTCTCGTCGGCGAGCACGGACAGGACGGATGGGATCGTCCGAGACCGCGCCCGGCGCGATCCGCGGATCACGCTGGTGGTCGAGGATCAGAAACGGGGGAAAGCGACGGCGGTCAACCTCTTCCTGGATCGTTGCCAGGGTGGGGTTGCGGTGCTCCAGAGCGCCGACACGCTACCGCAGCCCGGGGCGTTCCAGGCATTGTGCGCCCCATTCGCCGATCCCGCAGTCGGCATGGTGGGGGCACGCCCGGTCCCGACGAACCCCCGGCAGGGCCTCGTGCACCAGATGGGGCATCTGCTCTGGGACATGCACCACGAGGTCTCGCTCATCGCGCCGAAAACCGGGGAGCTGGTGGCGTTCCGCCCGGTCGTCGGCCGCATCGATCCCGCGATCATTTGCGACGAGGACTACGTGCGAATCCTGATCGAGCGGCGCGGGTTGCGCGTCGTCTATGCCCCCGACGCCATCTGCGCCAATCGGGCACCGTCGACGTGGGGGGAGTTCCTGCGGCAGCGCTACCGGATCGACGCCGGGGAGATCGCCCTGGTCGAGACCGTCGGCTTCCAGTGCCCCACGATGCACTCCGCCACCCTGGTCCGCGCCGTGAGCCGGTACCTGCGCCGCCATCCCGGGCGCGTCGGCCTGGTCGGCCTGGCCATGACGATCGAGGGGACGGTGCGGCTGTGCGCCTGGTCTCGGGTCGCCGCTTTGCGCCAGACGCCCGAGCATAATTGGGCGTTGCTGGCGTCGACGAAAGCGCTCGGCCAGGCAACCCGGCGCGCCGAGGACCCCGGCGCGCTGGGTATGCCCACCGTTGCCACCGTCCGCTAGCCGTCCCCGCGAGCGTGCGACCCACCAGGCCGGGGGATTTGCGCGCCGCACGCTCGCGGGGGCATACTGCGACGGGCGGGATGGCGGTTGCCGGACACGGCACGCCACCTCCCCCCACGAGGAGGGAGGACTGCGCGTCGTGCGGAACATCAAGCACCTGGCCCCGCCCCTCCCGGTGCTGCTCGTGCTCGGGATCGGCGTACGGCTGCTCCTGGCCCCGTACACCGCCTGGTCGCCAGACGTCCACGCCTGGGCCACCTTCGCGCAGGAAGTGGCCGGCGGTCTCGATCCGTATGCGAGTCGCTCGTTCTCGTACCCGGTCGCCTGGGCCTACTTCCTCGGGGTGGTGACCAGGGCGCTCGCCCGTTTCATGGACCCCGGCGGCTACCAGCTCGCGCTCCCCGCGCTGCGGGATCTGGCTGGCCTGACCCACGTCACCGACTGGCGCGTCACCACGCCCGCGTTCAACCTCGCCGTCAAGCTCCCGGCGATCGCCGCCGACGGCGCGATCGGGGCGCTCCTCCACGGGCTTGTCGCGCCGCGTCGGGGGGAGGAAGCGGGGCGGCGGGTCGCGGGCGCGTGGTTGCTCAACCCGCTGGCCATCTTCGTCAGCGCCGTGCACGGGCAGTTCGACGCGCTGGCGGCGCTCCTCAGCCTCGTCGCGCTCGTCCTCCTCGTCGACGGCCGCCGCTTCCTGGCCGGGGCGGCGCTGGCGCTGGCCGTCCTCACCAAGGCATACCCGATCGTCCTCGCCCTCCCCTGGGCCGCGGCCGTCGCCGGGTCGTGCTTCCGGGGCGCCGGCCTGGCCGCGCCCCGCCGGGCGGCCGTCGCGCTCCTGGCGCCGGGGGCCGGGGCGCTGGGTGCTGCGGCCCTCCTGCTCTGGCCGACCCTCGGCGGTGCCATGGGCACGACGATCGCCTCTCGGAGCGGCACGGTGACCGTCGGCGGGGGCCTGAACCCCTGGTTCGTCCAGTACGTCCCGGGCGGTGCGGCCGTCGTCGAGGCCCACGCCGGGGCCTTCGGCGGTGTCCTCACCGCGCTTTTCCTCCTCCTCCTGGCGGCCCTGGCCATCCGGGCGTTCCGTGCCTGCCGGGCGGGGGCGATCCCGCTACCCGCGCTGGCCGGGACGAGCGCCGCCGTCCTCGTCGGCCTCCTGCTGACGAGCCGGGCCACCAACCCGCAGTACCTGGTCTGGGTCTTGCCGTTCCTGTTGTTGTGGGGGAGCCTGGGCCGTCCGATGGCGCTGCCGATCGCCGCGATCACGGCGGCCGGACTCGGGTTCTACGCGGCGATGCTCAATTTCGCCCTGGCCGCGCTGCTGCTGCCGCTCGCCGTGTACACGCGGCTGCTGCCGCTGGAGACGGTCCTCCGCCAGGTGCGGCGCGCGCGCTACCAGGAGGGCTGGTGGAATGGGCAGCGGTTCGAGGACTGGATGCTGATCAGCGCCGCGGGCGGCTGTCTCGCCCTGGCCTGGGCGCTCTGGCTCCTGCTCCGGACCCCGGCGGGTTACCCCGCGACCGGACCGGATCGGATCGGGGATCGGGTGGCCCGACTGATCGCGCGCTCACGTCGCCCGCCGCAGCCAGAAGCTGCCGCCGTGCCAGGTCGGCGCGCGGGGGAAGGTCCGTTGTAGCGCGGCGAGGTGATGCACCCCCATGAAGTTGTTGGCGATCACGACCTCGAAGGCGGTAGTGCCGACCAGGAGGGCGTGGAGCAGGTACTGCTCGGACCAGAAAAAGAGCTGCTCCCTCACCACCGCGCGCGGATACTCGTAGGGCAGGAAGATATCGTGGAGATGCACCAGCACACCGGGCGACAACCGCGGCAGCACCTCCAGGAAGAGGAAGGGCACGTCGCCGCCGGTACGCACCACGTGCGAGGAGTCGATGAACAGGATATCGCCCCGTTGCAGGTCGGTGAAGACGTCCAGATCGATCTCCTGGACCGGCCGACGAATCAGCGCGCTCACGGTCGGCAACCGCGCCACGTCAGGGCCAGGGTAGGGCTCGATGCAGCGGATCGTGCCGGTGCCGTTGCGGGTGAGCGCCAGGTTGGACACCCGGGTGGAGTGCCCCGCGCCGATCTCCAGGATCGTCCGCGGGCGCTGGTGCCGGACGAGGGCATAGAGCACCAGCGCATCGGTGCCGCTGAAGAAGGGGTTGGCGAAGGAATACGCGCGCGGATCGGCGGTCGGTTCGTGCGGGAACGCGTTATACTCGTCGGCGAAAGGGCGGCAGACCTCCTCCAGGAACCGCAGCTGCTCCGCTTCGCGCCAGTCGACGCCGACCAGCGCCGACCGCCGCGCGAAGAGCGCGTCCGACAAGCGTCGCGTATCGGGGATGGGGTAGTAGAAGTGATTGGGGGTGACGTGGACGCCAAAACGCTCGCCGATACGGAACGCGGCCCGCGCGGCGGCGATGGCCCCCGTGTGCAATCGGTGAGCCCATCGATCGACCACCCGTCCCCCCTTCTCGCCCTCGGCCGTTCGCCCGGGGTAGCCCCCCGCACGCCCGGCCGCGCCACGGCGTTCCCATTCTGGCGGGTCCGGGACACGTCGTCGCCACACCCGTCGCGTGGCGGGACCCCCGCGTGTTTGAAGCGCGTCGAATCGTCCCGGGCGCGACAGCGATCAGGTGCCAGTTTACCAGGTGAGGTGTGGCGTGCGTAACCCCCCGCGAACGGGCCTTGGCGCGGCCGTGGCCCACCTGTTCGCGACCGCGTGGCGGTGGCCGACCGGGCGCCCCCGACGGCGGATCGCCGCCGCAGGCCGCCCGCCCCCCCCCCCGCCGACTCCGGGGGGCAGCGACCCCGCCGGGCCTGCCCCGCCGGGAGCGGGCGCGCGCACCGCCCCGCTCCGACTCGCGCTCGTCGTGCTCGCGCTCGTCTTCGCCCTCGCGCTCGCCGGGGAATTCTTGCTGTACGTCGCCCCCGCCCCGCCGGTCGCCGTCTCGCTGGCCGCGCACGCTGCCGGGACAACGGCGAATGGGGACACCCTGCTGACCTATACGGTCACCGGGTCGAACCCCTACCCGATCCCCCTCCGCGTCTCGGCGGTCGCCCTGCGCACGCCGCCGCGGCCACGGCGGGTCGGCGTCTTCTACGATCCCGCGTACGAGCCGCTCCTCACCTCCCGCACGAGCTGGAAGGGGATCGGCGACCACGTGACGGTCGAACTCGGCCTGCGGGGGTACGGCGAGCGGGTGGATAGCCTCGACGCGGCGGCGCTGGCGCGCTTCGTCGCCGGGCCCGCCGACACCGCGCTCGTCCTGGCGGTCGGCTATGTCCCGGATGTCCTGGCGCAGGATGGCTACGCCGCCCTGAAGAACTGGGTGTCGCGCGGGGGGCTCCTCTTCTGGCTCGGCGATCCCTTCACCTTCTATCGTGCGGGGCCGGGGCAGGCCATCGTCTATGGCGACCCGGCCGTCACGGTCGGCTGGTCGGGGCCGCGCGACTTCTTCGGCGGGGACCTGCTCGAGGGCAGTCGTCGCGACCGGGTCCGCGCGCTGAACCCCTCCCCGCTCGCGACGGCCTTCGACCTGCGGTACTCCTGGGCGACCGTCGGCCCGCTGCTCGCGCCGCTCGCCGCGCGGGGCGGCACCGCGCTCGGGTGGACGGCGACGACCGGCGATGTCCGCACCTCGCTCGGGCTGCTGCCCTTCGGGCAGGGTCGGATCGTGCTCTTCGGCTGGGGCGTCCTCGACGACGAGGTGGCCCCGTCCCACGACATCGCGATCGTCCTGGCGTCCGACCTCGCCGCGCTTGCCACGCCCGCGGTGGCGACGCAGGCCGTTGTCCTGGGCGGCCCGGGGGCACCCGGCGACTACACCGGGACCGTCAGCCTCCCCGCGGACCCGGGGGTCGCCGGCTACCTGCTGGTGGCGTTCCCGCAAGGCGAGGGGCAGGTATTCCATGCGCAGACCTTCGTGCCGCGCCCGTAGCCAGCCCCGCGCGGCGGCCTGGTTGCCGGCGCTGGCGGCGCTCATCCTCGGCCTCGCCGTCGTCGGCCCCGTGCTCCGCGTCGGCTCGCCGCCGACGTACCTCTTCCGCTACGATCTGCTCTTCGTGCCCCGGTTCCATCGGCTGCTAAGCCAGATCGGGCGCGGCGAGCTGTGGAACCATGCCCCGCTGCTGCTGGCGCTCGAGGCGACGACGGCGACGGGCGGGGGGGCGTTCGTGGAGCGCCTCCTCCTCGTCGCGATCCCCGCCCTGGCGTTCTGGGCCGCCGCGCGCGCCTGTGCGCACGTGGGACAACCCGGTGCCCTGGCGGCGGGTACCCTCTACGCGGCCAACCCGTTCGTCTACGAGCGCCTCGCCGCGGGCGAGTGGACGCTGCTCCTCGGCTACGCGGTCGCGCCGCTCGTCTGGCACCGCGCTTTCGCGTGGGTCGCCGGGGAGGCGCGCGGCGGCCGCGCCCTGGCGGCCGCGGTCGGCTGGTGGGCGGTGGCCACGCTGAGCAGCGCGCACCACGCGGTCCTGCTCGGCACCCTCCTCGCGTTCGGCCTGCCGTTCGCGGCCGTCGGCATACCGGGCGGGGGGCGGCGGCTCGCGGCACTGGGGGCCCTCGACCTCGCCGCGGTCGCCTGGTGGGTCCTGCCGGGCCTGGGGCCGGGGGGTGCCCCGCCGATCGGACCCGGCGACTTCCTCGCCTTCGCGCCCACGCCCATCCCCGCCCTGGGGACGGGGGCGACGACCCTGGGACTCTACGGTTTCTGGCGGGGCGGGGTCGGGCAAACGCTCGACTGGGAACGCCCCGGCTGGGTAGCCCTGCTCGTCGTCCTCCTGCTCCTGGTCGCGGCGGGTCTCGGGGACGGTGTCCTCCGGGGGGGAGGCCGGGACCGCCGACGATTCGCCGGGCTGACCCTCGCGGGGGCGGTGGCGTTTGTCCTGGCGTTCGGCCCCGCCCCCCCGTTCGCCCCATTCAACACGGCCCTGTTCCTCCATCTCCCCGGCTTCCGGGCCCTGCGCGAGTCGGGGAAATGGACCGGGCTCCTCCCGCTGCTCTACGCAGCGGCGTTCGCCCGTATGCCCGGGCTCGCCACGCGCGCCTTGCACCGTCTGCGCCCCCGTCCGGTCGAGGTGGGGGCCGCGTGCGCGCTCGTGCTCTTCGTGGCGGCGTACACCCCCTCGCTCTGGTGGGGGCTGGGCGGCCAGTGGCGCCCCGGCACCTACCCGCCGGTCTATGCCCGGGCCGAGGACATCACGCGCGCCGACCGCCGCCCCGGGCTGATCCTGCCCCTCCCCTGGGCGCTATACGTGGCCCCCGGCTTCGCGCGCGGGGTGGTGCTCAACCCGGCGCGCGACTATTTCACCCGCCCCGTCCTCCTCACGGACGACCCGGACATCCCCGGCGGTGCGCCGCCCGACCCGCGACGCGCGGCGATCGAACGCCTCACCAGCGCCGACGGCGGGGAACGGGCGACGACGTTGCACGGCCTGGGGGTGCGGTACCTGCTGGTCGACGCGCCCTACGACGCCCGGGCGTTCGCGCGCGACCCGTGCCTGGCCTTGCGGGACGACGACGGCGGCACGGCGCTGTGGGAGTTCCGCTGCCTCGACCCGCCGTGACCCGCGCCATGACGGCTCACGGGGTCGGGCGCGGCCCCTCCACGCCCCGGGACCCGTCGCGGACGCCCGCCCAGCAGGCGTCCAGCAGCGCCCGGCGCCGCCCGGGCGCCCGAGCGACACGGACGAGCTGGTGCGGCAGATCGATCGCCAGGAAGCCGCAGCGGTGGGCGAGGCGCCGCAGCCCGGTGGCATGGCGCCTGGTCAGCAGGAAGGGGTTGCGGCAGTAATAGTACAGTTGCGTCGCGGAGGTCGCGCCGCCCTCCCCCTGCGAGGCCGAGACCGCATGATGGACGAGCGGCTCCGCCAGGAGTTCGACGGCCCAGTCGGCCCGGCGGATGCGGAGCGACCAATCGACGTCCTCGAAGTTCAGGAAGAAGCCCTCATCGAGCAGCCCGGCCGTCTCGAGGGCGGCACGGGAAACGGCGACCGCGCAGCCGCTCACGTAGCCGGTCGGGCCCGACCAGCGGGGGGTGACCGGGCGACGCATGCCGGGATGGCGGGTGACGTTGGCCCAGGCGTGGTACACCCCGCCGGCCCACCAGACGGTGTCGGGGGCGTCGCGATAGGTGACGATCGGCCCCACCTGGCCGAGTTCCGGCCGCCCCGCGAAGGCTGCGACGAGGCGCGCCAGGCCGCCCGGCACGAACAGCGCGTCGTTGTTGAGGAGTACGACGATGTCGACGCCCTCCGCCAGCGCGCGGCGGATCCCCACGTTGTGCCCGCCGGCGAACCCGCGGTTCCCCCCGGCGGCGAGCGGCGTGATCCACGGTCGCGGGTCGGCATACGCGCGTAGCGCCGCCCAGGACCCGTCGGTCGACGCATTGTCGACGACCACGGCCCGCCACCAGTCGGCGCGGTCGCGTCCCAGCGCGTCGAGGCAGCGCCGGGTGTCCGCCCAGCCGTTCCAGTTCAGGATGACCACCGCGACCCGCGGCCGCCCCGTGCCACCTCCCGCCTGTATCGTCGGCCCCTGGCGCGCGCGCCCGACGGCGCGCCCCCCGCCGAGGGGCGGAGCGGCCGATGCCGCCAGGCCGCCGTCCGCCGCGCCGCCGCTCCCGTCGGAACGGTGACCGGGCGCGATGGCCACGGTGTGGGCGGTGTGCCCGGCTGCGACGACATGTGGCCGCCCTCGCCACGGGTCGCGCCGTGGGGGGGCGGTGGTGGCATCCGCCCGCCCGCGCCCGACAGGGACGAGGGGACACCGGCGGCGCAGGCCACGCCGCGCGCGATCGCGGGCGGCGCCGAAGCCCGGCGAAGCCGGACCGGCGGCACGCTCGCGCACCGCGCCGATCATCGCCCTCAGCAGCGGATGGAAGGCGGCGGTGGCGATCGCCACCGCCGCCAGCAGGTAGGCCGACAGCGCGGGCCACGGCGGCAGGGGGAGGCCGGAGAGGGCCAGGAAGGTGGCCGCGAAGGCCAGCCATGCGCCGCCGGGGCGGACGAGGCCCGACCCGACCCGGTCGATATACCCGCGCAGCACGGCCTCGTTGACGCCGGCCCACAACGCCGTCGCCACGACCGCGACCCCGGCGTACGCCGTCAACCCGCCCGCCGTCAGGCGTACCGCGACGAGGAGGCCGAGGGTGGCGATGGCGGCGCCCGCGCCCGTGACGAGATACGCGACCTGGCGGCGGGCGATGCGATAGTAGGTGTAGTGGGCCGAGCGGATCACCGCCCCCGCCCCGGTCGAGACGAGGAGGAGGCGGAGCGGGGGTAGGCTCGCGGCGTAGTGCGGGAGGAACGCCCCGATCAAGGCCGCTGCGGGGAAATATGCCGCGAGTGCCAGTCCCCAGGTGAGGATGATGACCGACCGCAGCGACGTGTAGGCGCGCGCGAGGTGCGCCCGGTCGCGCCGCGCGAGCAGCGGTAGGAGCACCGCGGTGGCGGCCCCGAGCCCGACGTAGAGGGTCCCGGTCACCAGCGACGCGAGCGCGTAGGGGGCGAACACGGCGGGGCTGAAGGCGCGCGCGGCGGCGAGGCGGTCGAGGCCGAAGACGAGCAGCAGCAGGAAGTTTCCGGCCAGATAGAGCGCGCCGGCGCGCGTCAGACGTCGGCCGATCGCCCACGCGCGCGCGCGGGAGAACGTCGTTCGGTCGCACCAGGCCAGGACGGGGCGCGTCGCGACGATGACCGCGAGGCCGGTGGCCATGAGCAACGCCACCAGCACGCTGCCGCACGTCAGTCGGCCGCGCGCGGCGAGCGGGAGGGTCGCCGCGAAGAGCGCCGCCTGCGGCAAGCAGAGCGAGAGGGCCAGCGGCGTGAACCGCCCGAACGACTGGAGGGCGAACTGGCTGAAGGTCAGCACGTTGAACAGGAGCGCGTAGGCGAGGAGCGCGCCCCAGAGCCCCCGACCGCCGACCCACCCCGCCGGCAGTGCGGCGAGGAGGAGGGCCAGGGGCGCGACCACCGCGAGTTGCTGGGCGAGGAAGAAGCCGAACGCCGGGGCGATCTCGGCCCGGTGCTCCTCCCACGAACCGCCGGCCCAGGCGACGAGCGCTCCGTCGGGGAGGCCGAAGTGGAGCGCGCCGACGTAGCCCGTATACAGGATGAAGAGGCCCCAGCGCCCGTAGTCGGGTGCCGACAGCACCTTGACCAGGAGGAGGTTCGTCAAGGCCGTCAGGAGCACCCCGCCGAGCGAGGCGAGGAGCAGTCCCAAAGTGCCCGCCAGGCCACCTTTGAGCGATGGGTGCCCGCCATATCCGGTCGTCGTCATCGGCCTCCTCTCGCCGCCGGCATCGCCTACCGCGTCCGACCCAACCTTGGGGCTTTACACCGCCGCCCGGGCGGCGGTCAGAGAGAGCATCAGCCCTCACAGCGTGTCCGCGCGGGCGCGCACCCTAGCAGCCTGTCGGAGAGAGCGGGAAGAGCGGCAAACTGCTCCCTGGTCGCCGTCTTTTATGTCCAGGCACGGGCCAGATAGGCGCCCCGTGTCCCGTGTCTCCGCGCTCTGGTGCCCGCCCAGCGGCAGGCACCGGGCCGGGGGCCGGCTGGGGGCGCACTCATCCCAAGGTCAGCCGGTGTAGCCGCTTCAGGTTCCAGGCCAGGCAGACGAGGCACCATTCCCCCGCCGCCCCAGCCAGCCCGCGCAGCGAGAACTGCCGGAAGCCCAGCACTTCCTTGATGATGCCGATCACCGGCTCGACCGTGCATTTCCGTAGCCGGTAGGCCGCCTTGCCGATCGCGGTCCGCAGCGTGTAGGCCATCTGCTCCTTGGGGCTGGCATCGCCTGGCGGCGGGGCCGGCGGGTCAGCGAAATAGGCGCGCCAACCCCGGTGATGCGGCTCCCGTCCCGTCGCGATGTAGGGCACAATCCCGCGCCGTTCCAAGGCCGTGACGTTCGCCGCGCTGCAGTAGCCGGCGTCCAGCGCGGCACTCGGCGGCCGCCCCAAGACCGCCGGGATGGCCTCGACCGTCGGCACCGCTTCGCCCTGATCGGTCGGATGGTTCGACAGCGTGTGCCCGACAATCAGATAGCTGGCGTGATCGACCGCCGCCTGCACGTTGAAGTGCTGGTCGAAGCCGTCGTCGGTGCTGTTCTTCATGATGCGCGACTCGGGGTCGGTGAAGTTGTCCTGGTCCTTGGGCCGCAGCCCGGGGGTGGGCGGCGCTGGCGGTCGCCCCCGCGGTGGGCGGCCACGCCGCCGCGCCTTCTCCTCGCGCTCGCGCAGCTTGGCCTGATAGGTGGCCTGCTCCGCCGCGTCGCGCTCCCTGGCCCGCGCCGCCAGGACCACCTTGGCCTCGGCCAACCGGGCCAAGCGCTCCTGGCGGCGGGCGATCGCCTCAGCGACCACCATCCCGTCGGGCACGGCCCCGTGATCGGCTTGCTCGGCCAGCGCGAACAACGCGGCGACCTCGGCGCGCAGGCGGACTGCCAGTTCCGTCAGCCGCCGGTAGCTGAGCGCCTTGCTCTTGGAGGCGTCAGCGTGGATCTTGCTGCCATCGACGCTGATGTTGCCGAGCTTCAGCACGCCCACCGCCTGGGCCAAGAGCAGCACCTGGACGAATAACTCCTGCAAGTCGGCCAGGAAGGTCTTGCGAAAGGTGGCGATCGTATCGTGGTCGGGGTGACGGTTGCCGGCCAGCAGCCGGAACGGGGCCGCTTCGTCGGTGGCGCGTTCCAACTGACGCGAGCTGAAGACGCCGGTGGCGTAGCCGGAGACCAGCAGGCCGAACAGCAACTCGGGCGCGTAGGCGACGCCGCCACGCGGACCGTAGCGCCGGTAGAACGGGGTGAAGTCCAACGGGGTGATGACATCGGCGATGAAGCGCGCCAGGTGGTCGGGCGGCACGCACTCGCCCAGCGTGACGGTCTGCCCCAACGTCGCGTCGTAGTCCGCCGTCTTGAACAGGCGACTCATCGGCTCACCTCGTGCTCGCACACCGGCCACCTCTCGCTGCCGGTGAGTGTAGCACTCGCCGGATCGACCGAAGGACCCTCTCTCCGACAGACTGCTAGAGGGTGTTTAGGCACCTCTGATTGCCGGTTGTCGATCTGAATGCTGCCAGTTCGTCGTGGAGGCGGCGATACGGGGGTCTGCCACCCCACCCCGGTGCCGCCGGGCCATACAGGCCCGCTGGCGTGCGCGATTCGCTGGCCGTCGCCTCTCTCCTGCATATCGGATGCACAGTCGTCACTGAAAGGTGCCTAACACCCTCTAGGAATCGTGGCGGTGACGGCAGCGGCCCGTGGGGTCAATTATGGGCCCCGGCCGGGCAGACGCCCAGTGCCGATCGGCCCCGATGCGCGCGGTACTTCTGGGCCACCGGCCAGCAGATCGTCACGAAATCGACGCAACCCTATACTGGGGTTGCCTCCCGAATCACGGACGACGTCTCGCCGTATGATGCGGGCTCTCCCGATCTTTTGATGATTTGCGTTTGGTTGGCCCTACGCGTGGGGATTGGGGACACAGAGGGCGCGATTTCGCCCGTCAATTGCCCCGGAATGGGCGTTCTCGGGTCACCCCACCCTACTGCGGACCCCGCATCACCAAAAGATTGGGTGACCCATCATCGGTGACACCGGCGTGTACCTGAGCTGGCAGCATAACTGGCAGGTACGAGCGGCAGGTTGGGCACCGGAAAGCCGTTTCGCGCTCGCCCGAGGGGTGATTTTCCTGCCACGCTGATTACACGCCGGTGTCACACATCATAAGGCGAGGCGTGTGCCAACCCAGCGATCCGTATGTGTCAAGGAGGCTCTGACGAGGTGTGTTGGGGCTCTTCCACCGATTCAGTGCAGACTATAATACTACAGCGAGAGTTTATGATACCCGTCGAGTCGCGCGAGGCGGCGCTTGCGATGGGCGCGGTAAGCCACGCGGTTCCGGTGCTGCCAGTGGCGCAGCACGTCCAGTGCCCCGGCCGGATCGACCGTGC
>JAABUU010005221.1_pt1 | contig 14734 bp, 9 predicted proteins | sample 5559301 | NCBI WGS metagenome assembly JAABUU01 (sample SAMN10711884, study PRJNA513360) | rock metagenome | isolation source: Antarctica rocks | place: Antarctica: Victoria Land, Richard Nunatak white | reverse complement strand
CGTCGGTCCTGGACTTACACGCCTCACATGGACACACCGGGAACGCCTGACCGAAGCGCCTCGCTGCCCTTCGCAGAGGTCCGCCTGTTAATAAGGTTCGTAACCGACATCGTGATTGCGCTGACACCATCCTGGTTCGCGCCGATCGCGAGACCCTGCACGATCCCCCATTCTGGGTGGCTACGGGACTCCCGGGAACTGGCCGCGGTGTACCGCGCCCGAAGGGTGTCCCCCGGGTGTATGGGTGTAGGCCATCGCAACTCATCTATGCCCGGAGACCCCAAACTGGCGCTGTCGCTCAGCAGCCCGTCGACGAAGGGCTGCGGACCGTAACAGGTGCCAAAGGCGACGATCTCCTCCTCGGAGACGGTGCAATGCCCGAGCCCGAACACCCTGCCGACCGGAAATTTCTCAAAGTAATACATCACCTGGCACTCCAACTCGTCCGGCGGCCGGTTACCTGCCACGTCTCCTCGGCCACAGACGCTGTGCTGGAAATCGGCGCTCGCCCCCGCGCCCGCTGAGGGTACTCCAACTCGGTCAACCAGCGCATCGAGGGCAAGGTCCTCCGGCTATAACACGGGAACGAGATATGCAACAGTCGACGGACGAGACTGCGAGACTCATTACCCGACGCACTGCCCCACATCCCGGAGAATCGGGTCGCCCACATTCTCTTGGTTCCTGCCACTTGACACCACTGGCGTGCCGGGGAAGATCCTGCGGTGAAAAGACGCGTCCGTGACGCCTACCGGGTCGTTGGCCCCTTGAACTGGCACGATGTCCTCGCTGACGCCTTGGCCCGCTACACCGACCTGGTCTCGAAGGGGTCGCTGTTCCACCAGAACATGAAAGCCAGAACGACCGGTCAAGAGATCGTGACCGCCCACGCCGAGGGCAACGACGACTATCAGTACATGGGCCGAAAGCGAGGGCTGGACGGCGCCGAACTCGCCGAGGACATCAAGACCGGCGACTGGCGCACGCAAAGCTAAGAGCCAGCAACATTCGCCCCTCGTCCGGCAACTGGTTCACCGTCGCTGAATTCATTCAGACGACAGCCGCCTCGTAGCCGACGTCGCCGTCGCTCCTCGGGATCATGGTGTGGTTGGCAGGCCCAACAACACGCGGACTGCATTAGCTTGAGATTTAGCACCGTGGATACCGTTTCACCCGGCCTGCGCCTCGCTCGCAGTTAGCGCTGTAGCACAACCTTCGAAACCCTGTTGCTTCCCCGGTCACCGCCCCGACGAGGGCAGCCACAGTTGAGAGCCGTGGCGGTCGGTGAGACTCCAGCGGTTCCGGGAGAGTCAGTACCACCCCCCGCTGGAACTTTAGGGACCATCCCGGCATCGGCATCTGAAAGCGCGGGCGAAGATCAAGGTACCGGAGGTGTTGGGAACGTCTAGGGGCGTTGTGCCTTTGTACTTGCTGTTCGGTTGAAGTTTGTTACTGAGAATGTTTCCTCGTTGGGGAGGCAGTCGTTTTCAGTGGCGAACGCCGATTGCCCTGAAGCCGTCTGGGGTGATCACTGAAAAATCCCATAGCACTCGGCGAACCAAGGCCGTTGAAGTGATGTTGGGACTCGTACTGATAGCGGACGAGATCGCCAGGTAGTGACTTTTCGGCGGGCTCGCGGTGCCGTGGGCCGTGCTGCACTTTACGTCCACCGTTGCCATCGTAAACGCCAGGTCCGCTTGCTTCACGCCGATGGCGTCAGCGACAGTGAACGGTTTCCCCAATGTCACGGGTATCAACCCCGCAGCACCGGGGTATTTGGGGCGGCTGCGGCCGTCGCGGGGGGGCCTTGGGTCGCGTGGCGGTCGATCCCCCGCCACACCCAGCCAACAAGAGGCCTGCTGCGATCACGGCCAGGACTTGCTTCACATGCTCTCGCTGGTTATTCGCCTGAGTCTGGGAGGGGTGCTAGTGGTGTGTCTCGTCATTGGTTGACCGCTTGAAGAGCGACACGTCCGCGGGCGACTTTTGCGAGGATGCCGTCGGCGGGGGCGGTCCAGACGAACGGTTTCGGTTCGTCGTTGTATGCGGCGAGGTAGTCCTCGATCCTGGCGATCAGGTCGGGCACGGAATGGAACACGCCGCGGCGCAGTGCCTTGTCGGTCAGTTCCCGGAACCAGCGTTCGACCAGGTTCAACCAGGACGAGGAGGTCGGGGTGAAGTGCATGTGGAAGCGGGGATGCTTGGCCAGCCAGGCCTTCACGTTCGGGTGCTTGTGGGTGGCGTAGTTGTCGCAGATCAGGTGCGCCTGAAGGCCTTTGGGGGTTTCGCGTTCGATGGTGCGCAGGAACGTCAAGAACTCCACGTGGCGGTGCCGGGGTAGGCACTGGCCGATCACTGTGCCGGTGAGCACGTCCAGCGCGGCGAACAGCGTTGTGGTGCCGTGGCGCTTGTAGTCATGGGTCGTCGCGGCCCGGCCCTTGGTCATCGGCAGCGAGGGCGGGGTGCGATCCAGCGCCTGCACGGAGGACTTCTCGTCCAGGCACAGCACGATCGCGTTGTCCGGTGGCGCCAGAGACAACCCGACGACGTCGATCAGTTTCTCCTCAAAACGCGGGTCGTTGGACAGCTTGAACGAGTGGACCAGATGCGGCTTGAGCCCCCGTGCCGCCCACACCCGCTGCACCGTCGCCGGGGACACCCACCCGCGCGGCCATTGTGCGACACAACCAATGCGTCTGCCCCGCGAGTTTACTGTTGCGGGTCAACTCGACGATCTCCTCGATCCTGGACTGCGGGATGCTCGACTTCCGGCCCCGTCCGGCCCGCACCTTGCCCAACTTCGCCAGACCCTCATGCTCGAAGCGTGAACGCCACGACCGCACCGTGCTCACCGTGACCCCGGCCTGTTCTGCGATCCGCACGTTCGCCACACCGTCCACGGCCAGCAGCAGCACTCGCGCCCGCTGCACCTGCCGAAACGGCGCAGCCTGCGACTTCGCGATCACCGCCAACGCCTCACGCTGTCCATCGGACACGACCACGCGGCGGCAGGCGTCATCATCCATGAAGTCGACAACCAAAAAGACTATCTATTTTGGAGACACACCACTAGACGCACAGCTTGGGCGTGTGCCTGGCTGGGTGTGGTTGCTCCCGCTGCTGCCGAACGGAGCAACGTTGCGCCGTCCCTGGTCCGCGGACCAGCTCGGGGCGTGTCCGTATAGGGCACCGGAGTGAAACTCTTCACCGGGCGGCATGCGGGAGGCCCGCCTAGCACCACTCCGCCCACTTGACCCCCTCTGGCTGTGGGAACAGTCGGCCTTCCCCTCCGGCAATACGTCCGGGGCGGCCACCCCGGTCCCGCTGTCCTGCTCCTCGACGGACGCCTCACCTGCCACGTGGGGAAGAACCGACTACAGCGGGTGGCTGGTGTTTACAATGCGGCGTCGGAGGACTTGGTGTGGTGCAGCACCCCTTGCCTGCCACGCAGCTGTCGCCAACACAGCCGTCAACCGCGCGGCTACAGCCCCGTGTCGTACTGCTCTGACAGCCGCTCGATAGCGAAGTCGAGCCGCGTCGCCTCGGGCCACAGGAACAGCAGCCGGTAGAACTCCGCGTCGTGGCCGCGGCCGGGTAGTACGTGGGTGCCACAGCTCGTGCCAGAGCAGGAACTCGAGGACCTCGTCTGGGACCTGGGTCGCCGGGGCCCGCAGCACACGGTTGACGCGGATCTCCTGCTGTCCCTTCTTGCGCCCGCTGATCCGCGGGACCCAGTACGCGTACGCGCGCTTGACTGGTGTTCCCGTCCAGGCCACCACTGGGGGTCCCCGAGGATCGCGGCGTAGTCGCGTTCACCGGCGTCGTCGAGCAACTCCCAACCCCGGTCCAGCACCTCGTCCATCAGGGGTTGGAGCTCGCGGCTGGTGCTGGACCGCAGCTTTTCCCGGTCGCGGTCCGGGGCCGGGTTATCGGGGGTTTCGGGTCCGTGCCCCGAGATATCGATGTTGCCGGACAGCGTGGCCACCTCGCGGTGCAGCGCCTCGGAGAACTCGTGGAGACTCCGGTACACGGTGCGGGCGAGGGTCGACTCGTACTCGTGGCGTTCCCACTCGAAAATCTGCGGCTGGGTCATCGCGGCCTGGTCGACGCGGCTCCGCGCCGCCGCCCCTAGCGAGAAGGTGGCCTTGACCGTCAGAAAGGGGGGCGCCAGCTCGGTCGACTCCAGGTAGTCGACGATGGCGTTGACGTCATGCGGGGTGGGTCGCGGTACGGGGAGGTCAGCGAACAGGTCCCGGGCGCTGGTGGTGGCCATCTTCCGCCCACGCAGCTTGGCGTCGATGAGCTCGTCCCAGGTGTCGCGGGTGTGGTCGAACACCGGCACGGTGACATCGAACAGCTGGTAGTAGCCCACCAGGGTCGCCTCCCCCGTGGTCATTGTGGGACCGGCGTTGAGCTTGGCGTACGCGTGCCGCACCCGCTCGAGCAGGTCTTCGGGCACGGAGCCCCCACCGGTCTCGCCGCGCACCGACGGCAGCCGCAGCCCATCCGCCGTCTCGCCGGGCGGCCCGCTCGGGGGGATCGGGATAGGCGGGAGCACGTCGATGTCGTCGACCCAGTTGTCCTGCAGTGCCACGATGTGGGCGGTCTCCTCCCCACCCGCTCGGGGGCCGCGCAGCACCCGACCCACTATCTGCCGCATCAGGACGTGGCTCCGAGTAGGTCGCGCCAGCATCGCGGTCCGCGCGTCGGGGAGGTCGACCCCCTCGAGGAGCATCCCCACGCTCACCAGGACCCGCGGTCCTCGAGCGCGGCGGAACTCGGCGAGCACCTCGTCGCGCAGCCCGGTGCCGCTGTGCAGGACCTGGCATGCCACATCCCGCTCCCGGAACTTTTCCGCGAGGTGGTCCGCGTGGTTGATGGTCCCGACGAAGACCAGCGTCTTGCCCCACTGCTCCGGGCTCGCCGTCCACTTGTCGACGATCAGCTTGTTGCGGGTCTCCGCCCGCGCGACTGCCTGCGCTCGTCGGGGTCGAGGCGGATGTTCTCCCCGGTGCTGATGGTGTGGATCACGGGCCGGGCCAGCACCTGGTCTCGGACCAGGGACAGCACGTCCACCTCTGCCACCGTGGTGGGGAACCGTTCGGTGACCCGCGCGATCGCCCCTGCCCGCGGGGCCAGGGTGTGGCGGTCAACCCAGGATTGCCTAGCGTTGCTGACGAAGCTAGGTGGCGGTGCCGAAGTGGACCGATCCGGGCGTGTGCAGCCTGACGCACAGGGAAGGCCTTACGCTTGTCGGGGCTTCGTGACACTGTGAGTCCGGGTGACGAGGACAAGGGGCGCTTCGAAGTGAACACGGAGCCGGTTGAGCACGTGCGGAGTACCTCCGCGGGAGCAATCAGGTCTCGGTTCTCTTCGACGGCGAGGACGCACCCAAGCTTTTCAGCGCTCGTGCCAGCGTTCTCGAGCGCGTCTCCCTAGCTGGCATGGTGAAGCGGGTCAGTACGGGAGATGTCGGGGTCATCCAGGGGATGACGACTGCGGCTCCGCCCCGATGGCAGGTGTTCATCAAAAGCAAGGTGATCACTGTCGCCGAGGTCGATCTTCGCCCCCATGTACTCGACGACCCGCGCAGTCGCACGGAGGGGGGGCGACTCGGCAGCGCCCGTCAGTTCGCGCTTGCAGTCACGGCCCGGCGGTATGAAATCGAGCAGCTGACGAACGACCTCGTCTCGCTCGGAGAGTCGCGCGTGGACCTAAAGCCGCACCAGGTCTCCGTCGTTCACCGAGTCGTGTCCGACTATCCGCACCGCTTTCTGCTCTGCGACGAGGTGGGCCTCGGCAAGACGATTGAGGCGGGTCTCGTCCTCAAGGAGCTCCGCGCGCGCGGCGGCGCGGGGCGGTGCATCGCGATCGTCCCGCCCAACCTGATCCGTCAGTGGCAGTTCGAGCTGAAGTCGAAGTTCAACGAGACTTTTTCGATCTTGAACGCCGACACCGTTCGCTATCTCAAGTCATCGCAGGGGTACGACGGAAACCCGTTCGAGAAGTTCGACAGCGTCATCGTGTCAAGCCGGTGGGTCTCCGGCGAGCCCTGGTCGAAACTCATGGCCGAGGTGCCATGGGACATGGTCATCGTCGACGAGGCCCACCACGCACGGGTACGGATCTCAGGGAAGAAGCGCGACGAGACGCGGCTCTATCGCGCGGTGCGCGCGGTCGTCTCACCCGAGGCGTTCTCAAAACGGGCTGCGCTGTTCCTAACGGCGACCCCCATGCAGCTCGACAGCAAGGAGCTCTACAGCCTCGTCGAGCTGCTTGACCCCGCGTTGTTCCCCACCGTTCAGCACTTCGAGCGGCACCGGGCAGACGTTCCTGGCCTCAGTCGACTCGTCCACGATCTGACGCTCCACGGCTTTCCGCCGCCCGGCGAGGACGCTGAGGAAATTGTCGACCGTGTGGCCGGCTGGCTCGACCGCGATGCGAAGGAGATCGCTGCTGAGCTCTCAGCCGGCGAGGAATCGCTCGCTCGTGTCTGCGAGAACCTGGCCAGCCATCATCTGCTGTCCGAGGTGCTGATCCGCAACCGCAAGAAGATCATCGGAGGCTTCATGCCGCGCCAGGCTCACCGGTGGGAGGTGAACCCGACGCCGGAGGAGCTCGCAGCGCTCAACGCGGTAGAGGAGTACGTGCGCGAAGGCTTCGCGCGAGCAGAAGGCACACACGACACGGCGGTCGGATTCGTCATGGTCATCTTCCAGAAGTTGATGGCCAGCAGCATCCGCGCGTTGCGCGTCTCCTTGGAGCGCCGTCGGCAGCGCCTCGAGAACAGCGCCGCGAAGCCCGCCCTTGGCAAGCGCCGCGCTGCACTCATCGAAGACATTGAGGAAGGGCTCGACCGGGACGAGTTCGTGGCGGGTCTGCTTGATGAGGTATCTGCAGCGGACGCCGAGGAAGCGCATGAGCTTGCCCGACTCGTCGAACAGCTCGACGCACTTTCGACGGACTCGAAGGGGGACGTGCTCGTCCAGCAGCTGACTGAGCTCGCAAAGCATGAGCCGGCGCCGAAGGTCCTGCTCTTCACCGAGTTCCGAGAAACGCAGGAGTACCTGCGTTACCGCCTCGAATCGATGGGCTGGGATGTCAACCTGTTCCACGGCCAGTTAAAACCTGAGGCCAAGGACGCGTCGGTCGACGCCTTCCGGTCGTGCGCAGGTCCGAGCATCCTGCTCAGCACCGAAGCCGGTGGAGAGGGCCGCAACTTCCAATTCTGTCATCTGCTGGTGAACTACGACCTTCCGTGGAACCCCATGCGCGTCGAGCAACGGATCGGTCGCGTCGATCGAATCGGTCAAACAGAAACCGTCCAGGTCTTCAACTTCTGGGTCAAGGGAACGATCGAGGAACGCGTTCTTAACGTCCTGGAGCAAAGGATCAACGTCTTCGAGGAGACCGTGGGCGGCCTGGACCCGATCCTCGGCGACACGGAGCGCGACCTCGGCAAGATCCTGCGCCTCGGGGGTGAGGAACGTGAGCTTGCGCTCGCGCAGTACGAGGAGGACGTGGAACGCAGGTTGCGTAACGCTCGGTCGGCTGATGAGAAGCTCCGCGACTTCATCATGGAAACGAAGAGCTACACGCGGGCGATCGCTGAGCAGCTCGTTGCCGGCGCCTCGCCGATCAGCCCTGCGGATCAAGAGCGCTTCGTGGCACGCCTGCTGGCTGATGTGAACACGCACCTCAGCAAGAACGGCGACGGTACGTGCGAAATCACCTTCCACGAGCCGTTTGTCAGCGACTATCCGCAGCACTCGAAGGAGCGGCCTCGGCGCACCGTCGCGATGCGCCCTGATGTCCGCACCGACAGCGAGCACGTCGAGTACCTGGCAATGGGCAACGCCGTCGTCGACGACCTGATTGCCCGCGCGACGAGCCCGTCCTACGAGGGCGGCGCCGCCGCCTTCGAGATCGAGGACATCGCCGGAGTCGAGGCGGGGGAAGGCTGGCTCGTGATACACGAACTCGGCGTCCCAGGTCTGAAGGAGGCGCGCGAGCTGATGTCGCTGTTCGTCCGCGACGTTGGCAATCTTGACGTCGCAGCCGGCAGCGCGCTGCTCGACCGCGCAGCGACGTTCCCCAACGACCGCGCCCTCACGCCAGCGGACTTTGACCTTGATGACCTTGACACGGCGATCGCCGCGGCTGAGGCCCGTTGCTACGAGCACCTCGGCGCCATCGAGATCCGGGTCCGCGAGGAGTCACAGCGCGCTCTGGAGCGCGAGCGGGCCAAGATGGCGAACTACTTCGACTACCGCCACATTGCCGCGCAAGACCGGCTCACAAGCTCTCAACAAACCTTGCGACAGCAGGAGGCGGCCGACAACTCGGAGACGCGGCGCATCATCCCCGTCTGGAAGGCCAATGTGGCGCGCGACGAACGCCTCATCGAGCAGCTCGTCGTCGAGCGAGCTGAACAGCTTGCGGCCTTGCAGCGCCGTGCGACCGGCTCGGGTGACCTGCGGCTCCTCGCGTTGGCTCGCGTCCACGTCATGCCAGGGGAGCAAGAGTGACTGGTTACGAGCTGCCGCTTCGGCACCTGTCAGTGCGGGTGCCCTGGCATGACACCGCCTATGACGGGCGCATCTGCGCTGACCCGTTGGCCAACGGGGCCTGTCTGCGCCTGCTACGAATTTCAGAGGGCCGCGACGACAAGCGTGAGGTGGAGCTCGCTGGCCGAGGCTGGCAGGACCTGGACACGCACGATCTTCCTCCGTGTGCTGCGGAGCGGGCTGGCTTCATGTCGCCCCAGGCGCGGAGCGCGGTCAAGAACCATCCGTACACATCCTGGAACGACACCTACAAGAAGTTTCAGCCGACATCGTTCGAGATCCCGGCCTTCGCGGCGGACTGCATCCCGTACCGGTGGATGCTCCGCGACAATGCCGTCCAGATCGCCGAGGAATACCAGATTCCGTACGAGGCTGAGCTCGAGGCCGCCGTAGATAAAGAAGCGGGCCTTTGGAATCCTGCGTGGATACAGCACGCGACGAACCAGCAGACGCTCCTGGACACGTTCTTCTCCGCCATCAGGCCCGAGAAGAGCCTTGTGTTCGTCTACGCCAAAGAGTCACCGCTCTCCACTGACCCCCGGCGCATCCTCATCGGCGTCGGCCGCGTCCAGAGCGTCGGCAACGTGATTCCGTACTCCCAGTCCGGCGATGGGTTCGGCTCGGTCCTGTGGGAGCGGATCGTTCGACATTCAATGCGCTCCGAGATGACCGACGGGTTCGTCCTCCCCTACCAAGAAGTCCTGCGACTCGCCGGCGAGGACCCGACACTCGATCCCGAGGAGTTCGCGGTCTTCGTGCCGGACGACTTCGCGAGCCAGTTCTCCTACGCGTCCGAGCATGTGAGCCATGACGCAGCGCTCAGCCTTTTGCTGTCGCTCGAGAAGGTTGTCAACAAGTTCGCCAAGCATGTGTCAGGCACGTGGGATGTTGTGCGGCAGTGGCTGAGCGCCCGGGTCGCCGAGGTCTGGGAAGCGCGGGGTCCGTGCCCCGGTCTCGGTGCCGCGCTTTGCGCTTTCGGCGTCGGTGAAGGGGCTCTGCTCGCGTTCTCCGCGCAAGGCCAGCTCGCTGAGAATGAGGATCCGTGGCCACTGGTTGACGGCTGGCTGCGCAACCCAGCGTCCGACCCGGCAGCAACCGGTCGAGTCTCGAACACCGTCTCCCAAATGTGGGCCAACCTCCCCGAACCGCGCAGAGACTTACTTAAGCTTCTGTCGCGATTTGCGCTCACGGCCGACCAAGCGACCCGGTTGTACCAGGAGACGGAGCGCACGAAGGCAGGGATACCGGTGACCGACGCCGAAATCCTCGCCAACCCGTACTTGATCTACGAGCGTGGACGCCTCTGCGTGGAGCCCGTTTCCGTAGGGACTGCCGACCGCGGGGTGTTCCCTGACGATCGCATTCGCCACGCTCATCCGCTGCCCGAGCCCTCACGGGTGGATGGGCCTTTAGACCCCCGCCGCGTTCGCGCCCTCATGATCAACTTGCTCGAATCGGCTGCAGTAGAGGGCGATGCGCTTCGGTCCCAAGACCGAGTTATCCAAGAGATACGCGACGACGCAGTGCAACCCGCGTGCCCCATGAGCAACGACGCTATGGGAGTGGTGTCTGGTCATCTCGCGCCCGAGATCCAGATCGCACAGATGGTGGGGGGCAAGCCCGCGTTGCAACTAGCTCGGCACGTCGAGGCGAAAAAGGCCATCGCCAAGGCCGTGATTCGGCGCCGGGCTGGGAAGGCACTCGCGGTCACCGCTATCTGGCGGCAGGTGATCGACGAGCAGTTCGAAGGGGCTGTTGCCGACGATCCCGAGGAGGAGCTGGCCCGCCATGAGAAGGCTGCTGCGCTCAAGGTGTTGGCTACTTCGCACATTTCGGTTCTCATCGGCGCCGCCGGCACCGGCAAGACCACGCTGCTGCGAGCTCTGTGCAGCCTTGCATCCGTCAAAGAGGGCGGCGTGCTTCTGCTCGCTCCGACGGGCAAGGCTCGCGTAAGGATGCACGAAGCGATTGGACAGCAGGTTGGATCCAGGGCCCAGACGCTTGCTCAGCTGCTGTTGGCAACTGATCGCTACGACCCCGATACCGGGCGCTACCAACGATCGGACCGTGACAGGTTCGACTCGGCACGGACCGTGATCGTCGATGAGTGCTCCATGCTCACCGAGGATGCGCTCGACGCGTTGCTGGATGGCCTTGATCGGTATGACCGGCTTATCCTTGTAGGAGATCCGCGGCAGCTCCCTCCCATCGGAGTCGGCCGACCGTTCGTCGACATCGTCACCTACCTGCGTGAGCAGGCTGGTGACATCACGTTCCCGCGTACAGCACAGTCGTACGCGGAGCTGACTATCCCGCGTCGCCAGGTTGGCACCGGTGATGATGACCGAGCCGATCTCCAGCTCGCGGAATGGTTCAGTGGGGGAGAGACTGGGCCGGGCGCGGACGAGGTGTGGGACCGTCTTCGGCGTGGTGAGGATCTCGGCACCGTTGCGCTGCGCAAGTGGGACACGGTGGAGGAGCTCACCGGCCTTCTGCGCGCTGTCCTCAGCACAGGCCTGGGGCTGATGTCCGGACCGGACGATGCGAACGGGTTCCAGGCGTCGTACGGCGGCACGCAAGTCGGTGACCACGTCTACTTCAATCTCGGCGCCGCGGACATGGCCGAGCACTGGCAGGTCCTCTCGCCTGTTCGCGCGTCAGGAGGCGGGGTCAACGAGCTCAACCGCATGCTCCAGCGCACCTACCGCTCGTCTGTGCTCGAACTCGCCCGCCTGAAAGGGTGGCAGCAAAAGATTCCAAAGGCCGCCGGGACTCAGGAAGTCGTGTACGGCGACAAGGTCATCAACATCAAGAATCGCACGCGCAAGTTTTACTACCCGAACCCCGGGGGCGTTCTCGAGTATGTCGCGAACGGTGAGATCGGAGTCATCACGGGGCCGTTCCGGCCCAAGAGCGCAAAGGTTCCTTTGGATCGGCTCGAAGTCGAGTTCTCCACCCAACGAGGAACCGCGTACAAGTTCTGGTTGCGGGAGATGGGCGGGGACGAAGGCACGCCTCCGCTCGAGCTCGCCTACGCGATCACGATTCACAAGTCACAAGGCAGCGAGTTCGGGCGGACCTTTGTCGTTGTCCCGAGTCCATGCCGGCTTCTGTCCCGTGAACTGCTCTACACAGCCTTGACTCGGCAGCGTGAACACGTGACGGTCTTGCATCAGGGCGACATCTCGGATCTCCAGCAGTACTCGAAGGCCTCCTACTCGGAGGCAGCGCAGCGCGTTACGAACCTGTTCCGAGACCCCGACCCGGTCGAGCTGGAGGGCAAGTACCTCGAGGCAGGCCTGATCCACAAGACCCGGAAGGGGATCGCGGTCCGGTCCAAGTCTGAGGTCATCATTGCGGACCTGCTCTTCTCAAAGAACATCGACTTCGACTACGAGAGGCCGCTGGAGATCGCCGGGGAACGGAAGCTCCCCGACTTCACGATTGAGGACAGCGAATCGGGTGTGACGTACTACTGGGAGCACCTCGGCATGCTCCAGCGCCCGTCGTACCGCAAGAAGTGGGAGGCCAAGAAGGCTTGGTACACCACTCGCGGGATACTGGACGAGGCAGCGGGTGGCGGCGAGAACGGCGTGTTGATCACGACCAGCGATGGCGACGACGGCTCGATCTCGTCCGCCGCGATCGAGTCGCTGAGCGACAGGCTGTTCGCATGAGATGCCTCCGGGCGCTGGCTAGCGATGGCGGCCCGAATCGCGGCCGAAAACCGGCCGACGACGGTGTTGCGGTTGCCCCCGGCATCGGGAATTTCATCGGACAGGGTTAACGGGACGCCCGGCTAGCCGACTGACCTCGATGAACGGGGAAACTCCAGAGCGAGCTGGGCCGTCCCGTTGAACGATGCTTGGGTTCTTGCGGTGATCGCAACACCTACTGATTGGGTGTTGTCTGTGGCTGAGTATTCGATCTTCATTCGTCCGGACTTGTTGCAGCAGTTTTGGCAGGTGATGGCCGACGGCGGCTTCATCACCGACGCGGTTGCTGTCATCGACACGAGTCGGCGCACAGGCCGCCGTGTGCTGGTCGAGGCCGGCGGTGTTCGTCCGCGGCGGGGCCGTGATCTGAAGGGTCGGTGCTTGTCCTTCACCGAGCGCGAGGAGATCGCGTTGGGTCGGGCAGCTGGCGAGTCGTTGCGGGTCGTCGCAGGTCGTTTGGGACGCAGCCCGTCGACGATCTCGCGGGAGCTGCGGCGCAACGCTGATCCGCGGGTCGGGTATCGGGCCACGACGGCGCAGGCGCTTGCCTATGACCGGGCGAGCAGGCCGAAACCGGCGAAGCTGGCCACCAACCTGGCGCTGCGGGCCGCGGTCGAGCAGGATCTGGAGAAGAAGTATTCGCCGGAGCAGATCACCGGCCGGCTGCGCCTGGAGTTCCCCGACGACCCGGAGATGCGGGTGTCACCCGAGACCATCTATCAGTCGCTGTATGTGCAGTCGCGCGGAGCGTTGCGCCGGGACTTGGCGGTGTGTCTCGCACCGGTAGGGCATTGCGGCGGCCCAGTCGCAAGGTCGGGCAGCGCAAGAACCGCATCCCGAACATGATCAATATCGCGAAGCGTCCGCCCGAGGTCGAAGACCGGGCAGTGCCGGGAAACTGGGAATCTCAATGATGTTGTCAAGCCGCGTCGGCGATGGCGGGTGGCTGTTCGGTGAAGGGTCGGTTGTCTCGCAGGAGAGCCCAGAGGACGTCGATGCGGCGGCGGGCGAGAGCGATAACGGCTTGGGTGTGGGTACGGCCGTGCTCGCGCTTCTTGAGGTAGTAGTCCCGGTTCGGACCGGGCCGCATCATGGCGGTCTGCGCGGACAGGTAGAACACATGCCGCAGCGGTCGGCTGTAGCGGCGGGGCTTGTGCAGGTTGCCCGAGCGTCGGCCGGAGTCGTTCGGGACCGGCACGAGTCCGGCAGCGGCAGCGAGGTGACCGGCGCTCGGGAACGCTCGCAGGTCACCGGCGGCGGCCAGCAGCGACGCGCCGAGGAACGGGCCGAACCCGGGCATCGAGACGATGATGGCGGCCTGTGGGTGGAGCTCGAAGGTGGCGGCGATCTGGGCGTCGACGTCCTTGATCCGGGCGCCGAGGGCCAGGACGCTGCTGGCGAGTTCGGAGACGATCCCGGCGGTGATCTCCTGTCCCGGCAGGGCGAAGTGCTGGGTGCCCGGCGGCGGTGACCGCGCGGTCGGCGAGCTGTGCGTAGCTGCGGACGTGGCGGGCGCGTAGCCACGCGGCCAGACGAGCCCGGCCGACCCGCCGCAACCGGGCCGGAGTGGCGTAGCCCGACACCAGGACGAAGGCGCCCTTGCAGGAGGCGTAGTCGAATTCCCGCTCCAGCGCTGGAAAAACGCTGGTCATCAGATCCCGCAGCCGCGTGGTCATGGGTGGGGGCACTGGCCACTACCCAGCCTTTGCGGGATGGTTCGGCCCGGGTCTCGCCCACGGCACTGCGTGCGGGAACATCTTCGCCTCGGCCTCCGCTTCCCAGGTGCATTCAGTACTTAAGGCTGCGAACAGAGGTGGTGGCATACCCCTCAGCTTCGGCAACTACACCGGTGACGTGTTGCACTTCAGTCAGGCAGCCGACCGGATGCGCGCCGAAGGAGCCGACGTACGGATCGTCATGGTGACCGATGACGTCGCCTCCGCTCCTGCTGACGAGAGCGACCTGCGTCGAGGTATCGCCGGCGACCTTGCCATTTTCAAGGTCGCCGGTGCGGGCGCAGAGGAGGGCATGAGCCTGGATGACGTCGAACGGGTGGCTTAACGAGCGAACGATCGCACGCGCACGATGGGTGTCGCATTCTCCGATTGCACGCTCCCCGGCGCTGACCACCTGCTCTTCACCATCCCCCACGGCAAGATGGGCCGGCAGGTACGGCGTCAAGCAAGGTTGCGGATTCGTGACGGAAGCCGGGGGGCAGACCACGCTCATCGCCTGCCGTGACGAGGCGTGCGCGCGGCTGGGACGGCTGCTTCGGGAACGAGTGGGAGTTTCCCGCTTAGCGTGGTTGGGATTGGTGGGGACTGCCCCACTTTTGTTGACTCGTGGGGTTGAGTGGTTCAGGCCGCGTGTGCGGTCCGGTTAATTGTCTCAAACTCGATCGGGGTGAGGCGGCCGAGTCGTCGTTGGCGGCGTGCGCGGTGGTAGGTCTTC
>JAABUU010005220.1_pt1 | contig 14734 bp, 15 predicted proteins | sample 5559301 | NCBI WGS metagenome assembly JAABUU01 (sample SAMN10711884, study PRJNA513360) | rock metagenome | isolation source: Antarctica rocks | place: Antarctica: Victoria Land, Richard Nunatak white | reverse complement strand
CCCTGCCATGGTCATTTAAGGCCAGGCCAGCGGCGCCCACCATCACAATCATGGAGCGTCGTCGCGGGAGCGGCCAGGTTTCCAGGGCGCCACACGTCGATATGAGAGCTCCGCGGCCACACGATCCAGACCAGGCGCGCACCCCCGCGCAGATACGTGCGCGCCTTCGCGGCCATGTCGCCGGCATCTTGGGAGGGGGATACCACCTCGACGGCCAGATCGGGCGCGAAGGGCACAGGCTTCCGACGATCCGCGATGTGTGCGACCTTGGCCGCCTCCACAAAGCCCACGTCCGGGAGGAGGCCGGTTTCGGCGCCCGGAAACTTGTAGACGCCATTGGACGGCGTGACGAGGCCGAGACGCCGCGCGTAGACGAAAGACCCCAAGGCAATGACGAGCAGCCCGCCGATGGTCGTCGCGTCTAATCCGCTACCGGCCATGCGGACCAAGACCCCCTCGACCACTTCGTAGCGGTAGCCGTCGTCTGGAAGCGTCAGCAGCAGATCGACCGTGCCCGGCCCATAGCCGGGCACGACCTCCGCCCATGGCGCCACGGCCATCGGCGGCCGTGGCGATGTGCTGCTCATATCGCGATTGTCCTCCGTTCACAGCGCCTATCTCCTCCACAGTATAATACGGCGCCACTGGCCCCGCCACGCGGCCCGCACCCCCACCCAGGGTCTGTGAATTCTAAGCCTGAGCGACTGCGGTCGCAGGGCAGCGCACGCCGACCGCGGTCGAGTGACCCTGACATTGCGGTGTCCATGGGGGTGCACCTTAAAATAGTGGAATCGAGCGCAGGGAGCCTGCGACTGAAGTCGCATGGCAAACCACGGCGACTAAAGTCGCTTGAGGCGCCACGCGTAGAGACACTTCAGTGTCCGTCGTTTGCCATGCGACTTCAGTCGCAGGTCACGTCCACTATTTTAAGGTGCACCCGTCCATGGTTTGCCATGCGACGTCAATAGCACTGGTCGTGTAAGCTATAACGAACGGGGGGAAGTGAGCCATGGAACAAACAGGTGGTTTTCCACATGAAGAGTTGGTTGCTCTTTGCAGACGCTGGCATTTGACCAAATTGACGTTTTTCGGCTCGGTCCTGCGTGAAGACTTCACCGACGACAGCGACATCGACGTCATCGTTGATTTTGCTCCCGGCCACGTACCCGGCTTTGCCTTCGCACGCCTATGTCGAGAACTGGAGGACGTGCTGGGGCGCCGCGTAGACGTATTAACGCGCACGGGCTTCACCTATGCCAAAGAGTCACAGATAAAACGGACAATTGCACGCACGTCGCGGGTCTACCATGAGCAACCGCTGGCGGTGTTGCAAGCGATCCCTCCAATGGGTTAGATGAATGTGATGCGAACGGCGCCGGCGCTACCACGATCTGTCACACGACTGCTCCCGGCGCGCCGCGTCCCGGCGGTAACCGTTCTGCTTTTCGTCGCGCTGTGGATCGTCTTCGCGCTAGAGAGCGTACAAAAGGGCGGGTCGGACAACGCGGCGGTGCTGTTCCGCTTCGGGGCCACGACGAGCGCGACGCTGTCCGACCGTGAGTTGTGGCGGCTCGTCGCATCGACCTTCGTGCATCGCGGCCTCGCGCACATCGCGGTCAATGCGCTCGTGCTACTCGTGGTCGGCTCCATCGCCGAAACGCTGTACGGACGCCTGCGCTACCTGGCGCTCTACCTCGCGGCGGGCGTTGGCGGCGCTGTCGTGACCGTACTCGTGTCGGGGCCGGGCGACATCGGCGTGGGCGCCTCGGGCGCGCTGTACGGGCTCGCGGGGGCCACTATCGTGGGGACGTGGACACAAAGGGACGCATTGCCGCGGGAGACGGCGCGCGACCTACGGTTGCTCTTCATCGTTACCGTCCCCTCGAGCCTGCTGGCTGGCCTCGCGCTGCACATGAGCATCGCCGCCCACGTCGGCGGCTTCATCACCGGAACCCTGCTGGCGCTGGTCATGGAACTGGTCTTGGGCATGGGGCAACGGCGCGAGGCGGCGTCCTCACCAGCCGCGAGCGCGTTCAGCGGCGTCCTCATCGCCGGCGCCGCCGTCATGCTGCTCACCTGGTTTGGCCCACACCACGTCCTGCCGAGCGATCGCGTCGGCAGCCTGATCGGGGACGGCATCGCCCACCTGAAGCAGGGCAATACGCGGGCGGCCATCGCCGACGACACGGCGGCGCTGCGCATCGACCCGCACAACGCCATCGCCTACGACCAGCGCGGCCTGGCCAAGTTCTACGCGGGTGACACGCACGGGGCGCTGGCCGACTACAATCGCGCGCTGGCGCTGAACCGGCGCGACCCCTACACCTACCTGCGGCGCGGCCTGGCGCGCGGCCGTCTCGGCGACCTATCGGGCATGGTGGCCGACGAGTCAGAGGCGCTGCGACTCCTGCCCAGCCTCGCTGCCGCCTACTACTACCGCGGCGTCGCCCGCGCGAACCTCCACGACACGACGCAAGCGAGCGCCGACCTCCAGCGCGCCGCGACGCTCTTCGCCCAGCAGCACGATGGCGCCGACTACGCGCACGCCGAGGCGGCGTTGGCCGCGCTCCCGCAACAGCGATAGCTTGGCAGGACGCCGCCGCTGAACAGTGTAAGCCGGCGTAGCCTAGAGCGCGGCGAGGTTTTCTATGACGGACGCACGCGCCAGTAGACGGTTCAACTCGTCCCCCTCCGCCGTGTCGATGCGCCGCTCCACATCCCCCGGCAACGTATCGAAGCGTGCGTATAGCACCATCCGCAGCGCCTCGCGCTTGCCTTTAACCTCGCCCCGCGCCTCGCCCCGCGCCTCAAGTGCCTGTGATAGTGTTGTCATGCCCAACTCCCCCAATATAGCTATCGCGACCTCGTCGCTAATATCAGGATACGTCAAACCGAGCAGCGCGCCTACTCTCTCTCGCCCCCCTCCGCCCATGGCTGACTGGCCCCCCGGCTGCGGCCGACGGTCCAGCGCGCCTCCGGGGGAACCTGGGGAGATGCCTCCCCCCAGACCCCCGCCATAAAGCTGCGGCAATACACGCTGGGGGATGATGCGTAAGCGCGCCAGTGTTGCCGGACATCGCCTATCTGATAGACAGGCGCAGCGCATTGGGGAGCTACGAGGGCTACGGTCAATCTCCTATTTCCAAACCCTCCGACGCCCGCGATGAGTGTATGGCGGGGGGTCTGGGGGGAGGCATCTCCCCAGGTTCCCCCGGAGGCGCGCTGGACCGTCGGCCGCAGCCGGGGGGCCAGTCAGCCATGGGCGGAGGGGGGCGAGGAGGAGAGCGCATATGGCCTTTCTAGGTGATTGCCCAGGTGGCCCGACCGGCGTACCCTATGCTTGCACGTCCGTCGGGACGACAGCGGAAGGAGCCTATCCTCATGACATTATCACGACGCCCACGGCGCCTCGCCCTGCTCGGCCCGCTCGTAGCGGTCGCGCTATGGCTCGCGACCGGGGGCACGGCCTCCGCGCACGCCCACTTAGTGCAGGCGAACCCGGCGCCTGACAGCGTAGTCAGCCGCACACCGTCGACGGCCCTGTTCGTCTTCGACGAGCCGCTCAACCCGACGCTCACGCGCGTCCGCATCACCGATAGCGCGGGCCATGCGGCGACAACGGCGAGGGGCTACCTGGCGTCGGGACACAGCGGCGAAGAGTGGCTGCTGCCGTTGCCGCCGCTGCGTCCCGACACGTACAGCGTGGTCTGGACCTCCGAGTCGGCCAGCGACGGCCATGTGATGAGCTCGTTCTATACCTTCCGCGTCGCGGCCAACGGCGCCGCGACCCATCGGGGCGTCGTGGACGCCACGATGACCGGCATGGCCGGCATGGCCGGCATGGCCGGCGCGACCGGCGCGTCGGGGCCGGCGATCGACGGCGGCATGATCGCCATCACCCTCTTCAGCTGGCTGGGGTTGATGGCGCAGGCGCTGTGGCTTGGCGCGCTGGTCGTCGAACTGGCCGTGCTGGCGCCGACGCGGCGTCGGAGTGACAACGCCGCCGCGCGCCTCGCCTGGGTGTCGGCCCCACGACTCTGGCTGCTGGCGCGTGGCGCGCCCCCAGTTTTAGCGGCTACGCTACTCGGCCAGGTCATCAGCATCGCCGTCGCCGGCACGGGCGGCGACTGGGGCCGCGCGCTCGCCCCGGCCACGCTCGGCGGCATCCTCGGTTCGCAGAATGGCAGCCTCGTCATCGCCCGGTTAGGCATACTCCTCATCGCCATGCGCCTGACCAGCCGCGTCACCGCGCCGGCGGCCGCGCGAGAGCCGGCGCGACCCTGGCCCAAGGCGTGGCGCTCCTCGCAGGCGCTCGGTATTATCGCGCCGGCGCCGCGCTGGTCACGCCTGACCTGGGAGTCGGCGCGACTCCCCGTCACCGTGCTGGCCGCCGCCTACATGCTGCTGGCGGCCGTCGCCGGTCACGCCACACACGTCGCGCCCGCCCTGGTCTGGCAGTCCTGCCTCATCGACTGGCTGCACCTCGTGTGTACCGCCGCGTGGGCCGGGGGCATGGCCGCGCTCGCTTACGGCGTCCTGCCGTCGCGGCACGCCCTGGCGCCGGAGGAGCGCGCCCCCGCGATCCTACCGCTGCTCGACCGTTTCTCGCCCGTCGCCTACATCTCCGTCGGCGCCCTGGCCCTCTCAGGCCTGTACAGCGCCATGCAACACCTGGACGCGCCGTCCATGCTCCACAGCACGGTCTACGGGCAGCTCCTCCTGGTCAAGCTGGGGCTGGTCGGACTGCTGGTCGTCCTGAGCGGCTCCCATGTGCGCGGCTTGCGCCCGCGCATCGCGCGCCTGCAGAGCCGCGCGAGCGCCAGCCCCGCGTTAGAAAGCGCGACACGGGATGTCGCGGCGGTGCACGAAGGATTGCACGCGCTGGCGGCGCGGCTGCGGCTGGAGGCGTGGGTCGGGGCGGCGATCCTGCTGGTGACGGCGCTGATGGGTCAGACGCTCCCCGCTGACGCGGCGCCCAGCCCCAAAGCGCCCGTGATGGTGGCCCCAACCATGAGTCACGCGCCGGCGGCCATCACCGGCACGGCCACGACGGGCGACCTGCGCGGCCAACTCACCATCGCCCCGCCCACGGTCGGCGCCACTTCCTTCACCCTTCAGGCATGGGAACACGGCCGGCCGCTCACAGAGGACACCGGCGCGGCCATCGTCCACCTCTCGCCGGCCACGCAGCCGTCGATGCGCGCGGTCGTCGACATGGACGCGCGCGGCGCGCGCTTCTCGGCGCGGGGGAGCATCGCGATGCGCGGGGTCTGGCGCGCGGACGTGCTGGTACGCACGGCCACCGTGAACGACTATCGCACGCTCACGTTCACCTTCACGGTGGGACCCAGCGCGCGCATCCTGCCGCCTGGCCGCATCCAGCCAGCCAGGGCTCGCGCCTTATTGGCCACGGACACGGGGTATCCAGTGGGTCCGCCGACGCTTCCAGTGGACACCGGGCGCCCAGTGGGGACGCTAGGTCCGCCGACGCTCCCACATGCACAGGCACTGCCACCGCAGCGGTGAGGCAGCCAGAGGCTCCCGCGCGCCATCGCGCTCAATCGGGTGAGGATATGCCCCAGAAGTTGGGACGCGCTCGCCCGCGCGGCGGCGTCGGTCGTGGGCGTCGACGAGCGGAGGGTGAGACGCACGACGACATCTAGAAAGCAGCAAGATCTTCGACGACAGCCGCTCGGTCGAGCAGCTCGTCAAGTTGTTCCGTGGTCGCGACGTCGATACGCTGCTCCATGGTTTCGGGCAGCGGACCGAACCGCCGGCGCAGGATCCTTTGCAGCGCCTCACGCTTGCCCTCAATTTTACCTTTAACCTCGCCGCGCGCCTCAAGGGCCTGCGCTAGTGTTGTCATGCCCAACTCCCCCAATATAGCTATCGCTACGTCATCACTGATATCAGGATACGACAAACCAAGCAGCGCGCCCACCGTCATCTCACGCTGCGCCTGGGGCAAGTGCGTAGTGAGCAGCGCCGCGTCACGCGCCACCACGGCGATGGGACGGCGCCGGCGCATTAATGGCGCGAGAATGATGTCGATGCGGTCCGTCTCCGTGAACGACTCGTCGCGCGCCGCCTTCTCGTGCAACCGGCGCAGTGTGGCGTCACCATCTTCACGACCGAGGAAGATGTTGTGGACGCGGAAAGTGAGCGCGCCCGTGTCCAGCGTGTCGGCGGCGCTCCTGATGCCCGCGCCGTAGAGCACGACGGTGTGAACGGGCCGCTTGTAGCGCGCGTAGACGGCCAGGTGGTAGGCGGCGAAGCGCAGGATGTCGCCGGAGCGCCGCGTGGTCTGGAACTCCAGATGCAAGATCGAGCCGTCGGCGAGCCGGAACAGCAAGTCGGTCTGTTGCGAACTGATGAGCAACTGGGGCAATTCAGCGGGCAGCCCGGCGACGATGGGCGGGAAGGGCAGCCCGAAGCGCGCGAAGAGCGCCCCGCCGAGGGCGTCGGCGGTGTACTTGAGGACGATGTCGACGCTCTTGCGCGACACGCGGGGCTGGACCACAGCGACCTCCAAGAATTAAATGCTACGTTCCTTGCAAGCTTGACCTTTCAAGGTCCATCCTCTGCCCTGGTCTTTCAAGGCCAGGCCCACGCGATTGCCGTCGGTGACACTACGAATTGCCGACGCCGGCCGCTCCCGCGCGCGCCGTCGCGCTCAACCGGGTGAGGATGTGCCCCAGGAGTTGGGAGGCGCTTGTCCGCGCGGCGGCGTCGGTCGTGGGCGTCGAGGAGCGGATGGCAATCCGCACGACGAAATAGGGCCCGCTGCGCCCGCGAATCACATCCCAGCTGTCGGACACAAGATGATCGGTGGAATGCGCTGCGATATAGCCGGGAGCGACCACCGCATACTCTTCAAACTCCCGGTCGGTCGAGCTCTGCTCGATCGAGTAGCTGGCCCCCACGCTCCGTCCATTGTCCAGACGCACCGTCGTCACACCGCGCCGGCTGGACACATAACCGGCGCCCTCGAAGCCGAGTTCACCACTCCAGTGCAGCATCTTTTGTACGCTTTCGGACCCCTCGTAGATTTGGGCATAGAAGCCGCGCATATTGCTCGCCTCAGCCACCACGTAGATCGACCCCGTATACGATATCGCAGGGTCCTGTTGTATAATGGACCAGCCGCTATGCGCGACAAGGCCCGCGACAGGGGGCAGGGGCGCGGTCCGTTCGGGTACGCCCGCGGCGATGCTCGCCAGGCCCGTAAGGGCGACGAGGGCTAGAACGAGGCCATGGCGGCGATATGTGGCGTACACTTCAAGACCTTTCCCGCGAGGAAGAACAACCCAAAGGCGATGAGGAAGATGATGGCGTCGAACGCGCCGTGGATGATACTGTTGACCACGGCCAAGCCCACGACCTGCGACAGTGTGAGCACCAGCGTGACGCGGACGATGTTGGCGACGAGCACGATGGGCACGACCAGCAACAGCATCAGCAGCCGCCGCGACATCGTGCTCCGCGCCAGCCCGACCATGACCGTGCCCAGACACAGCAACGCCAGCAGCGAGCTCATGCCGCTACAGGCCTGCGCCACCACGAAGTGGAACTTGCCCACGAACAGATCGACACCCGTGCGGTGCACCGGCACACCGACCAGCGCCGCCGCCCGCGCCGAGGCGTGCGCGGTCAGCGTCTGCATGTCGAAGCCGACCGAGACGAGCAGGCCACGGTAGAGGCACAGCCCGAAGGCCAGGAACGCCACGGGGTAAAAGCAGGCCCACATGGCCTTCAGGCCATACAGGTAAGCGATCACGCCCAGCGCCGTGACCACAAACGAGGCGCCGGCGACGACGTGCACGCCGCTCCGTGCGCTCGCCAGCAGCGTCAGCAGCCCAACGGCCAGGATAAGCAGGCCCAGGTTCGAGCCCGCGCCGAGCGAACGGCGGATCGTGTCACGGCGCAGCCAGGCCAGCCCCAGCGCGATCGGCGGCACCAGGAAGGCGAACGAAAACTCCTCATCGAGGCTCCACACCTCGACCGCATGCGCGAACGTCGGCAGATACACCACCAGTAGCGCGACCAGCACGACCACCGCCGCGACCAGCTGCCCGCGTCCCCACGTCCGCGCCGGCCCCGCCCCGGCCGGCCCACCCTGTACACTATTGTCCATCAACGCCCTGTTCCCTTGTTATCAAGCCTGTACTCGTTCTGTCCGGCGCCGTTGGCCTGCGCCTGCCTCCCCACTGCGGTGGGGACCCCGATGGCAGACGACGGACACTGCGGTGTCAGGACGATCTCGTAGGGGCGTATTGCATACGCCCTGCCCGCACAGGGCGTATGCAATACGCCCCTACGAACACGCCAACCGACCGCAGTCGGCGTCGGTTTGCCATGCGACCGCAGTCGCAGGCCCTCCTACACCGCTACCTTCTATCTCTTACGATAGCACATGAAGGTTAAGATCTGGTTACGGTCGTGGTTACGATCCGGTTAAGATCGCGTCCGCTCGCTCTCCTTCGCCCTCCCGCTGGGTGCGCACCCAGCGGCTGTCCTTGATGCCAACGGCGGCCGCGACGTAGACGGACAGCTTCCATACAATATATATCGGCGCGAGCAGCAGCGCGGCGTAGGCGCGCGGCGCGGCCCCCGCCAGACGCAGGCCGGTCACGACGTACCCCAGTTGGCCCAGCAGCACCGCCAGCGCCAGGCCGCGCGCGCCGCGCACGCGCAGCGCCATGGTCAGGGCGAAAAAGAAAGCCGTCAGCCCGGTCAACGCCGAGAGCGGCGGTACCAGCTGCTCGGCCAGCGCATCGAGCCGCGCTGGGTCGCGCCGGCACAGCCCGGCGGCGAGCAGGCGCGGGCCATGCGCACGCAACAACTGCAGCCGGCCGCGCTCCCAGCGCACGTTCTGGCTGCGCGACCCGCGCAGTGACGCGGGCATCGCGGCCAGGACCGTCGCCTCGGGCGCGTAGGCCACCCTGACGCCCGCCTCGGCAAGCTGTAGGTGGAACTCGGCGTCCTCGGCCAGCGTGAACGCGCCCCACCCGAAGCGCGCGATCACCGACGCCGCGAAGCACATGCCGTTGCCGCGCAGGCCCGCCGAGAGGCCCAGTCCGTCGCGTCCCTGTGGACGCAGCCCGTTGAACAACACAAACGCCACGTAGCGCAGCGTGGCCGGCCACGAGTCGTCTTTGTTGAGGACGCCGTAGTAGCACTGCACCGCCGCGTCACCGCGCAGCAGATGGCGGTTCATCACGTCGAGGAAATTGGCCGACACCGTCGAGTCCGCGTCGACGACGACATAGGCGTCGTACGTCGTAGCGGCGCCGCCGCCGTTCAGGCGATCGAGCAGCGCCCCTAGAGCGTAGCCCTTGCCGCGCTGCGAGTCGTCGTGGCGCTCGAAGACGATCGCCCCACCCTCTCGCGCCACCGCCACCGTACGGTCGCTACAATTGTCAGCCACGACATGCACGTCATATAGCGCGCGGGGATAGTCCAGGCGGTTGAGGCTGTCCAGCAGCGCCGGGAGCAGCAACTCCTCGTCGTGCGCCGGGACCAGCACGGCGAAACGCGTCCGCGGCGCGGCCGCCGCCGGCCGCCGCCGCCACAGCAGCGCGGCCACGCTCAGCAGGTCGAGATAGAGCACCATCGCCGCGCCGGGCAGCTGTAGCAGGATGAACAACGAACGCACTATAGTCTTCATACTCCGTATTATCGGCTAAAGGGGCCTAAAGCCTGCGACTGCGGTCGCATGGCAAACGGACGGGGCCTGCGACTGCGGTCGCATGGCAAACCGGCGTGGCCTGCGACTGCGGTCGCATGGCAGCGCACGGACACTGCGGTGTCAAGATGATCTCGTAGGGGCGTATGGCATACTGCGGTGTCAAGATGATCTCGTAGGGGCGTATGGCATACGCCCTGCCAGCAAAGGGCGTATGCCATACGCCCCTACGAACACGCCAACCGACCGCAGTCGGCGTTGGTCTGCCATGCGACCGCAGTCGCAGGCCCCATAGCAGTCGCAGGCCCACGGTGTCATGGCGCCACGTCGAGTAACATCAACGAATACGGAGCCACGCGCACTGGCGTATGTGCCCCGATCGTGATGGGCGTGCCCTCAATGATGCGGCTCGACTGCGTCGCGTCGTAGCGGTAGACCCGCGCGCGCTTGCCCCCGAAGCCGCGCAGGTCCAGCGTCGTCACGGCCGCTGTCGACGGCATCTTGTTGACGAGCAGCACCAGCAGGTGGCCGTCGCGACGGCGTGTGCTGGCGTAGATAGACAGGCGGCTTTGGTTGCTCGACTCCGCGGACACACTCGTCTCGCCGAAGGCCGCGCCGTGACCGTCGTAGTTGCGGAACATCTGGAACGCCAGCGCGGCCGGGCTGCCCGGCGGCGGATAGGCCCAGTACGACGCCATGTAGAGCCCCTGCCGGCCGTAGATGCCAAGCACGTCGGCGACGGCCAGCGCCCCGTCCATGCGGCCCTCATCGCCCCAGTTCCACTCGCTAACGCCCAGGCGCGTGCCCGGATAATACAGCGAGATCAAGCTATGCATGCGCGGGATCAGCCGCACGGGTTCGTTGATGTAGGAGTGGTCGACATAGTAGGGGTCCCACAGTGAGCGCGTTTGCTCCAGGCGCCATGCCGCCGTCACCGCGTCGCCGTTGCTGTTGTAGGCTCCCTCGGGGTAGTAGTGAATGTCGAGCACGTCGAGCGTGCGCTGGCGGCGCCCACGGTTGTAGTTATGAATGCTTTGCAAGAACCATGGGAGGAACCCCAGGCCGTCGTGACGCAGACGATCCGTGTCGCCCAGCATGGAGTGGTAGTACTGATACCAGCAGCACGTCACCGGCCCCGTCACCATGGCGTGCGGCGCGACCGCCTTGACCGCGCTGGCGTAGGTCGTAAACTCGTGATAGATCTCGTCGTAGCCCGTGCACGCGGGGTGGACGTCGTAGTGCGTCACGCCCCACAGTTCGGGCTCGTTGTCCATCGCGAAGAAGCGCACGTCGAAATGCTTCTCGTCCAGCAGATGGCGCACCCATGCCTGCATAAAGCTGGGCCCGACCGGGATGCTGATGCGGCGTGGATCGGACCTGACGAGAGGGTTCGTACACGACGAGTCCTGTCCATTGGTAGGCTCCCCGTGCGGCCCTGGGAACGAGAATGACGTCGTGTCCTTGGCGACCCAACCGATCGTGGGGATCGTGAACAGCATCGTGGCGCCGGCCGCGTTCGCCTGCGCGGCCATCGCGTCCGCGGCCGAGCCAGTGTGGACGCCGAAGTCGGTGTTGTGGTAGAAGTAGTCGCTCCCGGTGTTCCAGGCGTGGCCAATGCGCCAGTTGTAGCGCGTGGTCTGGTTGCCGCCCCAGCGGATCAGCGTAGGACGTAGCGCGCGCGAGTAGGCGGGGCCATACGTGCCGGCCAGCCCGTAGATATAGGGGCTGATGGCATGGCGACCCGCGGACGCATTGACCGACACAGTCAGCGGGACGGCGTCGCCCGACGCGCGCGCCAACGGGATGGCCTGCAGCGTGATAGCCCCAATGTAGAGGGGCGGCTGGTGGAGGCCCACGTCCTCGCGCAGCAGGACACCGTCGACCCGCGTGCCGGGCGGCACGAGATTCTGCACGGGGACCTGTATCGTCTGCCACTGCCCCCGCGCGGCGCCATGTGGCAGCACGATCGACGACGGAATCTCGCGCGCCAGCTGGCCGCCATCGTACGTGAGCGCCACCGAGAGGCGCTGGCCGCCGACCGAGCCGCCGTTCAGCGTCACCGTCAGGTACCCGCCGCCGCGCGCGTCGATCCGCGCCGGAGCGCGCAACTCGATCCGCGCGTGCGGCGCCAGCGTGACCCGCAGCGCCCGTCCCCGCCAGCCCAAGGGCGCTGCGACCGAGAGCGCGAGCGCGGCCGACGACAGGTTACGCCAGCCCACCGTGAGCCGTCCATCGCGATAGACGGTAGTCGTGCGGGGACGCCCAAAGCGGCTCGGCGCCGGGCCGTACAGCAGCGGGTCGTCGGGAGCATACGTGGCCGTCGTGCCCCCATCCTGCGCGAGGGAAAGGGGAGCCGCCCGACCCACGGCTGGCGGGAGCAGCGCGAGCAGGAGCAGCAAGGCGGCGGTAACGGAGCCTGCGCGGCTCGCGATGGCCTGCCACGACCCTTTAGTTCCGGGCATCATCAACCCTTTTTCTCCCCCTCCGCCCCCTCCGGGGGAACCTGGGGAGATGCCTCCCCCCAGACCCCCGCCATACAGACACGCGTGAGGATCGACAACGCGGCCGTAGCAAACACATTCATAGGTTCTGCTCCACGGCTACGGCGACCGGCTGCTCGCCCGCGATCACCGCCGCCATGCGCTGCGTGAACAGATCCAACCCCATCGTCTCCTCGATCACGCGGCGGCCGTTCGCGCCCATCGCGCGCGCCTCTTCTGGGTGCTCCAGCAGATACACGATCGCGCGCCGCAGTTCGTCCGGATCGCCGGGCTGCACGTAGATGCCCGTGTGCCCACGCGCCGTCTCATCAGTCGCACCGAGCCGTTGCGCCCAATCCGGCTGCGAGGAACGTTCGGGGAACGCACGGCTCTGACTTCGCCGGTCGCGGATCACATCCGTCTGTCCCCGCGTGTGCGACACCACCACCGCCTTGCCCATCGCCATCGCTTCCAGGATCGTCGTGATGCCGGCCTGATTATCCACATCGTGCAGCGGCGCTACTACGAAGAGCGACGACGCGTACAGGTCGCGCAGGCCGGCGTAATCGAACGAATCGACGCGAATATGCGGCGGCAGCGCGCGCTCGTCGCCCTCGAACGTGAACGTCGACCACGGGCTCGCCGCAGCGATCACCACCGTGACGGGCAAATCGGCCACGGCCTGGATCATCGTACTATAGTCGCGATACTCCAGCCCCGCGCTGCAAATCTGCCGCGCCTGCTGCGTGACACGCAGGTCACGCGGCACCCAGAAACGCTCGTCGGTCTGATACGGCACGAGTTCCACCTGATCGGGGCGCAGGCCAAGGGCGCGCTCGGCCAGGCGCGCCTGTAGCGACGAATGCACGACCACCGCGTCGATCGTCGCGCGCAGACGCAGACCCCGAAACAGCGCCTGCTTACCGCGCGGCGAGAGCAAGTGCCCAATCATCGTCAAGCGCGGGCGGGCCTCTCGCCTCCCCCCCCCCGCCCATGGCTGACTGGCCCCTTGATCCCTAGCCGCGGGATCGACGGTCCAGCGCGCTCTCCCTGTGCGCGGGAGAGGGGAGTCTCCCAGGGCCCGCGAATCGTTGGCTATGGCCGTGCCCGTCAATCCCCAAGCCCCATGGTTGGCGGGGGTCTGGGGGGAGGCATCTCCCCAGGCTCCCCCGGAGGGGGCGGGGGGGGCGAGAGAAGGTTCCTTAATGGGGGCGGGGGGGGCAAAAGGCCAGGCCCTCCTAGAGGGAGCGGAAGCATCAAGCCCGTCGCGAAAGAAAGGCAGCTTATAGAGCGCGGCCAGCGCGAAGCCCGTCGACTCCTGGTCGGCGAAGACCGCGTCATAGTCACGCGACATCGACCACGCCAGCAGCGCCTGCGCCAGAGCCGGCCCCGCCACGCGCCGGGCCAGCCGCGTCCAGCGCCGCCGATCGAGCGCCGCCAGATCGAGGATATCGGCCCCGAGCGCGTCGCGCAACTCATAGTAATCCTTGCGAGGGTAGGCTCCCGCCGCGATCTCCCGCTCCCGCGCCGGATCAAGCGTCGCGTTAATCACCAACAGCGCGCGCACCATTTCTCCCTGCTGAACGTCCCAACGCCTGCATTTAGGCGAGGGGCAAATAGACTATCTGGTCCCGGTACTCGGACTCGTCCGAGGCCAGCGCGATCAAGACCAGTTCGTCAATGGTTTGACCGATGCCCATAGCCTCATTGAGCGTAATGATGCCAGGCATGTGACACCCGCTGTCTAGATGATCGGTCAAGTGAGCCGGCATCGATCTACGATTGTTTGTTACCAGGATGAAATGGGTGTCTTCGCACCAATGCAGGATATCAGGGTCCAGGGTTCCTTTGGGCGGCGATCCCGGATCGCCGACAGACCACACGACGAGATGCGGTTGCCGGCGCAGGAGCTGAGCCTTGTAGCGCGGGTCCATGTTCTCATCGAGCAGGTAACGGATCGACATCGGCCTCCTCAGACGCCTCAATTTGTTGCTTGAGGCGCCGCAGCCTAACGACAACGGGAGGCGGATTGAGGGCCTGCGCGCGGCGCTGTGCGCGGCCCCACTCCAGCCAATCAGTCAGATAAGCCGATACGGCGTCCCTGTTGTGCAGATAGTACAGGATAGTCGCGTACACCTGCTCCAACGAGAGGGAGGGATAGGTAGCGGCGATAACCTCCGGCGCCTGTGCACGATGGATGTAGTCGTAGAGTATCGTCTCGATCCCGACCCGCGTTCCCTTGAGACGGATGTCATCGGGAGCAAAAAAGTCGAAGTAGTCTTCGAGTCGCATAGCGTGCCTCACAACCTGTCGTCATTATGTCGCATCCACCCTATTCTACATCTCCTACGCCTGATGACGCCATTAGTTTATCTTAGCAATAAGGGGTGAGCGGGTATAGTGAAAGGAAAAAGAGAGGAGAGAGCCGCCGATGATCCTGCGTTATTGCTACCTGTCGCGCCACCCGCGCGTGTTCCTGACCATGACGGGGCTGCCGGTGGTCGTCTTCGACGAGCTGGTGCGGGACCTGCTCCCGGCCTATGCGGCGGCGGAACACGCCCGCCATGCC
>JAABUU010005218.1_pt1 | contig 14738 bp, 14 predicted proteins | sample 5559301 | NCBI WGS metagenome assembly JAABUU01 (sample SAMN10711884, study PRJNA513360) | rock metagenome | isolation source: Antarctica rocks | place: Antarctica: Victoria Land, Richard Nunatak white | reverse complement strand
CAGGGGCGCCAGCGCCACGCGGTAGCGCAGCGTGTCATAGACGGTGAAGCCCAGGGCCTCGTCATAGCCCCCCGCCCGGAAGCGCGAGATCGCCTCGATGATCGAGATGTCATCGGCGCCATAGCCGTGAGACGACGGGGTGAGGATCTCCAGGTTGACCAGGCGATCGAGGACGTTGGGGGGGATGCCGTAGCGCTCGCCCACCTGGGCGGCCGAGATGCGGCGGGGCTCCTCGCTGGCCAGGGCGCGCTCGAGGATGCGGTCCTCGAGCTCGACGAGTGCCCGGATGCGCTCGGGCTCCTCGGCGATGACGCGCCGGATGAGCTTCAGCGGCATGAAGCGGTCTTCCTGCAGACGCTTGATGAGGCGGATGCGCTCGACGAAGCCCACTGGGTAGTAGGCCATGTTGCGGCTCGTGCGCACGGGCTCGGGAAGCAGTCCCTCGCGGAGATAGTGCTTGATGGTTCCCGGGCTGACCCCGCAGCGCTCGGCCAGCTCGTTCATCTTGAGCATGCCCGCGGTGTGGGGCTCGGGGACGCGCTCTGGGCCCGGCGCGGGAGCGGGCGCGGGAACCGGCTCGGGGACGGCGGCCTGCATCACGCCATGAAGCTGGCGGGGGCCTGCGCGCCGGCGCCGTCGGCCACCGCCCCGCCCGCCTTGAGGTCGGCGATCTCCTGGACGCCGTAGCCGGCGGCGGCGAGGACGGCGTCGGTGTGCTCACCCAGCTCGGGGCCCGGCCGGCGGTCGTGGCGTCCGGGGGTCCGGGCCAGCTTGATCGGGATGCCCAGCTGGCGCACCGGCTCCGGGACGCCCGGCTGGTCGATCTCCACCACCATCTCACGCGCGCGCACGAGCTCTGAGTCAAGGGCCTCGTCGAGCTCGAGCACCGGCTCCAGGCAGCAGTCGTGCTCGGAGGCAAAAGCCTGCCAGGCATCGCGCGTGCGCTGCATGAAGATGGCCGACACCGCGGCGTGGGCGTCACTGCCCGGAGCGTCGAACTGATGGACGATGAGCTCCTCGCGCCCCACGCCGCGACAGAAGGCCTGCCAGAACTTGGGCTCAAGCGCCCCCAGGCTCACCCAGCCGTCGGCGCAGCGGTAGGGCCGGTAGCACAGCAACGAGCCGGCCAGCTCCAGTCCGCCCCGGCTCGGGGTCACGCCGTCGGCGAACATCCGTCCCGCCACCATCGCCAGCCACGACAGCGCGCCGTCAGACATGGAGACGTCGACGAGCTGGCCCTCCCCGGAGCGCTCGCGCTCGCGCAGAGCGGCGAGGATGCCAAAGGCGGCCATCATCGCCCCGCCGCCGATGTCGGCGATCTGGCCGGCGGACTGGACGGGGGCGCCGTCGCGCTCCCCGGTGAGACCGAGCAGGCCTACGAGCCCGAGATAGTTCATGTCGTGGCCGGAGCGGTCACGGTGGGGACCGTCCTGACCGTAGCCGGAGATGGCGCAGTACACCAGGCCGGGATTGACCTCGCGCAGGCGCTCATAGCCCACCCCGAGACGGTCGAGCACCCCGGGACGAAAGGACTCAAGCAGGACGTCGTGGTCGGCGACGAGGCGCAGCAGCACCTCTCGGCCCCGGTCGTTCTTCAGGTCGATGCGGATCGAGCGCTTGTTGCGGTTGAGCGCCAGAAACAGAGCGGAGCGGGCGCTGGGATGGGCGCCCTCGTAGTAGGGGGGTGCCCAGCGCACGTAGTCGCCCATGCCCGTGTCCTCGACCTTGAGGACGTCGGCACCGAAGTCGGCGAGCAGCAGCGAGCAGAAGCCTCCGGGCAGCAGGCGCGAGAGGTCGAGGACCCTGATTGCGTCGAGGGGCGCGGTCATGGGCTCGCGGCGCGGTCGCGGCGGGGTACGCCCAGGCGCTCGCGGGCCTCGGCCACCGTGGCCGGCCGGCGACCCACGTCCTGGGTGAGTTGGCGGGCCTTGGCGATGAGGTCGCCGTTGGAGCGCGCCATCTCCCCGTCGGGCAGATAGAAGTTGTCCTCCAGTCCCACTCGGACGTTGCCACCCAGGGTCAGCGCGGCCGCCACCAGGGTCCACTGGCGGCGAGAGACGCCGATCACCCCCCAGCAGTTGGGCCCGTCGGGGCCGCCCGGGACCTGCTCGGACATGTGAGCGAGGTTGCGCGCGGTGGGCCGGATGCCCCCCGTCACCCCCATGACGCAGGAGATCTGAAGCGGCGAGGACAGCAGGCCCTGGTCGATGAGCGGGTCGAGGTTGGCCAGGTGACCCGAGTCAAAGCACTCGTGCTCGGGGCGGATGGCGCACTCGTTCATGGTGTGCAGGAGGGTGGTGATGGTCTCAAAGGAGTTCTCGAACACGGTGGAGAAGACGAACTCCTGACGGCGACTTGAGTACTTGGCGTAGTTCATCGACCCCATGTTCAGCGCGGCCACGTCGGGGCGCAGCTCGCGCAGGTAGGCCAGGCGCTTGTCCAGCTCCACGCCGATGGCGCCGGTGGAGTAGTTGATGATCACGTCGTCGACGGTGGCCCGGATGGCCTCGGTGATCGCCCGAAAGTCCTCCACCTCATAGGAGGGGACCCCCTCGGGGGTGCGGGCGTGGATGTGGATCATCGATCCGCCCTCGTCGACGATCCGGCGTGCCTCGGCGGCGTATTCCTCGGGGGTGTAGGGGATGGCCGGGCACTGGCGGCGATCGGCCACCGCGCCGGAGATCGAGCAGGTGATGATGACGGGGTCCTCGAGGCTCATGGCTGCTCCTGCTCTCAGACCGGGACCACGGCCTGGCGCTTCCACGGGCGCTCGACGCGCTTTCCCTCGGCCATCTCCAGGGCCCGGATGATGGTGGGTCGGGTCTCGCGCGGGTCGATGACGTCGTCGATCATGTCGTTGCCGGCAGCCACGTAGACGTCGATGATCTCGCGATAGGCGGCGATCAGCTCTGCCTTCTTGGCGACCGGGTCGGCGGCCTCCTGCACTTGGCGGCGCATGACGATCTCCACCGCCCCCTCGGCGCCCATGACGCTGATCTCCGCCGTGGGCCAGGCGACGATGAGATCGGGCTCGTAGGCGCGTCCGTTCATCACGTAGTAGCCGGCACCGTAGGCCTTGCGGATGACCACGGTGATCTTGGGCACGGTGGCGTTGGCCACGGCGTGCAGCATCTTGGCGCCGTGGCGGATGATGCCCGCCGCCTCGACCTTGGTCCCCACCATGAAGCCGGGGACGTCCATGAGAAACAGCAGTGGGATCCCGTAGGCCTGACACAGGTTCACAAAGCGCGCGGCCTTGTCGGCGGAGTCGATGTCGAGGATGCCGCCCAGGTGCTTGGGCTGGTTGGCCACGATGCCCACCGGGCGCCCTCCGAAGCGCGCCAGGCAGGTGATGATGGTCTTGGCCCACTGGGGCTTGAGGTCAAACCACTCGCCGTCGTCGGCGATGTGACCGATGACCTCATACATGTCATAGGGCTTGCGATTTGACGCGGGCAGCACGTCGAGCAGGCCCTCCTCCCGGCGATCGACGGGGTCGGCGCAGGCGAGCACGGGGGGGCGCTGCTCACAGCTCTGGGGCATAAACGACAGGTAGCGCTTGACGGCGGCGATGCACTCGACGTCATCGGCGACCTCGAGGTCTCCCACCCCCGACTTGCGACAGTGCACGCGTGAGCCGCCGAGCTCCTCCTGGGTGACGTCCTCCCCCACGGCGGCGCGCACCAGGTGGGGCCCGGCCAGGGCCATCGATCCGCGTCCCCTGACCATGGGCACGAAGTCGGCGAGGCCGGGGATGTAGGCGGTCCCGGCCGCGCACGGACCCATCAGCGCGGCGACCTGGGGAATCACCCCGCTCATCACCACCTCCTCGCGGAACAGGTGCCCCGAGCCGGCGAACAGCGATCCCACCGCCTCCTGGATGCGCGCGCCGGCGGAGTCCAGCAGCCAGACGAAGGGGATGCGCTTGCTCAGCGCCAGCTCGCGCAGGCGGGTGACCTTCAGCTCACCGGTCATGCCCATGGAGCCGGCCATCACCGTGAAGTCATAGGCACACACGGCGGCCAGGCGCCCGTCGATGCGCCCGTAGCCGGTGATCACCCCGTCGGCGGGGGCCTGGCGTCCGTCCATGGCGCGTTGGGAGAAGTGGGGGCGGGCGTGGATGCCCAGCTCGGTGAAGGTGCCCTCGTCGAGGAGCAGGGCCAGTCGCTCGCGGGCGGTGAGCTTCTCGGCGGCGTGCTGGCGATCGATGCGCTCCTGGCCGCCCCCCATGGCGATCTCGGCGCGGCGGGCGTGCAGGTCCTCCACCAGCGGGCGCAGGATGGATGAGGTGGGCGCGTCAGTGGGCATCGGCGGTCTCCTGGGCCTGCAGCAGGGGCTCGAGTGCGCGCACGAGGACGCCGACGGCCCCCTCGCGCCGGCGGGGATCGTCGGGGCAGAAGAAGGAGGCGACCTCCATCCCCACGATCGGACAGGAGTCGGCCACGGCGTCGAGCAGGTCATAGAGCTTCTCGACGCTCAGACCGCCCGGAGCGGGATGCTCGGCCTCCATGACCTCGGGGTCGATGACGTCGGGGTCCAGGTGGACATAGACGGATTCGCCGTCGAGGGCGTTCTGGAGATAGACCAGGGTCTCCAGGGAGTCGCCGATCACGGTGGCGCCGAAGGCCTGGAGGCGCTCGCCCTCGCCCGCGTCGAGGCTGCGCACCCCGCACAGCACCATCTGCTCGGCGGCCATGGCCTCCCCCAGCCCGGTATCCCAGGCGCCGCAGGCTCCCGCCAGCGCCATGCCCCCCAGCCATCCGCTGGAGGTCGAGGCCGGGGTGTGAAAGTCACCGTGGGCGTCCAGCCACAGCACTCGGGCCGCCGGGCGAAGGCGGTGAAGGACGGGCAGCGTCCCGAGGGCGATGCCACAGTCGCCCCCGATGAGGAGCGGCACCTGGCCGGCGGCCAGAGCGTCCTCGAGCTGTCCTCCGCACTCGAGCAGGCAGCCCTGGGCCTCGGCGAGATCCACCGACCACGGCTGGCGTGCTGCCTCGACGGAGCTGCCAACCAGGCGTGCGGTGCAGCCCAGGCGCTCGGCCAGAGCCACGCTCAGGGGCTCGACCCCGCGGGTGGCGCGCGGCGGCTCCCCGACGCGGCAGCGCAGGCCCACCGGGCGCAGGGCGCTCACGGGCGGGCGTCCCGGTGTCCAGGCCCGGGAGGATCGGTGGCGGTGGCGGTGGGCATTCGGGGAGACCGCAAGCGGTGGCCGGAGGGAACCGTCCCCCCGGCGCCGGGGCTGAGGGAGGCTCCGGCAGGCGACGTGAAAAGTGAGAAGTCCTACTAATCACTCTGCCACGGTCGCCCCGCCGTCGTCAAGACCTCACAGGATCTCGGGGGACTGCCGAAACTGCCTACACGAATCGTTACAGGTCGTGTATGGTTCGGTGGATCGAGCGCCTCAATATCACGCTTGACGACGAGCAGGCCGGGAAGCTCGCCCGCTTGGCCGAGCGCATGCATGTCCCGCCGGGGACAGTCGCGCGTTCGCTTCTCTCGAGCGCGCTCGATGAGGTCGACCCTGACGCACGCAATGTCGCCGACCTGCTGGACGGCATCCCTGGCGCCCACGAGCGTGCGCACCGAGGCCTCGAGCAAGCCAAGGCGGGCCAAACGGTTTCGCTGGACGAGTTGTAAGCGAGTGCCTCGGGTCGAGCTGGCCACGACCGCCGCCGCCGACCTCGATGGCCTCATTCGTACCCACAGCCTTCCTGCCGACACCCGCAAGCGCGTGGCAAGGTCCCTGCGCCCGCTGGAGCGTTTTCCGCTCCTCGGTGCCGAGCTCGCCGGTCGCTGGCAGGGCTATCGCTTCCTGCTGGGACCATGGCGCTGGCTGCTGCTCGTGTACGTGTTCTTCGAGGACGAGCAGCGCGTCGTGGTGGTGACCATCCAGGACGCTCGATCGTCGAGGGCAGCGACCGCCATCCGCGGGTAGGCGGAGGCGAGGCGCGGGTGACCAGTCGGCGCCAGCGCTCGCTCAGCGACCCGTCCACTGGGGATCGCGCTTCTCGAAGAACGCGCGCACCCCCTCCTGGATGTCCTGCGTGGAGAAGGCGATGGTGAGCTGGGCGCGCAGGAGCTCCAGGGCCTCGACAAAGCCCAGGTCCATCTGGTTGAACATGGCGTCCTTGCCCAGACGCATCAGCACCGGGGACTTGGCGGCCAGGCGGGCGGCCCAGTCCTCGACGGCGGCGTCAAAGCCCTCGGCCTCGACCACCCGGTTGACGATGCCCAGGCGCAGGGCCTCGTGAGCGTCGATGCGCTCGCCGAGCAGGAGCAGCTCGTTGGCCTTCTTGCGGGGCACGTTTCGGTAGATGAGGGCCATGATCATGAACGGGAACACCCCGACGTTTATCTCCGGGGTGCCGAACGTCACCCCCTCGCGGGCCACCACCAAGTCACAGGCCAGGGCCAGGCCCAGGGCGCCCGCCAGCACGTGGCCCCCCGCGGCGCAGACGGTGGGCTTGCCCAGGCGCCCGATGAGCTCGAACAGTCTGGGGAAGCGACCGGTCCCCACATGCTTATCGACCAGGGCCACCTCGGCGGCAAAGCCCGCCAGGTTGCCCCCCGAGGAGAACACCGTCTGATGAGACGAGGCCAGCACCACGCAGCGCACCGCCGGATCGTCGCGGGCGCGCTCGAAGGCGGCGATGAGCCCGCCCAGGAGCTCGTCGGAGAGGGCGTTGCGGGTGCCGGGATCGTCGAGGGTGATGCGGGCCACGCCGTCGGCCACCGCGTAGGAGACAAGGTCGGACATGGGCGCACACCCTGGCGGATGGCCGCCCTCGCCGTCAAGGCGTCCGACCGCCCGGACGCGGCGGTGGAATCGAAGAGTAGGAAGCCCTACTGTTCGCTTTGGGCCGGCCGGGCCCGGCCGGGCCCGGGCCGACCCACAGGCCAGCCGGCCGCCCATCGCCCGACCACCGTCTGAGGGAGCCCACCGCCCATGTCCAGTTCTGTCAGCGCCCCGGTCGACGCCGGCGCCTCCGAGCAGCTGCTCAAGCCCGACTTCGCCGCCCGGCGTCGGCACTTCATCTTCACCGACGAGCACGACCAGCTGCGCGAGTCCATCCGGGCCTTTGCCATCAAGGAACTCGCCCCCCACGCGCTGGAGTGGGAGGAGACCACCTTCCCCGACTCGGTGTTCGCCCGCATGGGGGAGCTGGGCTTTTTGGGGCTCGACAAGCCCGAGGCCTACGGCGGTCAGGGCGGTGACTACTACTCGAGCCTGGTGCTGGCCGAGGAGATCGTTCACGCCCAGTCGGGCGGGCTGGCGATGGGGGTGGCCGTCCACACCGACATGGCCATGCCCCCGATCCTCGCCTTTGGCTCTGAGGAGCAAAAGCAGGAGTGGGTGGTGCCCGCCATCAAGGGTCAGAAGATCCTGTGCCTGGGGATCACCGAGCCCGACGCCGGCTCTGACGTGTCGGGGATAAAGACCCGCGCGGTGCGCGACGGCGACGAGTACGTGATCAACGGCTCCAAGACCTACATCACCAACGGCCATCGCGCCGACGTGATCGTGCTCGTCACCAAGACCGACCACGAGGCCGGCTATGACGGCTTCACCCTGTTCCTGGTGCCGATGGACGCCCCGGGGGTGATCCGCGAGAAGCGTCTGGAGAAGCTCGGGATGCACGCCTCCGACACCGCCCTGCTCGCCTTCTCAGACGTGCGCGTACCCGCCAGCGCCGTGCTCGGCCAGGTGGGCAAGGGCTTCTACCACATCATGTGGGAGCTTCAGGGCGAGCGCCTGATCGGGGCCGCGGGCTGCGTCGCCGGCGCCCAGCGCTGCTTCGATCAGACCCTGCAGTACGCCAAGGACCGCACCGCCTTCGGGCGCCAGATCGGCAAGTTCCAGGTCATCCGCCACAAGTTCGCCGACATGGCCACCAAGATCGAGACCGCGCGCCAGATGGTCTACACCACCGCCTGGCGCTTTGCCGCGGGCGAGTACCCGGTGCGCGAGATCTCCATGGCCAAGCTCTACGCCTCGCGCATCGCGGTGGAGGTCGCCGACGAGTGCATCCAGATCCACGGGGGGGCGGGCTACATGAAGGAGTACGGCGTCGAGCGCGTGTGGCGCGACCTGCGGCTGAACCGGATCGGGGCCGGAACCGACGAGATCATGCTCGACGTGATCGGTCGCTCCTACGGTCTGTGAGCGGCGGCGACGATGGGCGCCCTGGGCGAGCACGTGCGCTCCTACTACCGGGCCCTCGACGCCGGCGACGCCGACGCCATCGCCGCGCACTTCACCGACGACGCCGTGCACTACTACACCCGTCGGGAGCCCCACCGGGGGGCCCACGAGATCGCCGAAAACGCCCGCCAGGGAGTGGCGCACCTGTGTGCGCACTGGGCCATCGAGCACCTCGTTGAGAGCGGCGAGGCCGTGGCCATCGAGTGGACGATGACGTTTGAGCACCCGCGCACCCGGGCGCCGTGCCTGGACCGGGGGGCGGAGCTCTTCGCCTTTCGCGACGGACGCATCAGCGAGGTGCGCGCCTACTACCACGGAGGGGTGCCGGCCAACCGCACCGGAGACCTCGTGGGCTTCGACCACGGTGGCCGCGGATACACCACCCTGTGAGCGTCCATCCCGAACGAAACCCTCCTGCGGTGTCGAGGATGGCCTCCGAGGGGAGGCGATGAGGACGGCGGGTGGTCAGGTCATCCAGGGCCACGAGGTCCGCTCGGCGCGGATCGAGGGGCTGCGCGGGGTGGGCTCGACCGGGGTGCTGGTGGCCCACGTCTTCGGCGTCTCGGTGTCCTACGGCGTCTACGCCTACGACACCCTGCTGCACCGCCTGCTGCTGGGCGCCGGCTTCGGAGCGTTCGTGCTGCTCTCGCTGTCGGGCTACCTGCTCGCGCTGCCCTTCTTCCGCCGCGACTTCGACGGAGGCGCCGAGGTCTCCCTGCGCCGCTACGCGCGCAACCGCGTGCTGCGCGTGTTCCCGCTCTACTACGCCGTGCTAGTGGTGGTCATGCTCACCCAGGAGCACGGTGGCCACCTCGGGCAGTGGTGGCGCTTCCTCACCTTCTCACAGAACTTCTCCCCGTCCACGGTGGGCCAGGTGGACGGCCCGATGTGGACGCTCGTCGACGAGCTTCACTTCTACCTGCTGCTGCCGCCGCTGGCCTGGCTGCTGGCCCGCCTGTCGCGCGGGCACCTCGCCCCCGCCGCCCTGGCGCTGGGCGCCCTCGCCGGGCTCTCGATCCTCACCGAGGTCCTGTGGGTCGAGAACCACCCTCACCCCGACCTGGTGCTGGCCTACTCCACGCCCGCCAACTTCTTCTACTTCATCGCGGGAATGCTCGTCGCCCTGGCTCACGTCTTCGTCGACCGTCGCGGCTCGCTGCCGGGCCTGCTCGGGCGCTCGGACGCCTGGTGCGCCGCGGCGTTGCTGACCTGGTTCGTGGTGTGCTGGCGCTACCGGGACTTCGCCCTCCTCGCGCTGGTAAGCATGTTCACCCTCGCCGGCACCGTGCTCCCGCTGCGGCCCGGCGTCCTCGCCCCGATCCTCTCGGCCCGGGTCCTGGCCGCGGTCGGGGTCGCCTCCTACAGCCTCTACCTGTGGCACTACCCCATCGTCACCTGGCTGGGCGCCCACGCGGCACTGCACTCGTTTGGCGTCCTGCTCCTCACCGCCGGCAGCCTCTCGGTGATCGTGGCCCTGCTCTCCTACCGCTTCATCGAGGCGCCCTTCCTACGCATGCGCCGGCGCTGGTCCCCCGCCGCTGCCCGCCAGGAGAGCTGATGGGCAGCGCCGTCCCCGGACAGGATGCGCCTCACCACCGAGTCCCGAAGCGCCCGCCCCGGCCGCTGCCCCCGTTCACCGCCGAGCACGAGGAGTTTCGCGGCGTGGTGCGCCGCTTCGTGGCGCGCGAGCTCAGACCGCATGCCGATGCGTGGGAGCGCGACCACTGGTTCCCCAACGAGGTGTTCTCCCGGCTGGCCCGGGAGGGTTACCTGGGGCTGAAGTACCCCGAGGCCTACGGCGGCGAGGGCGGCGGCTACGTGGCCGACGCCGTCCTCGTCGAGGAGCTCGGGCGCTGCGGCTCGGGGGGAGTGGCGGCGGGCATCGGCGCCCACATCGGCATCGCCACCCCCCCGATCTGGAAGTTCGGCACCGAGGATCAGAAGCAGCGCTTCCTGGTGCCCGCCATCCGCGGCGAGGCCATCGCCGCCCTGGCCATCACCGAGCCCGACGCCGGCTCTGACGTGGCCGGGCTGCGCACCCACGCCCGCCGGGTGGACGGCGGCTGGGTGGTCAACGGCTCGAAGATGTTCATCACCAACGGCGTGCGCGCCGACTTCCTGGTGTGCGCGGTCAAGACCACCCCCGAGGGTGGACATCAGGGGATCTCCTTTTTATTAATAGAAAATGGGCAAGGCGTATCCGCATCCCCCATCGAGAAGCTGGGATGGCACGCATCGGATACCGCCCTGATCGCCCTCGACGACGTCTTCGTGCCCGAGGAGAACCTGCTGGGCCAGGAGAACCGCGGCTTCTACCTGATCATGGCCAACTTCCAGTGGGAGCGCCTGCTCATGGCCCTGGGCTCGGTGGGCGGGATGCAGTCGGCCTTTGAGGCGACCCTGGCCTTTGCGCGCGAGCGGCGCGCGTTCGGTCGCGCGATCGGCTCCCACCAGGCCATCCGCCACCGCCTGGCCGAGATCGCGGTGACCATCGAGGCCGGGCGCGACATCACCTACCACGCGCTGCGCCTGTTCGTGGAGGGCCATGACGCGGTGCGCGAGGTCACCATGGCCAAGCTGGCCACCCAGCGCGCCGCCTTCGAGGTCATGGACTCCTGCCTGCAGATCCACGGGGGCGCGGGCTACATGCGCGAGTACGGCATCGAGCGCGCCGCCCGCGACGCGCGGCTGGGGCCGATCGGCGGCGGCACCGACGAGATCATGCGCGAGATCCTGGGCCGCTCGCTCGGGCTCTAGCGGTTCGAAGCCCCACGCCGGATATAACCCCGGGCCCCCCCACCCCCGACCACCGACATAGGAGACACACGACATGGGAGTACTCGACGGCAAGGCGGCAATCGTCACCGGCTCGGCGCGCGGGATCGGCCGGGCCACGGCCGAGCTGCTGGCCGCACAGGGCGCGCGCGTGCTCATCAACGACCTCGACGCCGACGTCGCCGAGCAGACCTCGCGCGAGATCGAGGGCGAGACGGTGGTCTTCGCCGGCGACCTCACCCGCTCCGACGCTCCCGACAAGCTGGTGGCCACCGCGATCGACGCCTTTGGCCAGATCGACATCATCGTCAACAACGCCGGCTACACGATCGACGCGCCCCTGCACAAGATGTCTGACGATCAGTTTCAGCGCATGCTCGACATCCATACCGTGGTTCCCTTCCGGGTGTGCCGGGCCGCCGCGCCACACCTGCGCGAGCCGGCCAAGGCCGAGCGCGACGCGGGCCGTGAGGTGTTTCGCAAGATCGTCAACGTCTCCTCGATCTCCGGAACCATGGGCAACGCCGGCCAGGCCAACTACTCGGCGGGCAAGTCGGCGGTGGTGGGGCTGACCAAGACCCTGGCCAAGGAGTGGGGCCAGTTCAAGATAAACGTCAACGCCGTGGCCTTCGGGTTCATCGAGACGCGCCTGACCGCCTCCAAGGAGGAGTCAAACACGATGGAGATCGACGGGGAGACCGTCCAGCTCGGCATCCCCGATCAGCTGCGCGGGATGGCCGCCATGCTCATCCCCCTGGGGCGCCCCGGCACCCCGGAGGAGGCCGCCGGCGGGGTGTTCTTTTTGTGCTCGCCGTGGTCTAACTATGTCCATGGTCAGGTGCTGAACATCACCGGCGGTCAGTTCACCGGGATGACGTCCTAGGGTCTCGGGGCGCGAGTTGGATGGGGCGCCGGGGGCGCGGCGTCGAGCGCCCCCAGGTCAAGGCGACACCCCGAGTGGTAGTCACCCGCCGGCGAGGCCAGAAAGGCGACGAGGGCGGCCACCTCATCGGGCTCGGTGTCGGCACCGGGGGTGACGGTGGTGATGCGCACGCCATGACGGGCCCACTCGATCGACAGGGTACGGGCCATGTTCTCCAGGGCCGCCCGCGCCGCCGGGGCCCGGGGGCCCGCGGCGGGGCCGGGGGCGAGGTTGACCACCTTGCCTGCGCGGGCGCCGGGCAAAAAGGCGGTGTTGGCCAGTGCCCGGGTGGCGTTCCACGTGCAGTCCAGGGCGCCGCGCAGGGCGGTCAGCCCGTCGTCATGGTCAGCGGCGGGGTCCCGGCCCGCGGCGAAGAAGCCCGCGGCGTCGTTGACGAGCACGTCGACGACGCCGTGGCACTCCAGGGCCTGGTGGGCGCCACGCTCGGCGCCCGCCTCGTCGGCGAGCTCAGCGCCGCGATCGAGTGAGACCTCCGCCACGGTGGCGCCCAGGGCCGCGCACTCCCGGCCGGCCGCGATGGCCGCCGCAGACGAGCCGGCCGGCGGCGATGCGGTGCACAGGACGACCACCGTCTGGGCCAGCAGGTCCGGGCGCAGGCGAAGGGGCGGGAGTGGTCCCATGGCCCTCGAGGATACGGACCGGGGCCGGGCCCTCAGGCTGGCCTGGGGCGCGGTCAGGCGGTCGCGGTGCGGCGCCCGCGCCGGGCGGCGCGACGCTGGGCGCGCACCCGCTGGGCGATGCCCTTGCGCCCCAGCTCCTCCAGGCCGGCGTAGAGCAGGCGGATCTCGGCGAAGATGTCGTCGGCCACCGCCTGCTGCTGGGCGCGGGTGGGATCGTCGACCTGCTCCCAGCGCATCGGCTCGCCGTAGTGGACGGTGGTCTTGGGAAACTGAAGTCGGCGCCAGTTGCGGATGTGGGATGAGCCGTGGATGGCGATCGGCACCACCGTGGCCCCGCTCTGAAGGGCCAGGCGCCCGATGCCCGGCTTGGCCTGGCCGCCGAGATCGCCCGAGCGCGACCGACCACCCTCGCAGTACATGGCCACCGTGCCCTGGCGGGCGAGGATGGCCTGCGCGGTGATGAACGCCTCCTCGTCGCGGGCCCCCCGGCGCACGGGAAAGACGCCACCGTGGCTGTAGACGAACTGCAGGGGGGCCTTGAACATCTGGGACTTGGCCATGAAGCGCACCTTGCGCCGGGTGAAGTCGGCGATCAGGAAGTGGTCCATGAACGAGAAGTGGTTGGGGGCGAGGATCGTCTGACCGCTGATGGGCACGTTGTCGCTGGAGATGCAGCGACCCCGGAAGAAGGTGAGGATCATCAGGGTGGTGATGATCCTCACCACCTCGTAGTTCCAGTCAGGGTCGCGGGTGCGCCCCCGCTCGTGGAAGCGGTCGAAGTGCTCCTTGGGGCGCGGGTCGGTGTAGACCTGCTCCCTCATCGCCACCAGTGGCTCGGTCATCGGCATGCTCTCCTGCGCTCTCACTCCTCGGGGCCCGGCGCTGCGTCGCCGCGACCGCATTCTCTCACGCCTTGGCCTACTCCGTGACGTCTGACCGGTTACGCCGCCCAGCCTCGGGCGCGCTCCAGCGCGCGTGTCCAGTCGGCCAGCAGCGCCTGACGAGCGTCGGGCGACATGCGCGGCTCATAGCGGGTGCGCTCGCGCCAGCGCGAGCGCACCTGGTCAAAGGTCCACGCCCCCGACCCCACTCCGGCCATCCACGCCGCCCCCAGGGCCGTGGTCTCGGTGATCTCGGGGACCACCACCGCGACCCCCAGCACGTCGGCCTGAAACTGCATGAGCCAGCCGTTGACGGTGGCGCCCCCGTCGGCGCGCAGCTCCACCAGGCGATCCCCCGAGGCCGCCTCCATGGCGCGCACGGCGTCCACCGTCTGGTAGGCGGTGGCCTCCAGCGCGGCGCGAGCCAGATGGGCCCGACCGCTGCCGCGCGTGAGCCCCAGCAGCGTGCCCCGGGCGTAGGGGTCCCAGTGCGGCGAGCCCAGGCCGGTGAGGGCGGGTACGAAGTAGACGCCGTCGTTTGAATCAAGCGATGCCGCCAGCGCCTCGGTCTCGGCGGCCGTCTCGATCACCCCCAGACCGTCTCGCAGCCACTGCACCGCCGCCCCGGTGACGAAGATCGAGGCCTCCAGCGCGTACACGGTGCGCTCCCCGATCCCCCACGCCACCGTGCTCAGCAGCCCCGACGGCGCGACGGGCACCTGGCCACCGGCGTTTGACAGCACAAAGGAGCCCGTGCCGTAGGTGGTCTTGCCCAGACCCGCCTCCAGGCACGCCTGGCCGAACAGGGCGGCCTGCTGATCGCCCGCCACGCCCGCCACCGCGACGCTATGGCCGAACAGGGCCTCGGGGCGGGTGTGGCCGAAATCGCCGATGCTGGGACGAACCTCGGCAAGTGACGCCTGCGGCACTCCGAAGAGCGCGAGCAGCTCCTCGTCCCACTGGCCCGAGTGGATGTCGTAGAGCATGGTTCTCGAGGCATTGGAGCAGTCGGTGACATGCTCGCCGGTGAGCTTGAAGATCAGCCAGGAGTCGATCGTGCCGAAGACCGCGCGCCCGTGGTGGGCGCGCTCGCGCAGCCCGTCGACGTGGTCGAGCAGCCACTGCATCTTGGTGGCGCAGAAGTAGGGGTCGATGACCAGCCCGGTGCGCTCGCGCACGAGGGCCTCGTGGCCCTGCTCGCGCAGCTGCTCACAGCGCGGCGCGGTGCGGCGGTCCTGCCACACCAGCGCTCGGTGCAGGGGCTCTCCGGTGTGGGGGTCCCATACGCACACCGTCTCGCGCTGGTTGGTGATCCC
>JAABUU010005216.1_pt1 | contig 14741 bp, 13 predicted proteins | sample 5559301 | NCBI WGS metagenome assembly JAABUU01 (sample SAMN10711884, study PRJNA513360) | rock metagenome | isolation source: Antarctica rocks | place: Antarctica: Victoria Land, Richard Nunatak white | reverse complement strand
CATCCCGATGCCGCATCCATGTTTGGGGCTTGTTCGCGGAACCCACCTGGGCCAGCGGTCACCATGCCGCGTCAAAGGCCGGACACATGACCGCCGTCGCACCGCCGTCAAACCCCGTAGCTCACCCCTTGCACCCAAGGGGCCGTCCACACATGCAACAAGGTCACGCCGTGAGACATCAACGCGGTCCTCGCAGCTCGTAAGAACGGATGACGACCTCGATTTCCTGAGCTGCAACCTGCAAGGTCGGCAACATCGTTTTGATCATCGTCGCAACATCGCAGCGGCTTCGATGCGAGGCGACATTGAGAGCGGCGACGAGGCCGCCGCTTGCGCCTCGTAACGGCACTGCGATGGAGATGGTACCATCGTCCATCTCCCCGTCGACCTTCGCCCAATGGTTGTGCCGAACCTGATCAAGCTCCGCTTTCAGCAGCAGGGGGTCGGTGAAGGTCTTCTCTGTGCGCTTGGCCAGGGGGTTGGCGGACAAGAGCGCGTCAATTTCGATCGGCGGCAGCGCTGCAAGCAAGATCTTGCCGAGCGAGGAGCAATGGGCGGGCATCCGATCACCGATTGCCAGGCGAGACGTGAAAATGTGTCGAGCTGAGTCGCGTGCCACATAGGTGATCTCAATGCCGTCCAGGACCGCAGCAGCGCAAGGCTCGTTGAAGAAATTGGCAAGCTCGACCACCCTGTGGTTGACCAACTGCCAGAGACCATTGACGGCGAACAAATTCTGCCCGAGCCGGAGAATGCGCGGTGTAAGCCAGAACCGGCGCCCGTCGCCCTGTAAGTAGCCGAGGTCCTGCAATGTGAGCAGCAAACGTCGCGCCGAGGCGCGGCTAACACTGACCTCCGTGGCGACAACCGACGGGGTCAAGTATGTGACATCGTCTCGGAACAATTCGAGTATGGCAAGCCCGCGCGCCAAGCTTTGCGAGAAGTCGCGAGCCGCGATTGTCTCTGGCGCAAGCCGGCTTGTCGCCTTCTGTCTTCTCGTTTCCGCTTCGGTCGACAATGTACACCCGCAATCGAACTTGTGAGCGAGTCTCGCGCCAAGCATATGTGCGATTACCGCTCGCGCCTGTCAATGAGGTCGAGCCAGGGATTTCCGAGGCTGCCGGCAGTAAACATCGCCAATCTGCAAAATCCGACGATGCGCGTTTAACGCACGTTTGCGCGCTGTGTTGACAGGCTTAAACCGATATGAAATGCTCTCATCAATTGAGAAGAAACCAACGTGAGGGAAACGATGGTCCGATGGCTCAAGCGCGGCTTGGATGATGCGGAACGGCGTGAGATTGACGTCGGCGTCTGTCGGACGGTCGAGGACGCAATTCGACGGGTTGAGCGCGACGGCGATGCCGCTGTTCATGCCATGTCGGTCAAGTTCGACGGTTGGGATCGCGAGGATTACCGGTTAAATCTTGCAGAGATCGAGGATTGCATCAGTCAGTTGTCTGGCCGCAATCTCGATGATATCCAGTTCGCCCAAACGCAGGTGCGCAACTTCGCGCAAATCCAGCGCGCTTCGCTGCGTGACGTCGAGGAGGAAACACTTCCCGGTGTGATCCTTGGCCATAAGAACATCCCAGTTAATTCGGTTGGGTGCTACGTCCCAGGTGGAAAATACCCGCTGCTCGCGTCGGCACACATGTCGATCGTCACCGCTAAGGTGGCTGGCGTACAGCGGATAATCACGTGTGCCCCACCGTTCGGGGGCAAGCCCGCCGCTACAATCGTCGCAGCGCAGCACCTTGCCGGCGCAGACGAGATTTTCGTACTTGGCGGTATCCAGGCGATTACCGCAATGGCAGTCGGCACCGCTTCGATCAAGCCGGTTGACATGCTGGTCGGCCCCGGGAACGCCTTTGTAGCCGAAGCCAAGCGTCAGCTTTACGGACGAGTTGGCATAGACTTGTTTGCCGGTCCGACGGAAACGTTGGTGATTGCCGACGAGACCGTCGACGGTGAAATCTGCGCGATCGATCTCCTGGGGCAGGCTGAACACGGCCCGAACTCGCCGGCGATCCTACTCACGACGTCCGACAAGCTCGCCAAGGACACCCTGGCCGAGGTCGAGCGGCTCGTCTCCGTGATGCCGACGGGCAAGGTCGCGGGCGCCGCTTGGGAAACCTATGGGCAGGTGATCGTAGCCGACGATTACGCCGATATGCTGGACGCGGCCAATACGATCGCCTCCGAGCATGTCCAGGTGATGACCGACCGCGATGACTGGTTTTTGCAACACATGACGAACTACGGCGCCCTTTTCCTGGGCCCGCGCACCAATGTGGCCTATGGCGACAAGGTGATCGGCACCAATCACACGTTGCCCACCATGAAGGCGGCCCGGTACACCGGCGGTCTATGGGTTGGCAAGTTCCTGAAGACCTGCACTTATCAGAAAGTCACTACTGATGCTGCGTCGGCGATGGTCGGCGAATACTGCTCCCGTTTGTGCATGCTGGAAGGGTTCTCCGGTCACGCGGAGCAGGCCAACGTCCGTCTTCGCCGATACGGCGGCGGCAACGTCGCCCCCTACACCGCCGCCGCGGACTGAGAGCAGCTCTTGAGTCGCCTTAAGACTGGGTGGGCATCATGAATCTTCCATCCACGCCAAGCTCATCCCTGCAGAGGCGCCGCGCGCTCGTAACAGGTGCCGGTCGGGGTCTCGGCGCCGCGATCGCAACGGCCCTGGCAGAGGCTGGTGCGGATGTGGTACTTGCGGCGATCTGAACACGAAGTGAATGCGGTCGCGACCGCCCTCCTTGGGCGCGGCCTGCAGGCCTCGGCCGTTGTGCTGGATGTGATCGACGTGGAGCGGTCAGCCGAATGGGCTGCGCAAGCCGACCCGTTCGACATTCTAGTCAACAACGCCGGAACGAACCGGCCCGGTTCTTTCGTGGACACTCGGGTCGAGGATTACGACAGCGTCTTTGCGATCAACGTGCGCGGTTGCTACTTTATGGCTCAGGCTGTTGCGCGGCGGCTCATCGCCAGCGGGCGCCCGGGTTCGATCATCAACATTTCGTCCCAAATGGGCCACGTCGGGGCGGCAGGCCGGGCGGTTTATTGCGCAACGAAACACGCTGTCGAGGGCATGACCAAGGCCATGGCCGCTGAGCTCGGCAAGCATCGCATCCGTGTCAACACGATCTGTCCGACGTTCATCGAGACGCCGATGACGGAGCCGTATTTGAGAGACGCGGCGTTTCGGGATTTCGCCCTCAGCAAAATCAAGATTGGTCGCCTTGGTCGACCTGACGACATCATGGGGGCGGTCGTCTTCCTTGCTTCAGATGCTTCGGCGCTAATGACGGGATCGGCCTTGATGCTCGACGGCGGCTGGACCAGCACAAGCTGACAACAATGAGAACTTCTATGGAAACGATCCGTCTTACCCTCGCCCAAGCCATCGTCCGATTTCTGATCGCACAGAATATCGACGATGATGGGCAAGTACTCCCGTTGTTTTCGGGCGTGCATGCGATCTTTGGCCACGGCAACGTGACTTGCCTGGGATCCGCACTGGAGGAGGTTCAGGGTACCCTGCCCACCTACCGCGGCCAGAACGAGCAATCGATGGCGCTAGCCGCCGTTGCTTATACTAGAGCGAGACGGCGAAAGCAGATCCACGTCTGCTCGGCATCGGTGGGTCCTGGTTCAGCCAACATGGTCACGGCGGCGGGCGTCGCAATGTCGGATCGCCTGCCTGTGCTCTTCCTGTGCGGCGATAATTTCGCGACGCGTATGCCCGATCCGGTGCTCCAGCAAGTCGAGCACTTCCACGATATGACGATTACCAGCAACGACGCGTTCAAGGCTGTCTCGTCCTTCTTCGACCGGATCGTTAAGCCCGAGCAAATCCTATATTCCTTACCGCAAGCCGTCGCCTTGATGCTCGATCCCGCCTCATGCGGTCCCGCGACCTTTTCCCTGGCTCAGGATGCCCAGGGAGAAGCCTACAACTATCCGGCGAAGTTCTTCGAGCCGCATATCCACCGCATCCCGCGTTACAGTGCCTCCGCCGACCAGCTCGACAAAGCGGCGGCCATCCTGTCCTCAGCCAAACGGCCCTTGATTATCGCTGGCGGGGGTGTTCACTATTCAGGCGCCACCGAGGAACTCGCGGCATTCTCGAGCCGGTTCGGTATCCCCGTAGTCGAAACGATCATGGGCCGGTCCGCCCTATTGCACGACCATCGGCTGAACCTCGCCTCGATCGGCGTGATGGGCGGCACCGCCGGCAATCTGATAGCCGGAGAGGCCGACGTGGTCGTGAGCATCGGGACTCGTCTCGCCGACATGATCACGGGATCATGGAGTGTGTTTCGCGATCCCTCTGTGCGTTTCATGTCCCTCAACGCGAATCGCTTCGACGCTCACAAACACAGAGCTCATGCGGTCGTGGGCGACGCCAAGCTGTCGTTGGTGGCCCTGACCGAACGACTGGAAGCCTGGTCGGCGCCCAAAGCCTGGGGCGATAAGGCAGCGACGGAAAAATTGGCCTGGGACGCAATTATTGACCGGCGGACAGCGCCGACCAACCAGGAATTACCGAATTATCCGCAGGTGATCGGAGCATTGCAGCGTCAAGCTCAGCCGAGCGATATCATCGTATCGGCTGCGGGTGGTCTGCCGGGTGAACTTTATTGCACATGGAAGTCGATCGGCGTCGGCACCTTCGAATCCGAGTATGGCTTCTCTTGCATGGGCTACGAGATTGCGGGCGCCTACGGGCAGAAGATCGCCCATCCCGATCGGGAGATCTTCGCGCTTTTAGGCGATGGCTCCTACCTCATGCTCAACTCCGACATCTACTCGTCGGTGCTGACCGGCAACAAGATCATCTGCATCGTCTGCGACAATGGCGGCTTCGCAGTGATCAACCGCCTCCAGGTCGGCAAGGGTGGCGCTGAGTTCAACAACCTGTTCGCATCCGTCAAACACGCCGGCGACGTTCCCCGTATCGATTTTGCAATGCACGCGCGCTCGATGGGCGCGGAGTCGGAAACGGTCAAGTCGATCGCCGACCTTGAAGCGGCTCTGAAGCGCGCCCGCGCCGCCGACAAGACCTACCTCATCGCCCTGCGGACGCATCCTTACGAGTGGATGGAGGGCGGATCCTGGTGGGATGTCGGCATGCCGGCGGTCACGAATCGCCCCGAAATCGATGCGGCGCGCGAAATGCAGGAATTACAGCGGCCCCACCAGCGTCAAGGCATCTAAGTGAGCGAGCCGACCAAGCGCCGTGTCATCGTGACGGGCTCCACCGGCAATCTCGGCCGCAAGGCTGTCGCCGCGCTCGCCAGGCTGGACAGGGTGGACGTCGTCACGATCGGGCGCAACGGCGCGGGTCAGCCCGACGTGATCACGGCCGACCTTGGACAATACGATGAAGGATGGGCTCGCCACTTCGAGGGAGCGGATGCAGTGCTCCACCTCGCGGCAGATCCCAAGCCGATCGGCACTTGGTCCTCGATCCTACGCCTCAACGTGGATCTCGCGCTGAATGTGTTTCGCGCCGCCGAAGCCGGCCGGGTCCGGCGGTTCGTGTTCGCCAGCTCCAACTGGGTGTTCGGCGGCTATCGCTTCCGGACAGAAAAGCTTCGCTCTGATCTCACACCCTGGCCGGTCAACGCCTACGGTGCTTCCAAGGTCTTCCTCGAGCGTTTCGGTCTCGCGGCGGCGGCCCGCTCCGGGCTGTCGATGCTGTCGCTGCGCATTGGCTACTGCCAACCCGGGGAGAACCGCCCCGGGCCGCAAATGGCCTTCGGTCGCTGGGGGCAGGAGATGTGGCTGGGCAATGCCGACTGGGCAGATGCCGTCGTCAAGGCTTCGACAAGCCCGTTCCAGGGCTCGGCCATGCTCAACATCGTGTCCCTGAACGAGGGCATGCGGTGGGACCTCGACGAGGCGCGGAGCACGATCGGCTATGCGCCGACAGAGCGACACGTTCCGGTTCAGCCGCCTATCAATCGGACGAAGGACATCGCGGCCCGCTTGCGCGACAGGCTCACCGCACGCGGGGCGGTCGAGCCGCCCTTCGGCGCGCGCTGGTGAAAGACCGACCATGAAGAAGATTCTTGTCGTCCAACCCCTTCGCCCGGAAGCGTTGCGCCTATTCGAGGAACGGGTTGACGTCAGCTACGAGGTCATCACAGACTTCTCCCCCGAGAACTTGCTGCGGCACATCGGCAATGCCGACGCCATGACGATCCGCGACGCTCTTTTACCCATTCAGATCCTACAGGCGGCGCCTAGGCTCACCGTCGTTTCGCGACATGGGGTCGGCTATGACAACATTCCGGTCGACTATTGCACCTCCCGCAATCTCCCCGTCACTGTGGTCGGTGACGCCAATGCGATCTCGGTCGCCGAGCAGACAATGTATCTTCTGCTGGCTGCGGCCAAGCGCGGTCTCGAGCTTGACGCTGCGGTCCGACGCGGGGACTTCGGTGCGCGATCCCGGCTGGTAGGATTGGAGCTTCGGGGCCGGACTCTGCTCCTGATCGGCTTCGGCCGAATCGGTCGCGAAGTTGCCCTTCGCGCGAGCGCCTTCGGCATGATGATCGCGGTGTTCGATCCTTATGCCGCTCGAGCGGCAACACCGCATGTGGAATTCGTTGACAGCCTTGACGAGGGACTGGTGAAAGCGGACGTCGTATCGGTCCACGTCCCGCTTGGCCCTAAGACAAAAAACCTGATCGGAGCCCGGGAACTCGGGTTGCTCCCGCCGCGCGCGATTGTGCTGAACACTGCGCGGGGTGGCCTCGTCGACGAGGCCGCGCTGGCTGCGGCCCTGGCGTCAGGGCACTTGTGGGCAGCGGGGCTTGACACCTTCGAGACGGAGCCGCTGCCCGCTGATAGTCTGTTGCTGAAAAGTGAACGCAGTGTCTTCAGCCCCCACTCGGCGGCACTCACCGAGGAGTCGTTGATCGCCATGGGTGTCATGACGGCCCGCAACGCGCTTGCGGGACTCGATGGAACTCTCGACCCCGCAATGGTCGTCAACCCCGACGTGCTCAAAAGGTGATCCATGTGTGGGAACAGAGTTCAGAAATGCCGGTCGTCCCAGCAGGCGGCCGTCTCCGGCGTCTACGGGGACATCTGCCCCATGGTGGACAGTGCCGACAAAGCGCGCGCTTGTGGAAGCGACGACTGTCGGCAGGATGGTCCGCGCAGTTTCGGACCATCACGCGGGCTGCTGACAAGGATCGCGCGGCTGCTTCGCGCGCTTACGCAAGAATTTCTGCAACATAGGGAGGGGAACAATGAATAATTTTTTGAAGAGTATCGCCGTGGCGAGTGCAATTGTGCTTGCGGCGACCGGCGCAGCTTCGGCGGCCGATCGGATTATCATGGTCACGCACGGCCAGGCTAATGATGCCTTCTGGAACGTGGTGAAGAACGGAGCCGCCGAGGCCGCCAAGGAGACGGGCGTCGAATTCGATTACCGTGCGCCGGAAACCTTCGACATGGTCGCCATGGGGCAGTTAATCGATGCGGCGGTCAACCAGCAACCGGCCGGGCTCGTGGTCACCATCCCGGACGCTGATGCGCTTGGCCCCTCGATCCAGCGCGCCACGGCTGCGGGTATCCCGGTCATAACCATCAACTCCGGTTCGGACGTATCCAAGAAGCTGGGAGCTCTTCTGCACGTCGGTCAGGACGAATACTCGGCGGGGAAGATCGCAGGGGCCAAGCTCAAGGAAATGGGTGGCAAAAAGGCGATCTGCATTAACCACGAAGTGGGCAATGTCGCGCTCGACATTCGCTGCAAAGGATTTGCCGACGGCTTCGGCGGTTTGGTCAGCGTGCTGCCAACTACCAATGATTTCACGGAAGTGAAGTCAAAGGTGCGCGCGGCGCTCGATGCCGACAAGGCGATCGACACCGTCATGGCACTCAGCGCCGGACAGGCGGGCGAACCGGCGGTCGCGGCCGTGCAGGAAGCCGGGAAGGGGTCAACCGTCAGGGTCGCGTCGTTTGATCTCTCTGCCAACTTCCTCAAGCTGATCGCCGATGGCAAGGCTGTCTTTGCGGTCGACCAGCAGCAATACCTGCAAGGTTACCTCCCGGTCATCTTTCTGGCCAACTACGTGAAGTATGGCTTGATCCCCGCGGGCAACGTGCCGTCGGGGCCCAATCTCGTGACGAAGGACAAAGCAGCGAAGGTCATCGCCCTGTCGGCCGAGGGCGTCCGCTGACCACTGTTCGGCTTGGCGGAGCGCGGACGCCCATCGCCGCGCATCTCCACCATATTGACCGCCCGTCGAAGGAGAGGATCCAATGACAACGGACGCCGAGCGCGGGCCTGCCCTGCGGGATGAGCGCGTACAACGGGTATCCAGGTTGCGGCTACTCCTGCGGCGGCCTGAACTCGGTGCTCTCGCCGGTCTGATCCTTGTCACAGGGTTCTTTCTACTCGTGGCGAGCCCAGCCATGTTCACCCTTGCAGGGGTGATGAACTTTATGGCGCCCGCCGCTCAGCTCGGCATCCTGGCGGTCGGCGCGGCCCTCCTGATGATCGGCGGTGAGTTCGACCTGTCGCTCGGCTCCATGGTGGCCTTTGCCGGCTTGGTCTTCGGTGCCACTCTCGTCGCCGGGCACTTGCCGTTGTCGGTGGCGATCCTCGTCGCATTCATGGTCGCGGTCGTGGTCGGCACCGTGAACGCCCAGATCGTGATCCGGACCGGACTGCCCTCCTTCATCGTCACGCTGGCGTTTCTGTTTATCCTGCGTGGCTTGACGCTGGTGGGACTGAAGTGGGTGACCGGAGGCGCGACGCAGCTCCGCGGCGTAAGGGAGGCGGTGGGCGGCAGCGCACTGTCTCCCATCTTCTCTGGCAATGCGTTCCAGGCGCTTTTTGACTGGGCCGCGAGACGGGGCCTGATCGAAAGCTTTCCGTCAGGCGCGCCGAAGGTCTCCGGTGTGCCGGTGGAAATTCTCTGGTTCATCGCCCTTGCGCTGGCGGCCACGTGGATCCTGCTGCGAACGCGGTTCGGCAACTGGATTTTCGCCTCCGGCGGAGACCCGAATGCGGCACGCAACTCGGGCGTGCCCGTGTACCGCGTCAAGACGGTGCTGTTCATCGGGACGGCGGCTTGCGCGACCCTCGTTGCCATTCTCACTGTATTGGACGCGGGATCCACCGACGCGCGGCGCGGCTTTCAGAAGGAATTCGAGGCGATCATCGCGGCCGTAATAGGCGGCTGCTTGCTCACGGGCGGCTACGGCTCGGCGATCGGCGCCTTCTTCGGAGCGATCATCTTTGGTGAAGTCCTCATCGGGCTGAGTTACACCGCCATCGACCAGGACTGGTATCTCGTATTTCTCGGGGCCATGCTGCTCATCGCCGTCGTCTTCAACAATGTGATTCGCAAGCGTGTGACAGGGGAACGGTGACATGAACGATGTCGCTCCCCTGATCGAGGTGCATGACTTAGTTAAGCATTTCGGATCGGTAATTGCGCTGAACGGCGTGTCGATGATGGTTCATGCCGGCGAAGTGCTATGTCTCCTGGGCGACAATGGCGCGGGCAAGTCGACGCTGATCAAGACGCTGGCAGGTGTTCACCGCCGCACGGGAGGTGATTTCCTCGTGGACGGCAAGCTCGTCGATTTTCAGAGCCCGCGCGATGCGCTCGATGCTGGAATTGCAACGGTCTACCAGGACCTCGCAATGATTCCGCTGATGTCGGTCGCACGAAACTTCTTTATGGGGCGAGAGCCGCTCATCGGTGTCGGACCATTCAAATACATGGATATGCGGCATGCCGAAACCGTGACCCGGGAAGAGATGAAGCGGATCGGCATCGATATCCGCGACCCGCAGCAGGCGGTCGGCACGTTGTCGGGCGGCGAGCGGCAATGCGTTGCCATTGCCCGCGCGGTGTATTTCGGAGCCAAGGTGCTGATCCTCGACGAGCCGACGTCGGCGCTTGGCGTGGCCCAGACCTCCATGGTGCTAAAATACGTCAACCTCGTTCGGCGGAAAGGCCTTGGCGTGATCTTCATAACCCATAACGTGCGCCACGCCTACGCGGTCGGCGATCGCTTCACTGTGCTGAACCGCGGCCGGACGCTCGGCACCCACGGCAAGAGGGAAATCGGGATGGACGCGCTTCAGACGCTCATGGCTGGAGGCAAGGAAATGCAGGTCCTGTCCGACGATCTCGAAGGCATGGTCTGAAACGGCAACAAGAACACTCGAGGAGCGATCAATGAGGGTCATCAGAATCGGCCTGATCGGGGCAGGCTGGATGGGGCGAGCTCATGCAGCCGCCTTTGAGAATGCCGCTCGGATTTTTGGTACTGATCCCGCAACGATCGAGATCGTCGCTGTTGCGGATGTCAGTGAAGCCGCTGCCAAGGATTTCGCCGCTCGCTTCGACATCCCCCGATGGACCACGGATTGGCGCACCATCATCGACGACCGGACTGTCGACGTCATCGATATCACCACTCCAAACGATATCCACCCTGCAATCGCGCTCGCCGCCCTCGCGGCCGGGAAGCACGTCTACTGCGAGAAGCCGATGGCCAATACGGCCGCCGACGCCAAGCGGATGAGCGAGGCGGCCGTTACAGCCGGGGTGGTGACGCTGGTCGGCTTCAACTATCTCTGCAGCCCGATCCAGGCCTATGCCAAGCAACTTGTCGATGCCGGTGCGCTCGGCGACATTTTTCACTTCCGTGGAACCTTCGACAACGACTACATGGTCGATCCCTCATTCCCGTTCACCTGGCGCACGGACGCGAAAGCGGCGGGTCGGGCCGGTGCGCTTGGCGACATGGCCAGCCATGTGCTCAGTCTCGCCCATTATCTCGTCGGAGAGGTCACCGAGGTCAGTGGGGCCCGGCAGGTCCTTCACGAGCGGCGCACAGACGTGCGGGGCGTGGAACGGGCGGTGGAAAACGATGACTTGGCTCATTTTATCTGTCATTTCGCCAACGGTGCGTCAGGCTATCTCGAAGCGAGTCGCATCGGCACCGGACGCAAGCTCTACCTGTCCTACGAGATCCAGGGCACCAAAGGCGCCTTGCTTTTCGACCAGGAACGGATGAACGAACTCAATCTCTACCGCCAAACCGACGATCCTGCCGAGCGGGGCTACAAGCGCATTCTCGTCGCCCCGCAGCATCCCGACTATGCCGCCTTCTTCGGACTACAAGGCAATCCACTCGGCTACAACGACCTGAAGATCATCGAGGCGCGAAGACTGATCGAGGCCGTCTCGCTGGGCAAGCAATGGGTAGCGGACTTCGCGTTCGGCTACGCCGTCGACCGGGTAGTTGAGGCCGCCCTCGTGTCCGCCGACGAGAAGCGCTGGGTCAAGACCGAGGAGATCGCCTGATGGGACCAAGCTACAGCATTGCCAACGCGCCGTGTTCCTGGGGTGTCGATTTTGCCGGTCGACCCGAGAACCCCAACTGGCGCCGAGTGCTCGACGAGGTAGCCGCGGCCGGATACAGCGCGATCGATCTCGGCCCCGTCGGCTTTTTCCCGACCGACATCGCGCAGCTTTCCGACGAACTCGCATCCCGGCGCTTGCGCCTGTCGGCGGGAGGCCTTTTCGATCCCCTGAGCGAGGCTTCCGCCTTTGAAGGGGTGATTGAAAAGACGCGGCGCACCTGCGCCATCCTGAAGGCGCTTGGGGCTCCCCGCCTCGTGATCATCGATTGTGTGTCCCCTGAACGTGGGGCCACGGCGGGGCGCTCGACAACGGCGCGACGCCTGCCGGCGGTCGAATGGGCTGCCATGATGAAGCGAGTCGCAGACATCGCACAAATCGCGCAACAGGAGTATGGGATCGAGTCCACGTTGCACGCCCATGCCGGCTGCTTCATCGAGTTCGAGGACGAGATCGACCGCGCCATGGCTGATCTGCCCGACGATCTCGTCGGTCTTTGCGTCGATACAGGCCACGCCGCCTACGCCGGGATCGACCCCGTAGCGCTGATCCGACGTTATGGGACCCGTGTCACCCACATGCATCTCAAGACGATCGACGACCAGATCCATGCCGCATGCCTCGCCGAGGGCACGGACTTCTTCGCCGCGATCGCCCGCGGCATTTTTTGCCCGCTGGGCCGTGGCGTTGTCGATTTCCCCGCCGTGCGCGATGCGCTCTCCGCCATCGGCTATGCCGGCGTAGCGGTCGTGGAGCAGGACGTCGACCCCTCCGGTTCCGCATCGCCTCTCGACAATGCCCGCGAAAGCTACAGCTTCCTGCGGAGCGTGGGGATGATGCCCGATACGCGGCAGCCGACGTGAACGAGACACCGATGCCCGTGCAGACCGGCACAGCCCGCTGCGTTGTCGAGTGCGGCAACACTCTCGGCGAAGGCTGCGTGTGGGACCCGCGGGATGCAAGCCTTTACTGGACCGATATCGAGGAAAGCCGCGTGTACCGGCTCGGATCCGAAGGTGACACGACGGTGTTTGAAATGCCGGAGCGCGTGGCCTTCATCCTGCCGCGGCGAGAGCCAGGCTTCGTGATCGGATTCGCGAGCCGCATCGCGATCGCGGACGCGAATCTCCACAGTTTCGTGACCCTCACCTCGATCGAAGCTGAACTTCCGCAGACGAGGGTCAATGACGCGGCTGTCGATCCGGCTGGGGGCGTCGTCTTCGGGACCTTCGATGAGCGCGACCGCCAGCCGGTCGCAAGTCTCTATCGCCTCGCGCCGGATGGCGCGCTGACTCGTCTGCTCGATGGCATTACCATCAGCAACGGCATCGCCTTCTCGCCGGATCGCCGGACGATGTATTTCGCTGATACGCCCGTGGGCCTTATCCGCCGCTTCCAGGTGGAGGCGGACTGCCGCGCATTCCAGGAGGTCGATCCGTTGGCCGGAGGCGACATTGCGCCGGGTGCGCCGGACGGCGCCGTCGTCGATGCCGAGGGCGGCTACTGGAGCGCTCGGGTCTGGGGCGGCTGTCTCGTCAAGATCGACGGCGCCGGCCGTCTAGCCGAACGGATCGACCTCCCGACGAAGGGGCCGACCTGTGTCGCCCTAGGCGGACCCAACCTCGCCCATCTCTTTGCGACCACCTTGCGCGTCCGGCAGTCGGATGCCGAGCTACAGGCCGCCCCTCAGGCCGGCGGCCTGTTCACAACCAAGGTTGCGGTGGCCGGGCAGGTTCAGCGGCTCGCCTTGCTCTGATGCTGGTGTGTCGACAAGCCACGAACAGTTGGGAACTGACGCAATGAAATTTGCTGTCTTCGGCGCCGGACGCATGGGCGAGCGCCACATCCTCAACATCGCCGCCCATCCCCGGGCCGAACTGACCTACGTCGTCGATCCCGACGAGAAGCGCCGGACCGAGATCGCGGCTCGCCACGGCGCCGTGCCCTGCGCCGACCCGGAGGCGGCGCTCTCGGACGCGAGCGTCGATGCGGTGATCATCGCCTCTGCCACCAACACCCACGTCGATCTCATCATCGCAGCGGCCAGGGCCTGCAAGGCGATTCTGTGCGAGAAGCCTATCGATCTTGATATGGGGCGGGTTGAGGCCTGTGCCGCGGCGATCGCCCATCTGCAACCACGGATCATGATCGGTTTCCAACGCCGGTTCGATCCGACCCATCGTGCCGTTCGGCAGGCTATGATCGAGGGGGAGATTGGTAGCCTGGAAGTATTGACCATCGTGAGCCGCGACCCGAGTCCACCGCCGGCCGCATACGTGGCGGTATCGGGCGGTCAGTTCCACGATCAGATGATCCACGACTTCGACCTGGCGCTCTGGTTGTCCAACGCGACCGGGCCGGTCGAGCTCTTCGCCATGGCGAGCAATCTCGTCGATCCCGCCATCGGCCGGCTCGATGATTCCGATACGGCCGAAGTGCTCATGCGGTTTCCCAATGGCGCGTTCTGCCGAATCGATTGCAGCCGTCGTGCGGTCTACGGCTACGATCAGCGCGTCGAGGCCTTCGGCTCGCAAGGCATGGTCAGTTCCGGCAATCTCCATCGTACCGCCATCAAGCGATACACCGCGACAGCCGCCGAGGTGCGAACCCCGTTGCTTGGAGATTTCCTGCAGCGCTACCTGCCGAGCTACGCAGCCGAACTCGACGCCTTTATTAATGCGATTGAAGCGGGCACACCACTTGACCCCGACTTCGAGAGCGGGTGGCGCGCGCTGCGCCTGGCCGATGCGGCACGTGAGTCGGTCCGGACGGGCAGCAAGGTCGTGCTCACGATCTGACCAGCGGACCGCGAGCGTCGGCGTTTACGCCAGTGAAGCGACCCTGACCCACGCGCCGTCCTGCTCGTTCGAAGCAATCGCTGCTTCGATCAGCTGCATCACCCGAAGTCCATCCCTGGCATCGGAGAGGTCGACAAGGTAAGCCGCAAGAGGCAAGCCGAGCTGCCGAGCGACCAGCGCTCTTGCGAAATCGCTGTAGAGATCAGAAGGCGAGCGCACGGTGCTCTAGAGCATCATCCGTTCAATCGGAGTCACCCGACGGATAAAGATGCTCACTAAAACAAAGACCTAGTACAGCGTTTCCATGAAACCACTCCTATGGATATCGCAACAGGCTGCTGTGTGGCGGTGGATGTGGCACGCGCTGAATGAGTAGGTTTCATGGAATCGATGTACTAGGGGTCACCTCACGATTTGCTCAAAATCGCACGCTAAGCGGAAAAGGCCATGAAATCAGGCCATTCCACAAACGTAGGTATTCGGATGAGCTGTCGCCCCTACGCCAAATCTGACGATTCGCATT
>JAABUU010005214.1_pt1 | contig 14748 bp, 23 predicted proteins | sample 5559301 | NCBI WGS metagenome assembly JAABUU01 (sample SAMN10711884, study PRJNA513360) | rock metagenome | isolation source: Antarctica rocks | place: Antarctica: Victoria Land, Richard Nunatak white | reverse complement strand
TGTGGTGTGCACTTACAGTGTTAGGCATCACTTCAACAAGCTACCAACTCTGTTGGGCTGTTCAGCACCGTTGCAATTGGCCCAGCTCCATTCCGCAGAACACAGGTGAACACTACATATTGCCAATGGACTGACACAGCATGTGTGGCTTCTTTACATGTGAAACTTTGTGCAACAGCAGCAGCCACACATCACAGTCAATTCTTTATTGTTCTGAATATGGTCATGGACATCAAACAGACCTTACGCATCCTCAGCATAACCAGACTGGCGCTGCAAAAGTGTTGAAGTATGAAGTATGTACAGATGAACGTACGTAACAAAAGGAAAAGCAAAGTAAAGGCACTGAGTATTTAGACACGCCCTTAAAACAGGCCAACACTGTCTCAGACCGCGGTACCAGCTGGTCGAGACAGTGCAGTCTTACTGTTTTCCTTCTTCGTATTTGATGTCAACAGGACCTCGACGCTTGCCAGCCAGGTGCCTGTATTTGCGTGCCATACCCTGGCCGACCATGTAAGCAATAGAGTCTGTGGTAATCATGGGATTCACACCTGCACTACCCACATACCCCTTAACATCGATATACTCAAGTATGCACAGCCATGAATGTCAAAGCGACAAGCAACAGCATGTGTTGTGAGCCATGCCTGACAAGAAAGTGCAGCAAACGATAGGCTCAACAGCATGTGCAAAGCAGCCATGTGGTATTCAGGTGCAGAGCCACCAGCCCACCAGGCTGCAGTCAAGACATGCTTTAGCCCGCATAAAAGCAGCAATGTTGCATAAGTCAGCAGAAGCACAGAGCTAATACAGGCATGTATTGCTGCCAAAAAGTGGTGCCACTGACCATGAGCAACTGCACATGTCTGGCGTACTGTCACTTGTTTGTTGTGTGAGTGGCAAAGGGAAGGGATCAGCCAGATATTTGTGACCGTACCTGAAGCAGTGGGGAAGCAGCTTGCATCAGCAACATACAGGCCTGCTACATCCCAGCAGTGACCCTGGCCGTCAGTGACAGAGTTTGGAGGGGAGGAGCCCATGCGGCAGCTGCCCATCTGGTGCATGCTCAAGTGCGCGCGCCTGTATGGCTCATACTCTGCAAACACTTCTTCTGACTTACCCCTGTCTGCTTATGGTTTATTGCTTTCGTTCATTCACGCATGCCTGACACGCTTTGTAGTAGGCTGCAGGGTGCTGCCCAGCTACGCACAGACAGAATGTACCGACAACGTACCAATGACAAGTTTGCCTTTGCTGCTGTGCCAAGAGAGCTTGCTTGTCTTGACGAAACTTGGTTATGATCTGTGCACTGGTTGTGACGGTGCATGGAAAGGCTGTATGATGCTTGGCCTGAACAATCTGGCAAACAACACACAACAGCACCAACAGGCTTACTTGTCTCATGAAGTTTGTTGATGAACTTGTTGACCCGTGGGCGGTCTTCTTCGGGGTCCCCAATCAGGTACAGTGTGTCATCTGGTGAGCAGCCGCCATTGCTGACACTCTCAGCACCTGCTGCTGCCATGGCTCTGATGTCAATTTCTAGCCCCTGCACATCCATCAATGAGTGATGAGTCTCATATAGGGCATCACAAGATACCCAAACCAAGTGCTACTGCTCTTACATGTCATATACAATGCATGTCATTGAAGATTTGAGAAACATGGCAGGTGGCAATCACAAAAGTGCAAAGTATTGAACAGCATACTGGGAAGGCATCTTTCAGTATTGCATGATCTTGAACAATGAACTCAGAGGTCGACTACATGCTTTGCAGCCAGCTGCAGCTCACTCAGTCGCAAATCAATTTGCAGCTCATACAGTCTCTGACCAATTTGCAGGTCACACAGGCTTGACCCCAAACTGCAGAGCCAAGCACAGCAGTGAGGACAAGGGAGCAGGTGATGACCTTCCAGAGGGACTTCTGGTCAAAGGGGCAGATCTGGTAGTGCACTCGGGGGTAGCCCTGCTTGTCAATGGTCACACGGCCCTCCCCCTTGTCCCTGACGTATGTGCAGGGCAGGGCGGTGTTGGAGTAGTGGGCCAAAGTGTCCTTATACGCAGCCCCAGTCAGCCAAGGCGCCCCTGCTGAAAACAGCCCTGGGTGTACCTGCACAGACAGAGGACAGAGACTGATGCTGCAGAAAGCTTGAGCTGCAGACTGTATGTATACAACACTGTGGTTGACAAAATGCTACACAAGTAAGATGTGATCCTCTAGATTTGCCTTGATGTTGTCATGCAACCGTTGCACTAGACAGCTTTGGATGAAGCGGCTCCACGGGAAAGAGCATGTCACATACAGGGTCAATCTCCTGGTAGGAGTGGCGTCTGGCATGTGCACAGATGGCCTAACATACATGCACATACGCACACCGCATGCTGCACCTGCTAGCCATGATCTGTCGGCTAGTGCCAAGCTTTTCTGCACAGATTTATGAGGTGTTGAGCCAGTTGTAACCTCACCTTGAGCACAGGGAACAGCATATGTAACAGAGCCGACAACAAACTCGAGTCTGGCATGGAAACTGCTATGAAAGCATCAACGAATGTGTGCATAATGTGTGCACAACTCTTGCAGTGAGGGAATGCATGGTGTCCAAGACAACACAAGCCAGGCTTGCTGCATGCAACTCTTACTTAACCAGCAGAGGACCAGCAGGGGTGGGAGAGAATACCGGTGGGGTTGACACCATGGGCCCATAGCCTGACCCCTCCCAGTCAGGGGCATCAGGACTGTAGGCCGTCATCATTGGCCCCTCCCACATGTTGATCTTTCCATGCTCCTTCTCAGAGAAGATGGAAGGAGCCACAGCAGCAGGGTGCAAGTGAAGGTGCTTTCCAACATTGCCGTTCACTGTGATGCCAGAGCGAAGCAGAAGTGCAGGTGAGTTGATACTCCCCGCGCTGGAAACAACTATTGGCGCCTTGAAGACACATTTGATGCGGTCCGTGCCTGTGCCAACATAGGCAACGACCCCTTCTGCCTGCTGTGCTCTGGCATGCTCAGCGTGCGCAGCATGGTTTGAACTTGAATCCAAATCTGCGTCCCCACCTTGGCTGCTGACACCATTCGTCAGGTCATGTAAGACATGGCCGTTGGAAAGGGAATCTGGTGACGTTGCTGCAGTGATGATACGGTCGGCATAGATGCCGGTGACAATCTTGGCGCTGTTTCTGGCAGCATCTGCCAGGAAGGTGGTAGTCATGTCTTGCTTGTCTCCAGTAGGGCAGCCAAAGCAGCAGTGGCCGCAGTCATGGCTCACACAGTTCCTATACCACCAAAACTGAAGTGCTGACTGCAGGCTTCAAGAAGCCTATAGAGAAATCTGAATCAAGCGAAGCGGAACATTCAAAGTCTTGCCAGGTTGCACTAAGGCCGCAGCAGGTGAACTGTAGTGCATGAGCAAGCATAGAATGAGGGATGTTTTGCATGACATCCTGTTTGTGATGCCTAGCCAGATGTTGTCCATGCTCATGCATCTGTGATGACCCAGAAGAGAGTTGATGTCGTGTAGGTGACAAAAAACTGATGCTGCAGTAGCATTTATATGTAGCTCAGTACCACAGACAGAAGAAGTGCACAAGCAGGTGTCGTTGCAAGTGGAGGTCAGAGGGCTACCTAGGCATGTTGGCGGTCTTCAGTCCAAGCAGATTCATTCCATCTGTCATCTTCTGAGCCTGCTTACCGTGCTGGTAGTCTGCAAGGACACACGGCAGTTAGAAGCAGAACCCCTGAATGGGCTCATTGCTGCCATAAATCTGCTAGATGGGAAGCAGAGCAATGCCTGCATGCCTACGCTTGAGTAGGGCAGCTTGCATCAAGTCAACCAGACAAAACCAGTTTAAATATTGGCAAAGGCATGCAAGACATGGCAGTTCTACATGATCTTGCTGCAACGGTACATGATCTTGCTGCAATTCTACATGATCTTGCTGCAAATCTACAGGATCATCCCAGTGGATCTGTTATTATGCAAAGACAGCAGAGTGTCCGGACGCACACCTTCACTGACGCCCAGGCGCTGGCAGATGGCATCCATGGCATGGGTGTAGGTGTCGGAAGTGAAGACTGGAAGGCCGTGCTCACCTGCCCACTCCTTCCTCACATGCTCTGGGGTCCGGAATGACACGCACCTGCAGCAATGCATCTGCCATTAGCACACATGTCGAGGTCTGGCACTACTGATTGACATGCATCTGCAACAATGCAGCTGCCATTGGCAAGTGTGCTGAGTTTTGGCACTACTGATTGACACACTCTGACACTGTGACAGTATGACACATGTGAAACAAAACAGCAGCCATCAGTTGCGGTTTAAAACCCTAAACCCACATTTGAAGACCTGACACCCATGGGTCAGAGCTTGCGTGCATCAGTGCAACAAATTTCAGCCTTTGCTTCATGCAGTGCACTGGCCTTGGGTGCTGTCTAGGCCTAAAGTCCTGATATGCGAGACCTTGTCTGGGCTTGGACTTCTTTGCTGTGTCATTGCTTTGGCATGCAGCTAAGATGCTACAAGTGCAATGTGCAGGCCAGATGCTGATGTGCCTATCTTTTGCACACCACAAAGCATCGACACCAGAATTGATGCAACGCTGACCATGTCATTGTACAAACAGCTTGTCCCAGGCCTGTCTGACCTATCGTGCCACAGCATTTGTGCAAAAACGTGTGGCAACTGTTGCAGCACTGACATCTCCTTTGGACCAGGAAATGTCAGTGTCAGCATTTGAACACAAGACAGCTTGCACACTTTTGCGCAAAGCTGCCTTGACACGTAAATGCTGCAGAGTACACTCATGCCAGATGCATGAACATACTCGGTGCAAGTGATGCAAGCATCCTGAGGCTAGACTCCAGAACATGTTGCAGAATGTATATACACGAGAGATCACAATAGACTGAGTCACAACACATATAAAACACCAAGCTCAAACTTCAAGCAGTTTGGTATGGTTGGCTACATTTGACAAGTGATGATGACATCTATGAAGCATCCAGTGGATCAATATTTAGTGGATTTTGTCTCTTTTCTTCTCCACAACCTTTTTATATTAAGGTGACAACAAATTGAAGCTCATGAACCTGTTTACACAGGGCACAGCATGTGAGCTGACAAATATGAGAGTCACCAGTTGACCCGGGTGCCGCCCCCCACTGTGGCTCCAGCCCACATGAAGATGTTGCCATCTTCAGTGGCCAGCAGACCATCCTTCTCATACATGCTGCCTAAAGCGTCCCCCTCCTGCATCACTTCACAAGTCAGCCTCCGCACAGCGTTGCTGCCTTCTTGAATGCTCAAAATAGCGTTACCAATCTCTGTACTGTATTTTTACTTTTTTGAACGTTTTTTTGGAAAAAACTGACAAAAAACATATCATGACAATCCTGCCTAGCTTCTGCAGTCTTTGAACGATGGAGTTGCTTTTGTCAGTGAGACTGTTTCTTGCGTCGCTTGGCCTTTGACACTTGTTGCTTATAGTCTCTCCTGTTGCTGCTGTTACTGTTGTGAGTGCAAAGTTGTTCTTGTAGACGCCGCTCATGGTGTTCACAGTCATTGATCAGTCATTCAGACACAGCACATCACGCATCATGCCTCTTTGCCAGTTACTGATACACAGCAGTACGTCCAGTGTCCAGAAAGCCCTGCTTGGACATACATCAATCATGCACTGAAAGCATTCTAGGAGTGCAAACCAGCTAGCTACCATCTTCATGCAGTGATTGTGCTCATGCGCATTGCAAAAGTGGAGCCTGTCCTGGCTGCCGCAGAGTAACACTGCCCACATTGAGGGCACATTGAAGGGCACATTGAAGGGCACAATGCAGGGCTGACTTGGTGAGGAACTGCATGCTGGACACTGAAAGCCAAAGGACAGAGGGCATACATGGAGCGAGAGCTCATGGTTGGGTGTAAAGTCTCCCTTCTCCAGAATGACCACCCTGAGGCCTGCTGCAGCCAGTTGAGCAGCGCAGGGGCCCGCCCCCGCCCCTGACCCCACCACCACCGCGTCACACTTCACCACCAGCCCAGCGCCCGCCTCTTCTTCCAGCTCCTTGCCCTCAGGCTGAAAGGATACGGCCAGATGTCACAGAAAAACACCATTGCTGACTGGCATGCAGTTAGTGATGCTGGCAATGCTGGCAATAATGGAGTTAGTGCGTCATTGCATGAATCAGTGCTTTGTATCTGCTCACTGGGTGATCACCAAGTGGTAGCAATGGTGGTGCTACACAGAGAGGAGCATGACTACTATGTTGTGATGCATTGCACCTGAGGCATGGTCACAATTTGATGATCACAACATCCTGCTGGCAAGCTAGGATGATGAAGTCAGACACCCAAAGTGGCAGCAGACAGTGCACACGGGAAGGACCAGATCATAGTGGGCACTATCAGAAAGCCAAAGGAAGCAACTAGTATTCATGTATTGCTATTCTTGTTTAATACAGGTGTGCTAGCTGTGGCTAGGTACTATTTTAAAGTGTCTGAACCTAGTTGTGCGCCAACATCTACTCACATCAGACACCAAGTTGCACCCAAGGGGTGTGCGCTGACAGGGCAAGAGCCAAAGACATATTGGCGAGGACAAGGAAGCAATGGCATGGCAGAACTAGTAGCAACCAATTCAGATTGAGCCTGGATGCGCAGTAGTGAGCCTGGGAACATGACGCAGGCAGGTGTGCATACCCTGAGAACATCTTGCACCAGGAGGCCCTTGGCGGCAGCCATGTCTCTCAGCTGAGCAGGGCTGCTGCCCTGTTGCCGAGCCTTCCCCAGGGGCAGTAGTGCTGCCTGAAGGGCTTTGTGAGCATCAATGGTCTTTCGGTTGACCTTGGCAGGATCAACTGTACTGGGCCCTGCACGTCCAAACAGCTTCAAACACTTGGGGCAATTGAACTGGAACTGCTGCCAAGCCTGATGAAAACACACAGTGTTAGTAGCACTCTTGAGTTTCACCCAGAGTGCTGCAATGAATGCAGTGCATTATCTTGGTCAGCAGTGAGCAGAAGCATAGGAGATGAAACACCCATCTTTACAAACACAAGCATTTGCAACAGGTCTGTGCATCCATCTGTCACACTGTGCCACATGCAACAACTCAAGTAGACAGCTATCACTGTGCATGTGATTGTTGACATCCATCAAGCTGATGGAAGCCCAATGTATGCATGATGACGATGAGTCCAGAATGGCGTGCTACCAGGGTAGCCCATGGCAGGCCATAGAGGGTTGGTATGGGTGTCATCCAAGGAGGTCAGGACAACAGCCATGATCAGCCCCTTCAGCGCTGTGAAGGCCTGCAGCATCATACGCTGAATCAGATCACCTTGCTCATGCCTATGTGTGCAGTCATTCTGAAAGACATGCTGATGGTCACACGACAGCTGCAAACCTTTGATGAGCAGCCTGGCACATCTGTTGAATACTAAGCAAAGTCCTGGTGGCCATTCGGTCAGAGCTATTGCATCCTGCCTTGCAGTGCATACTGCAATTGTATCACAGACTCTGAGCCATACTGCATTGTGCACATTGAATATACCGCATGCTGTTGTGTCTACAGCAAATTTGGATTGACTATAGACCTTGCGGAAGGAAGCAATGCTGGATGTAGCCCAGCTTTGCAGCACTATCTCGCGCTGTGTGAGAGGCAGCTCTGCAAAGGGTGCGACAAAGGGGAAGGAGCCCACAAGCGCCGAGGCACCACACAGAAGCAGGCACCCAATGCGCCATGTCAGCAGTGTTAGGACCCTGCAGCATGCAGACATGCCTGTCCTGTTTGCGGTACTGGATGCAGCACAACTGTAGGGGCCACTCAAGACTGAGAGTGGATGAGGTGAGGTGCAGAGATGCATCTGTTGGCTGTGAGAATGTAAGTGCTGGCTAAATGTTAAAAAAAGGCAAGAATCGGTTTGCTTCAGAGCTGCCACTCAAACATCATGCTAAAAGTAATATCACCACAGCTTGCTTCGTGGCAGAATATGCAATACATGATTGCATGTGATCAAGCAAACAGTAAGTCGTTGCTTTTTGGTGTCAATGATGGAAAAGGGACATACAAATAAAGCTCCTTCTTGGATTCTGGCGTGAGATTTCTTTCAATTCTGTCAATAACCTGCATCACATCAAACGTGTCAGCAGCATGCATACATTGCCTCTGGTGTCAACATTTCCATTGGTTTGCACGGGTCACCTCTTGCATCTGGCCGCTCTGCTGCTTGCCACTGATACTGTAAAATTTGGCCAAGTCAGTATTTCCCTTGTTCTTCGCAGCGGCAGCTCGATCCGGTTCAGCAGGCAACAAGGTTTCGGCGAGTGCCTCAATGACAGGAAGCAGCTCCTGACGGCTAGGGCTCGGGGCCAATAAGCCCAAAAGCCAGTCCATATTGCTAGAGGATCAAGTTCAGGTGGACAGGCGTTTGGTCAGAGGCACGTCACCGGTAACCGGCGTTGGTTTCACAAGCTTGAACAAGTTGCAAGCCGTGCGCTAGGATCACCAGTTTAGAAGGGATTGCTCACTGCGGCGTGCCGCGTCAGCTATGCTTAGTCGTTTTCGGAGTCTACGCAAGGTGTCCGAGGAAGTTCGACCACAGCGGTCTGACCGTAAGTCCGACTTCAAAACGCGCACAGGGTTGCTCTGCGTCGCACAGGGTTGCTGTATGTCGCTGTATAGATCAAGACGATGAGATCAGAAGCAGGATTACAGGTCAGCCCGTGACTGCACGTGAGTTGACCTAACGACCGGAATTAGTCTGGGATTTTCGGGATCGGCCTCTGAAGCTCAGCACAGAGCTCAGCATACCTCTTCACCGTATTAGGGAAGCGCGAAGCCCAGCCTGTACACCTTTCAACGGACAGGCAGGTAGCCCTGAAGTCCCTCAAACCTCATCCGGGTTGGTGCGCAAACTGTTGCTCGACCGCTTATTGACGTTCTTCCATGGTAATCCTTTGCAATTCTTGGCATGCCGGCGATCAAGAGCTCCAACAGCTTCGCTTATCAGTTCTGGTCGCCGACAGCCAAAGCATGCATCTGCATCCTGATTTTGTTGACGTGCCATACAGCTCGTGCCAGCACTTCGGCCGAGATATGTGTGGTGATCAGAACGTATTGGGGTCACGGTGGAGGCAGCCAGGCGGGTCTGCACAAGCTGATTTCTTCGTTGCAACGACAACAGAATCTGAAGTAGGCGTGCAGCTACGTCTGTGCTTGCTGGCAAGCCTGTATTGCACGCGGACTCACTCTTAGCCCTGTCTACCGAGGCTGTTAGCTCAGTTGTAGAGTGTGCGTCCAGGTGGGAAGCTGTTTTGGTAGTTCTCGACAGTCGTCCCTTTCCAGATCTTGCTCATATTCTGCAAAATCTGGACGATGACAGAGTCTGGGTGTTTGCTGAGTGGATTGGCCCAGAGTTTGCTGCACGCAGCGGCTCTCAATGGGTGCCAACATATCACAGCATGCTGTACAACCTAACAGATGAAGCTGTCAGAGCATGCCCGTGCTCAACAAAATGGGTTGTCATCACTAATGGCGACAATGAATACTCCAGCACATTGTTTGAGGAGCTAGATCACCATCCAGATGCTGATGTTGTGGCACTGGACTATTATAGCAGATACCAGCGCCCCACTGCAAAGCCCTGTGAAAGATTTGCAGCAGAGTCAGGGAAGCCAGCCTGCAAGCAGAACCTGTGAGTATCTATGCCGAGCAATGATATGCTGGTGCATGTCTGCAAGTCCATAGTATGACATTCCATACTCTGTAACACAGGCATACAACTTATCCATCTGCAAGCAATTTTCACCATGCTTTTCTGTCTTAGCACAAAACAAATGCAAGCATCAGTGTGGACGCTGCGCTGCCTATATATATATATATATGCTTACGAAGTCAACTAATTTGGTATAAATCGCAAACAATGCACACCCTGATGCAGGCTTCGCTGGTGCAATACAGACTTGGGAGCCAATGTGCTGAACTGGCCGCGCCTCATACAGGAGAACAAGCGCTTCAGCCAGCTTGCACCGGTGGCTTGTGGACTACCTGCTGAAAACTATGATGGTGTGCTAGCGCAGCACCTTGTCGACTCCAATTGGACTGTACACCATGTCACAAAGAAGTGCTTATACGACCATAGCCCCAGCCCGCAGGTGAATGCTCTCTCAACCATCAAAAGGCATGTGTCTGTAGAGAAGATACATAGTCGCAATGCACACATTGTGTTGAGGCTGGACCGTTGTTTTAGGAAGCGACAATGAATGCAGCCAATTTGGTGCAGCAGTGCAGATTTCAAGGATGCTAACATTGTCCAGATGTTGCAACAATCAAGTTGACATGAGAGAGTGGCTTCAGATTGGTTTGCTATCATGAATGCTTTGTGATATGCATGCTAAGTAAACTGCAGCATGATCACCTGCTGTTTGCACTGCATCCAGTACTCTACCAGTGTTACACCCAGTCCCAATGTTCACAGTGCATGCTGGGGGTTTTTGTACATATATGTCTCCATATGCATGTCTTCAAATGTCTGTTGCAAGTACAGTAAATGCACTCAATGTCAAACACTTGCTAGCCCACTTGCGTCCTGTCTCTCCACCTGCAGCGGTGTGCGCGGGTCAAAGGTGTTTGGGATGATTCCAACAATGTTTGGGAAGGTGGAGGAAGCTGCATAAGTCAACAGGAGGCTGCCCAGAAGCTGCTTGACAATCCTGCAGGGCTGGAACAGATCACGTTGCAGTTGTCCAACGATGGCAGCCTTGCCTCCTTTTCATCAGAGGGTCTGCCTGTCTCTGCTGAAATTGGGTGGGCATTGCTGTTGTCATCCCTTGGCCATTGTTGCAGCTTCTGTCAGGTTACTGTCTTGCTTACTAGTTCTGCTTGTTGCTCTGGACCCTCTGAAGACGCACCTGCTTTGGCTGTGCAACTGCAGAGTAGAGGCGCTTGCTTTGCTGGTGTTTGAGACTGCCCATCAGCTTTTATCAGCTTCATGGAATTCGTACACACTGAGTTGCACTCCCCCTGACATGTATGCCAATGGCAGTAGTACAAAAGTGCAGCACAATTTGTGTTACAGGTGTTTGCGGCAGAAGGACATCGCAACGCAGCATGCACAGATGATGGACTACTTCGGCCCCACATGCACTGCTGATGCTGATGTGGAGTCTGTTAAGAGCATCATGGGTGACAAGTGGCAGCCTGTCGACTGGAGCAGCTGCATGAGTAATGCCCACCAGCTGCAGGAGCAGCAGCGGCTGGAGCATCTGCGCATCCTCGCCCAGATTCCTCCACCACCTGACCCCAGGTGGGAAACCATGCAATGCCATAATACATGCTGCTCTGAGCAATAACAGACTCTGGATATGCTGTTGATTTAGTGTCCATATGCTGCCAGCTCATGTCAATGACACACGCCGTGCCTTGTTGATATTATGTGAACACTGACATGCAAAGTGCCAAGCACGGGCATGCTTGAGGCTTCAGGCACTGTAAGAGTGTTTGTACACTTTGTTGTTTCGAATTTGCCATGTCCAGGCAGGCATTGCCACAATCAGACAGGTTGGCACACTCAAAGTGTGTTTTGCAGAGACAGCAAGAAGCCAATCTACAGGCAGCGCTACGATGTGTCAGCTGCAGCACAGCCCCACAATGAGTTGTGATCGTGCCAGACAATGCACTGCAGCTTCTCCGTGTCACGTCAGATGTGAGAGCAGCATCAGCAGACTTGTCAGCTTGTTCAGCACTGGAACTATTTCAACCACAAGAACACAGTCAGCTCGCTGTTGGCGTTGACTGTAACTGGTAAACATTGCCACTGAAATCCCAGAGTCACAGATAGCTGTAGCTAGTTGGACATTTTGTGATTGTGCATTCAGGTGGCTAGCTGCGCACAGGCTCGCCAGTACAGTTGATGGCCAACCTCACTCACTGATTTTAGACGGTGGTAATAGACATGGTTTACTCACAGTGCGTATGCATAGCACTATTTCGATCCAACTGCTCTCAAACGCATTGCAGCAGAGTGAACTCTGCCTGGCTGAATGTATCAATTGACAAAGAAATTACAATAAACCTGTTGTACAATTGTCCCCCACCTCCAGGACAACTTTGCCAACAGTTTTGCCAGTTTGAAGTCTCCTTAAGGCAGATGGTGCATCATCAAAGCTGAATGTCTCACCCACATGAGGGGGTGGCAGATGTAGTTCTTGAAGCTCAGTGGCTAAATTGGCAAGCTCTAGAGCCTGGAAAACAATCAAACGCATTGTGCTATACTCATGCCATAATATGCCCTAACATTTGCATTTGCTCAATGCAAGGCTGTGATGCTGCTATGTGCCAGTCGGTGTGCATGTCACTACCCTTGGAAAACATGCTGCCCTTCAACTCAGACAGTGCACAAGGAGACGGGTGTGTTGTGAGTTCACATTACTTGCATACCTTGTCAAACATCCAGATGAGGTTGAATGCCATGATGCTCTTATTGTCTCCAATCATGCTGATGGGGTCAAGCCGAGGGCGCCGCAAAAATTGCCAAGCTAGCCTGAGCCAACCAGGCTTATCACCTGCACTGTTGATCGTCATCATAACAGGTGAAGAAGAGGTGTACATGACTGATTTTGAAGGGTGATGACAAGGAGCAACACAGAATCAATGCAGCATCAAGACCCTAACAGAAGAGGCACTCCACACCACATGTATAATGTGGACCTGACTTCAATGCGAGACCTTGTAGCAGCAATCTCCTCAACAGCTATTGTCTGCAAAATTGCAGGAGCCAAGGAAAGGCCTTGCAAGCACAGTCAAGTGATGCATTGGCTTGCACCAAGGCTTTCCCCCTAAATCGCCCCTTCCCCCCCCTGTTCCCGTCCCCTAGCGCCTGTTGCAGGTCCTGCCAAGCCATGTAATAACAGACCTACTGCACTAGTGCAAGATTGCATGGTGACAGCCTGACTGTCATAGAATGTCATAGTTTGTCAAAGTATGTCATAGTGTGTCATGATATGTCGCATTATGGTATTACCTGTGGGGGTCCAACTAGCAGCCCCAAAGATGACATGGCGACCCCCTCTGGCCATTGCATCATAGCTAGGCTGGAAGTATTCTCCAGAGACTGCGTCCAATACGATGTCAAAGCCTTCCTTGCTGACGGACTGCAGAGCAGACTGGAGCTGCTGTGTGTACTGGCCAAGGTTCCGCACAATGATCTGTTCAGGCTGAAGCGCAGGGAAGCAATCCAGGATGACCTGAACCTGTAGTATGGATCGCAACTTTGCAGGCAAACAACATGTATTCACCACAGATGATGAAAGGCAGACTGTGCAGCTAGTAAGATAGCATGAGAAAGCATTCGAGAGGCTGACTGCAAGGATGAACTTTATTGGATGCCAGAATCAAACATATGTTTGCAAGCGCATTCTGAGGTGATGACTGCCTGCTCAATAGCGATACATGCTGACTGTCTGCACTGATTTGCAGTCAGCTATCATGCGCAGCCTTTGTTGTGTGTAGTTAGTCATCACTTTGTATATACCATGAGCGTATACATACACTACACGAACAGTATGAGTTACCACATACGCATATGCACCATACAGCATATGAACCATATACTATACATCAGATGTTGGAGGTAAGCAGCTGTATAAGGCACTAGCAAAGCAGTGTGAACTATCCAAGACAGATGCACTGACCTTGTCCGGGCTGCCAACAGTGCCCACTGGAGTTGCTCCTACAGCTAAGCATATTGCCAATGCATTCATGCCACAGCCGCCTGCTGCCGAGTGGACCAGTACACAGCTTCCGTCCTGCACATCAGAACAGCAACTGGCATCTGTACCTTGTCAACAACTTCATTAACATGCAATGACAGGACAAAGCTGTTATGACAGCTGTGCACATGCTGCCAGAGGGCAGCAGGTGTAACGACTGTCTAGCAGTGGTGATGTGCTGCATAAATGCCTTGTGTGACGAGTCAAGTTTGTGGTGATGACATTGTCTGCCTGCATTCACCATGCCATATGGCTTTCCTGTAGGTAACGACAGGTAGGTAGTGGTGTATGTTACATGCAGCTGACTCTGATGTGTACTGACGTATCTATGCGCATGTGTGTGAAGCAGGCTTCCTTATCATGCATTGTATGGCAGTGCTTATACACTACATTGGTGACGCATGCGCATATGCATACTATCACAAACATTGCATGTCTCTGCTGATTGTGATGATGGCCATGTGTAAAGATGTCAAAAGATGAAGGAGCTGTGCCTTGATGTCCCCAAGGCTCTTAAGACCATAATAAGCTGTGAGGCTCTGCACCAGGAATGCGGCACCTTGCACAAAAGACCATCCTTCGGGCATCTTCAACAGCTGCAACCACAACCTTTTGATCGGGTACAGATCTGCAATGTGAGCTGTTACAAGATATGTGAAGTGCATGACACAGTCAAGCACGATACAATCAGGGCTGCTGCTGAAAGGGGAAGCAATTGAAAAGTCGCTGGAGTGTTCAAAGGGGAAATGGACAGAAGATCATTCATGACCATGTGCCGTTGAAGACCTTTTGCATTGACTGCGTGCAGCTATGTGATGCACCTGCTGTGTTGGAACATTCAGGCAAGTCGCATAGCTGCCAAATCTGCAAGCCCCCAAAACCCGATCCCCAATCTGCAGCTCAGTCTTGGGGATGCCATGCCCTGAATGAGATTTGCTGTTTGCTGGTTGACGATGTGTTTCATGGCTACTGTTGGAA
>JAABUU010005210.1_pt1 | contig 14752 bp, 10 predicted proteins | sample 5559301 | NCBI WGS metagenome assembly JAABUU01 (sample SAMN10711884, study PRJNA513360) | rock metagenome | isolation source: Antarctica rocks | place: Antarctica: Victoria Land, Richard Nunatak white | reverse complement strand
GCTTCGAGGCCGATCATTGGGGTCAACCGATCCCTTCCCTCATGCCGACCAGCCCGCCGAAAACGGAAGCCGCTTGATCTCACCTACCCCACCCTGTGAACGGCTACCGGGTCGACGCTGTCGATTGTCGGCGATCTCCGGCCATAGGCAAACCCCCATCGTTGGCCCCGAGTCCAAAAACGCCAGGAGCCCGCGGAGGGCGTCCGATAGATCCCGGAGGGAGCGGGCGGCGGCGTCCCGGCCCCCTTCGGTAGCTTCGAGGGACCGGAGCGGCCTCGCGTGCCTGACGACGACCGAAACCACCCGGACACCATCGAGGGCCCCTCGACCGACCGGCCGGCATCGGCCCGGACCGGCTGGGGGGTCGTCTCGTCGGCGGTCCTGGCCCTGCTCGCGGCGGGGACTTGCTGGGTGGTCGCCAGCTGGGCCTCGGCGTGGCTCGTCCCGCCGTACCTGATCCTGATGGCCTGGATCCTGCTCCCCGCCGCCGGTCACCCCCAATCGGGCGGACCGGCCGGGACCGGACCGGATCCGTCGGACGCCCTCGGACCGGCACCGTCGGCCGAGGCCCCCGTCGACCGGCCTGCCCCGGAAGCGACCGATGCTCCGGCCGGGGTATCGGTTGGGGCGGATCCAGCCGCCGAGTCGACCCTCACCAAGGGGCGGCGCGGCAAGGGGAAGGCGCGGAAGGGGAAGGCCATCGCCGAATCCAGGGAAGTGACCTGGGTCGAAGTGGCGCCCGGCAAGTTCGTCCGGGTCGAAGCACCGCGGCCGTCGGCCGAGGCCGGGCCCCATGAGTTCCTGGGGATCCCGGTCGAGGTCCCAGCCACGCCGCGAACGCAGTCATCCCCCGAGCCCGCCGAGGATGCCTTGCCGTCCTTCGAGCCCATCGAAGGCCTGGGGGGCGACCCGGCCGGGCGGGACGTCGCATCGGGGTCGCCGACCGACCCGGGATTCATCGAAGCGATCGAGACGCCCGAGGGATTCGGGGGGCTCCCGGCCGCCGACGGCATCGCGCCGCAGGCCGAGGAGCCCTTCGAGGAGATCGAGGCGGATTGGCCCTACGGGGAGTTCCGGGCGGAACCGCCCGGGTCCGAGGCCCTCGACGAGGCCGGCGGACCTCCGGGATGGGACGCGGGCGAGAGGGCCGAGACGCCGGAGGCCGACGACGAGTCGCCCCCCGACGATCCCGAGCCGACCGCCCGGCCCCCGCTCGCCGATATGATGCCGGAGGATGCCGATGAGTCGATGGCGGCCGACGAAGGGGACGATCCGACCGAGACCGCCGTCGACGAGACGGTCCTCGACGACGCCGGACCCCTCGCCGGAGCCCTCGAAATCATCGAAATCCCCCCGGCCGACGACCCGACCACGCCGGACGCCCCCCAGGGCATCCCGGAAGGCCCGGCCTGGTGGCCCCGGCGCCTCGCGCCGAGGGCCGCGACCCGCGCCGGATCCGACCCCCGCGCCCCCTCGAACGCCGCCCCCCCCCGGCGTCCCGTCCGGTCGCGAGGGCCGTCCCGGCGACCGCCCGACCCCCGCCGCCTCACGCGACGGGGGGCCCGGCGGGCCCGCCAAATCACCCGGACGTTCCCACCACGGTCGCCCCCACGGGGCCGGTCGGTCGCCGAGGGAAGGGATCGTGGCTGATGTCGGACATTTGGTGCGATGTCAGACTCCCAAGAGCGCCCGAAGGAATTCCGGCGTCGCCCGCTTCTCGTTGTCAGACCACTCGAATATCGCGATATACTGGTGCAAGTCCTTATTGTTGACACCCCGAAAGATCCGCAGTTGGTTTCGAAGCCCCGTCCACATTCCCTCCAAGGTGTTGTCGTGCACCTCACGAACCCCATCGCCGTCGTCGTCCCTGACCCATTCGCCGATCGTGTAGCAGACCGTGGCGTGGCCCCGGCCCAGATCCGATAGGTGATCATAACTCCGCAAATCATCCTTATAGATCATCGCCCCCTCACGGCTCCACCCAGTGACCACACCCTCCAGCATCGCGCGATCGGCCCGATGTCCGATGTGCAGCCGCGCCTGCCCGCTCTCACGCCCGACCGCCCCGCACACCGGCGGCCGGTCCCTCTCCCAGTTGCCGTGGTCCCGGGCCTTGTTGGCCCGCCGCCTCGACGGGTTCTCCTCGTCGCGGTGCGGGACGCCTTTTTTGACACTCCTCGCTGAACACCACCACATTTTGAGCTAAATCGCTGTACCGATCAGATTTTACGCCGAGAAATGGGGGCTTGGGGGTCGTGAATCTCCATTCGTGCGAGCATGGGTGGTGGACCCACGTGAGTTTGACGGGCAAATTCAAGGAGATTTGCGGCGATTCGCCGTAAGTCCAAGTCCCTTGGCCTTCTATTCGTGGTGGTGTTCAGCGAGGAGTGTCGAATTTTTCGTTCGACATTAGCCGGCTGGTCCAATCCTTGAAGGATCGAGGAAAGTGGGAGGAAAATCAGGTGCGGGTCACGTTCGTGCCGAAGGGGGTGGGCGAAGCCAATCAGCCCAAGGCTGAAGTGACCTTCGATCGCGTCTCGATCTGGATCGACAAATGAAGCGGCGACCGAAGGCGATAGCTTGAGTCTCTGACCTCCGGATCGTGTCGGGGCGTCCTCGGAGCCCGGGTCGCGACCGCCGCCGTTGTTCTTCAAGATCGTGAATCCGGGCCCCGGCTTAGCAGGGTCTTTCGGCGAGGGCTGCGAGATTGCCGGTGCGGGCGGCCGACTCCGGGGATATCCTGTCCCCGGGCATCGATCGAAGACCGGACCCGGGGTGGATGGTTCCGATGGAAATCGACCACCCGTCCGAACTTCCTGGCCCGGCGCGATCGGCTCACCGGCCGCAACTGGACGGGCTCCGGTTCCTGGCCTTCCTGGCCGTCTTCGTCCACCACGCCCGGCCGGAGGTCTGCCCCTGGGGGTGGGCGGGGGTCCAGTTCTTCTTCGCGCTCTCGGGCTTCCTGATCACCCGGATCCTGGTCCGGGGCGAGTCGGGCGTCCTCGGGGCCGACCTCCGGCGCTATTACTACCGGCGGACGATCCGGATCTTCCCGCTCTATTACGCGCTCCTGCTGTTCGTCGCCCTGACGAGCCGGGTGGATGACCTGGGGTGGTATCTCACATATACCTACAACATCCGGCTCTACCAGACCCAGAGCTGGAACCATGTGGTGGGCCACTTCTGGACGCTCTGCGTCGAGGAGCAGTTCTACCTGATCTACCCGCTGGCCCTCCTGCTCACCCCCGCCCGGCTCCGAGTGGCGCTGGTGGTGGGGCTGATCGCGCTGTCCAAGGGGTTCCAGTGGACTGCGAACACGCAGATGAGCATGCCCTGGGCCCGGCTCCTGCTGCCGTATTGCGGCGAGGAGATCCTCTGGGGCTGCCTGGCGGGGCTGGCTGACCTGAGGATGGGGCGGGCTCGGCGCGAGGGCCCGGCCTGCTTCGTCGCCGGGTTCCTGGTCCTGGTCCTGGCGTGGGCCTGCTATGAGGGGCGCCTGCCGCTGCCGAGCCCGGCCGGGGAGGTCGGTTCTTACTCGCTCTACGGGATCGGGTCGGCCCTGATCGTCTTCGGTGCCTGGCGTTCGAGATCCCGATGGATCGTCGGCCCGCTGGCGATCGGGCCGGTCGCCTACCTCGGCCGGATCAGCTACGGGCTCTACGCCTTCCACCTCCCCGTGATCCGGGGCTGGTACGCCGAGGTCCCCTACGGCTTCCTGATCCCCCGGCCCTTCGGCGAACTGGCGATGACGGTCGCCCTCGCCGCCGCCTCGTGGCACTGCTTCGAAGGGCCGATCAACCGCCGGAAGGACCGGACCGCCCGGAAGCCGGGTCGAGGAAGTTCAGGCGAAGAGCGTGGTTAGCGCCCGGCCGTCGTTGATCCGAAGGGGACGACCGACGGCGTCGCGGACCTCGGCGGCGGGGTCGATCCCGAGGGCGTGGAGGATGGTGGCTCCCAGATCCTCCGGGCCGGCGGGGTCCCGGGAGGGGTAGGCGGCCCATCGGTCACTCGCGCCGTAAACCTGGCCGCCCGCGATCCCTCCGCCGGCCAGGGCCACCGAATAGCAGCGCGGCCAGTGCTCCCGACCCGCGTTTGCAGCGGTGATCCGGGGGGCCCGACCGAACTCGCCGGCCCAGACGACCAGGGTCTCATCGAGCAGGCCCCGGGCTCCGAGGTCTTCCAGGAGCGAGGCGAAACCTTGATCGGCCGGGGGCATCAGGTCGCGCTTGAGACGGTTGAAGTTGTCGCCGTGGGTATCCCAGAATTGCATGGCGACAATGGGCTATTGACATAATTGCTTGCAGAGAAGCGACTTATGGCATCAGTTGTTGTTTAAGCACCAAATGGTGTACCAATACTTTTTGTGTCTCATACTGACCCGCTGCGTGCCACTGTGTGCGGCTCTGTCCCGGAGCAGCGACGTTGAGAAAGCCTCGCAAGCCTAGAGATACCAAGCGTGGATGACATCAGCTTCTTCGGCGATCGCTGTCTTGCAGAGTTGAATCAACGAACCAATTGCTTTGATTGCCGCGTCGGTGACATCTAATTGCTGCTCGTGAGCCTTTGAGACAGCTTCGATCCAGCGAGCGGTGACTTCCCCTGCCTCTCCGATATCCAGGGAGGCGATCATTTCGACCCAAGCGGAATCAACCACGTCCGCCCCACCACCTTCCCCTTCTTCGATTGTCCCTACTTGTTCGATGAGTGACAAGCTGAGAAGAAGCGGTGCGACCCCGAGAAGTTCGCCAACGATTTTAGACAAAATGTCCAGGTCTTCAGGTGTGAGATGTAGGGAGAGGTCGGCGTATGCGAGGGCCGCCGTTCCATCGCGGATGCCATCGAATTCGAACTCGGAGAACGCTTCACCGATAGTGTTCGCGTCTCCCGCGTAGAACTCCATCGATAAGCCCATCGCTTTTCCTTGTGTTTGTATTGCCGAATGAGTGTAATTGGGAGTACCAAATATTGCAGGGCGGTAGCCCGAGGAGTACCATAAGTTGCACCAAATCCCGAATAATAGTGCGGATTAGCAATCTCAGGCGAACAAAGTGGTGACTGGAGAGCCATTATTAATCCGAAGTGGGCGGCCAACGGGATCGACCACCTCTTGAGCAGGGTCAATCCCTAAAGCATGCAGGATCGTAGCTCCAAGGTCATCAGGACTGACAGGGTCTCGTGATGGGTAAGCGGCCCAGCGGTCGCTCGCGCCGTAAACCTGTCCGCCCGCGATACCTCCGCCCGCTAAAGCCACTGAGTAACATCGCGGCCAGTGCTCTCGACCCGCGTTTGCAGCCGTGATCCGGGGGGCCCGACCGAACTCGCCGGCCCAGACGACCAGGGTCTCATCGAGCAGGCCCCGGGCTCCGAGGTCTTCCAGGAGCGAGGCGAAACCTTGATCGGCCGGGGGCATCAGGTCGCGCTTGAGACGGTTGAAGTTGTCGCCGTGGGTATCCCAGAAATACCGGCCGTCGTCGTGCCAGTTGACCGTGACCAGCCCGACGCCCGCTTCGACCAGCCTCCGGGCCATCAGGAGGCACTGGCCGTGGATGTGCCGGCCATAACGGTCGCGGAGCCTGGGGTCCTCGCGCTCGACCTGAAAAGCGCCTCGGGCCTCGGCCGAGACCATCGCGTCCATCGCCCGGTCCTGGTAGCCGTCCCACGAGCCGGGCCCCGGCCCGGCGAGCCCCGCGCCCGGGAGTCCGGCCATGAGGGACCGGCGGTCGCCCATCCGTCCGAGCGAGACGCCCTCGGGGAGGTCGAGGCCCCCGACCCGGAAGCCGGGGGCGTTGGGGTCGCCCTCGACCTGGAACGGGTCGTACGCCTTGCCGAGCCAGCCGCCATGCTGGCCGGGGGCCCGGCCGCCGGGCGCGGCGGGGTGCGCCACGACCCAGGGCATCGTCACCGCCGAGGGGAGCGACCCCCTCGAAGGCCGGAGCCGGGCGACCAGCGACCCCAGATGCGGCCAGTCGCCCGGCGAGGGGGGGGCCGCGTCGGAGTTGGGCGTCGGGGCCAGGTGGCCGGTCAAAAGCCGGTGGGCGGTCGAGAGATGCGCCGGGTCGCCGTGAGTCATCGACCGGATCACCGCCATCCGGTGCGTCTGCTGGGCGATCCTGGGGAAGTGTTCGGAGATCCGGAGGTCGGGCGTCGTGGTGGCGATCGAGGCGAATTCGCCCCGGATCTCGGCGGGGGCGTCGGGCTTCAAGTCCCAGGTGTCGAGCTGGCTCGGCCCGCCCCACTGGAAGATCAGGATGCACGACTTGGCCCGGCCGAACCCCGGGGCCGCGGTCGCCCCTTCAGCCCCGGCCCGACCCCGGAACAGCTCGGGCAAGGCCAGGCCGAGCGACCCCAGGACCCCGGCCCGGAGCGTCTCGCGCCGGGAAGGTCGCCGGAATCCCTTGCAAACACCGTGGTCGCCCATGAAGTCGGCCCCATCCCCCGCGAATGTTCAACTTCGTATCAACACCCTAGCGAAACGGGGCGGCATTGTCCATCGTCTTAAGGGAGTGGCGTGGTCGCGAGTTCGACCGGTTGGGTGAGCCGGGTGACGGGATAGTCGGAGCCAAGGGCTTCGTCGAAGAAGTTCCAGGCGACCAGGCCGTCGTCGGAGCGGGGCTCCAGGAGGTAGACGGCGAGGGTCCCGAGCGGCTGCGCGGTCCGGACGACCAGTGTCCCGGGCGGGACCGGGCGGGCCAGGCGGGTCGTCCTGGAGGCGACCGCGTCGATCATCTCGTGCCCCTCGAAGGGCCGCCGGACCCGGTCGAAGGCGGTGATCGTCTCGCCTTCCAGGCTCAGGGTCGCGGCGTCTTTCATGGCCTCGACCTGGATCCCGTGGGCCCGGAGGACGTCGACGACGTTGGCCCGATCGGGCGGGATCAGGTAGGCGAAGGGGCGGGCCACCTCCAGGGTCGGGGCGAAGTCGATCTCCAGGTCGCAGGCGTAATCCTTGGGCTCGGCCGCTCCGACGGATCGGCCCCTCTCCTCACGCTCGGAGAAGCCAAGGACGGTGGCCTTGCCGGGCAGGGCGCGGGCCTTCGAGCGGATCGCCACCCGGCCGGAGGGGGCCCGGCCGGCCTCGGAGGTCGCCCGCCGGGCGTCGTCCAGGAGCGCCCGGATCTCGTCGTGATGGCCGGCGGCGAACTCCAGGAGGGCCCGGCAGAAGTCGCGGGTGGCGAGGACCCGGTCCCGGAAGGGGGCGTAAGAGTACGCCTCGGAGAGGACCGAAAGCCGGTTCCGGAGGCCCAGATACGTCGTCCCGAATCGGGGCGAGGCCGGGAACGAGGCCCATCGGGCGTGCCCGCCCTCGAAGTTCCCATAAAAGAAGGATCGATAGCCCGATGCCTTCGCCAGGGCCGCGCCGGCCTCGGGCAAGAGCGTGTCGCGCGCGTAGGCGATCAGCCGAGGGTCGCCCGCCGGGTTCTTGGGGCCGTCGTAGGTGATGGTGTAGCGGTGGTCCGAGCCGTTGGTGGTGTGGGTGTCGATGAAGAGATGGGGATCCCACTCGTTCAGGAACCGGACCAGGGCCCGGGTTTCGGGGGCCTCCAACTTCATGAAGTCGCGGTTCAGGTCGAGCCCCTGCGCGTTGGTCCGCTCCCCCATCCCCTCCTCGGGCCCGACCTGGCCGGGCCGGTTGGTTCTGGCCACCCGCTCATTGCCGTCGGCGTTGTAGATCGGGGCGACGGCCAGAATCAAATGCTTGAGGATCGGGTGATCCGGCGCCCGGGCGATCTCGCGGACCAGGATCGGCAGGGCCTCCTTGCCGTCGACCTCCCCGGCGTGGATGTTGCCGACCAGCAAGACGACCAGCTTGCCCGAGGCCCGGGCCTGGGCCGCCGAGGCCACCGGGGGGTCGGCCACGATCAGGAGCGGGAGCGACCGCCCCTCGCCCGACCGGCCCAGCTCGGCCAGCCGGACCCGGGGCGACGCCTTGGCCAGCCGCTCGGAGAGCCCGACGACCTCGAGATGCCGGGCCGTGGCCCGGAACCCGGTCCGCTCGGCCACGGTGAGCAGGTCCTCGGGCGGGCCGTCGTCGGCCCCGACGGCCAAGCCCCCCAGGATCAAGGCGAGGGCCGCGATCCGGCCGGCCTCCGATGGAATCATCCGGCTTCGTCTCCTTCGGATCATCTCAGGATGCCACGGGTTCGAGCCGCCGAGGGCCGTCCGGGATCGGGGCGGCCTCGGCTCGGCGGGAGGTCCAGGGTCGGTTGGCCCCGGCCCGGGGCCCGGGGTAGGCGGCCCGCTCGCGGGGGCGGTTGAAGTGGAGGCACTTGCCGTAGAAGGCGTCGACGAGCTGGCCGGCCTCGGGGTCGTGGAAGGCGATGGTCTCGATCACGTCCTCCCAGGCGAGGGAGCGGACCTCGACCCGCTCCAGGGTCGGCTCGAACCAGTCGCGGAGCCAGGCGTCGCGCTCGCCGCCGTACTCCTCGGCGCGGCGGCGGACCTTCCGGCGGATGGCGTCGGTCGCGGTGTCGCGGGCGAAGACGCCATCGTCGATCCGGGCCCTCGGGGCGAGGATCAGGAACGACAGGTCGTCCATCGCCGAGGGCGGGCGATCGGCTCGCCGGAGGACTTCGGCGAGGCAGGCCACGCTCCGGGCAGCCTGGTCGAAGTCAGGGGCGTTCTTGACCCCGGCCGAGAGCCGGTTGAACAGCTTGGCCTCCAAAAGGATGAGCTGGCTTGCCCCGGGGGCCAGGGCCAGGCCCGACGATCCCGGGTCGCCGATCCGGATCTGGCCGATCACGGCGTCGGCGTGGGTCCGCGACTCGCCGAGCCCGTCGCCCCGATATCTCGGTAGGAACGCCGAGGGGAGCCAAGCCTCGGAGAACCACCGAGCCCCGTCCCTCGGCGACATCGGGTAGCGGTCGCCCCCGTGGCGGTCGAACCAGTCGACGACCACCCGGAGCAGCCACTGCTCGCCGAACAGCGTCGTCGGAGGGAAGGCCGGGTCCCCGGCATCGCACCGCCTGAGCATCGCCTGGATTCGCCCGATGATCATCCGATCGGCCCGCCCTGCCCCTCGACCGGTCGCCCGTGTTATGACGATTATAGCCGCCCCGAGCCCCGGGAGCGATCCTGTTCGGATGTCCGCCGGGCCCGGCGATCGCGATTCCTCAGTCGAGGATTGACGATCGGCATTCATCCGGGCCCAGGTCGGTGTCTTGCCGGTCCTCCGCCGGTCCGACGCGGCGATCGCCGGTGGGATCGCGGCAATCAAGATGTTCGGCGAAGGTTCTGGATCCTGAGCGGCCGGACGGGCCGGCCCGAAAATAACGCAAAAAGGCGTTGACTTCCGACGTGCCAGGGCGTAGAATCCAATCGTTTACACGGAACCGATGCGATTCGAGCCTGACGAGCTGGGCCGGACCAAGGTCGACCCGAACTCTATAGTGAATTCCGATATCCCCTCAACCACTTCGGTGGTTGAGCAGCAGGGCCGCCCGCGAGGGCGGCCCTTGCTTTTTCCTGGTCCGCCATGAAACTCAACTTCTACATCGACGCCTTCAATCTGTATTACGGCAGCTTGATGGAAACGCCTTATAGGTGGCTCGATCTCCAGGCGTTCTGCTCGGCCTCGTTTCCGTCCGATCAGGTCCATCGGATTCGCTACTTCACCGCCCGGATCAAGCCGAACAGTCATGATCTGGACAAACATGTCCGCCAAGCCACCTACCTCCGCGCGCTAGGCACTCTGCCGGGCGTCACAATCCACGAGGGGAGTTATCTCAAGAAGACTGTCGCGATGCCCCTGCACCCGATCCCTGCTCCGCCCACGCCGCCAACGATCGTCAAGGTGGTCAAGTGCGAGGAGAAGGGGTCCGATGTCAATCTCGCATCCCACCTCCTGATCGATGCATTTGAAGGGGACTTCGAAGGGGCCGTCGTCGTCTCGAATGACTCGGACCTGGCCGAGCCCATTCGACTGGTGCGGACGAGGCTCAAGCGAAGGGTTTTCATCCTTCATCCTTGCTCTCGACCGGGTCGCGGGCCCAGCATCGAGCTGAAGAAGGCCGCGGCGCTTCGGGCTGGGAAGCCGTCGCTGATCGTCCAGGAGCCCTTGCTCGACGCGAGCCAGTTCCCTCCGACCCTGGATGACGATCACGGGAACATCCACAAGCCCGCGGGTTGGTGAGGTCATCAACGGACCGGGCGTCCCGGGTTCCCGAGCCCGACGGCCTCCGGGACGGAGGCTTGCACGGCGGGGGTTTTCGAGCGACGATCGGGGGACATTCCGCCGCCGAAGGACGATCGCGATCGGCCCGGGCCGCTCGACAGCCCCGGCGGGACGCCGATCCCTTCCCGCCCGGGTACAACTCGGAGACCGCCAGGCATGCCCCCCACGACCCGGACTCGTCACCTGGCGCTAGCGCTGGGCCTGCTGGCCCCGGCCGCCGCGGCGATGGCCGCCGAGCCGGCCCCAAAGCCGCTGGCCGTCCTGTTCCTGGGCGACCGGGGCCACCACCGGCCGGCCGACCGCGCGGCGCAGATCGTCCCGGTCCTGGCCATCCGGGGGATCAACGTCACCTACACCGAGGCGATGTCGGACCTCAACCCGGCGAACCTGGCGAAGTATGACGCGGTGATGGTCTACGCCAACGCCGAGAAGATCGAGCCCGACCAGGAAAAGGCCCTGCTCGACTACGTCGAGGGCGGCGGCGGGCTCGCCCCGATCCACTCCGCCTCGTACTGCTTCCTGAACTCGCCGAAGTACGTCGCCCTGGTCGGCGCCCAGTTCCAGAGCCACGGGACCGGCAAGTTCGACACCAGGGTCGTCGACCCCACCGACCCGATTATGAAGGGACTGGAGCCGTTCCGGACCTGGGACGAGACGTATGTTCATTCAAAGCACAACGAGAAGGATCGCCACGTCCTTCAGGTCCGCGACGAGAAGGGGCGCGACGAGCCCTGGACCTGGACCCGGACCCAGGGCAAGGGGCGGGTCTTCTACACCGCGTACGGGCACGACCACCGGACCTTCGGCCACCCCGGCTTCCACGACCTGATCGAGCGCGGGCTCCGCTGGTCGAGCGGCAAGGGCGAGGTGTTCGACAGCCGGCCCCGGGTCGCCTCGGGCTTGCCGCCGCTGCCGACCGAGCCGGCCCCGTCGGAGATCCCCCAGTACCTCCCGGGCAAGTCGTGGGGCACGATGGGCGAGCCGATCAAGACGATGCAGCTCCCCGTCGGACCGGCCGAGTCGATGAAGCACCTGGCCTTGCCCAAGGGGCTGGAGGCTCGCCTGTTCGTCGCCGAGCCCGAGATCGCCAAGCCGATCGCCCTGGCCTGGGACCACCGGGGGCGGCTCTGGGTCGCCGAGACGGTGGATTACCCCAACAACCTCCAGAAGCCCGGCGAGGGGCACGACCGGATCAAGATTTGCGAAGACACCGACGGCGACGGCCGGGCCGACAAGTTCACCGTCTTCGCCGACGCCCTGAGCATCCCCACCAGCCTGACCTTCGCCGGGGGCGGCGTGGTCGTCCACCAGGCGCCCGAGACCCTGCTTCTCAAGGACACCGACGGCGACGACAGGGCCGACGTCCGCCAGGTCCTGTTCACCGGCTGGGGGACCGCCGACACCCACGCCGGCCCGAGCAACCTCCGCTTCGGCTTGGACAACTGGCTCTACGGAATGGTGGGCTACTCCGGCTTCCGGGGGACCGTCGGCGGCGAGCGCCACGAGTTCCGCCAGGGGCTCTATCGGTTCAAGCCCGACGGCTCGAAGCTGGAGTTTCTCCGGAACACCAATAACAACTCGTGGGGCGTCGGCCTGAGCGAGGAGGGCCTGCTCTTCGGCTCGACCGCCAACGGCTGCCCGAGCGTCTACGTCCCGATCGCCTCGCGCTATTATGAGAAGGTCCGGGGGATGAGCACCGCCGTCCTGGAGAACATCGCCGACAGCAACCGGATGTTCCCGGTGACCGAGAAGGTCCGCCAGGTCGACTGGTTCGGCGAGTTCACCGCCGGGGCGGGCCACGCCCTCTACACGGCCCGGTTGCTCCCGAAGCCCTACTGGAACAGCACCGCGTTCGTCGCCGAGCCGACCGGCCACCTCGTCGCCACCTTCGCCCTGGAGCGGAAGGGGAGCGACTTCGCCGCGCACAACGAATGGAACCTTCTGGCCTCCGACGACGAGTGGACCTCTCCCGTCGCCGCCGAGGTTGGGCCCGACGGCGCGGTCTGGGTCAGCGACTGGTACAACTTCATCGTCCAGCACAACCCCACGCCCAGGGGCTTCACGACCGGCAAGGGGAACGCCTACGAGACCCCCCTCCGCGACAAGACCCACGGCCGGGTCTACCGGGTTTCGCCCGTCGGCTCGGCGATGAAGACCTCGACCCGCTCGCTTGACCCGGCCGACGGCCCCGGGCTGGTCGCCGCCCTCAAGGACGATAACCTGTTCTGGCGGCTCCACGCCCAGCGGCTTCTGGTCGAGCGGAAAAACAAGGACATCGTCCCCGCCCTGGTCGCCCTGACCAAGGACCATTCGGTCGACGCCATCGGCCTGAACCCCGGCGCGATCCACGCCCTCTGGGCCTTGCACGGGCTGGGGGCCCTCGACGGCAAGGACGAGTCCGCCGGATCGGCCGCCGCCGGGGCGCTGAAGCACCCCTCGGCCGGGGTCCGGCGGAACGCGGTGCAGGTTCTCTCGGAGGGCGCATTGACGGCCGCCGAGCTCGTCTCCGACACCGATCCCCTCGTCCGCCTGGCCGCCCTCCTCGCCCTGGCCGACGCCCCTGAGTCGGCTCCGGCGGCGACCGCGATCGTCGCCGCCCTGGCCCAGGGGAAGTTCGAAGGGGACCGCTGGCTCCCCGACGCCGCCACCTCGGCCGCGGCCTCGCACGCCGGTCCGTTCCTGAAGGCCCTGGCGGCCCGGAAGTTTGCCGGGGCCGCCTCGCCGACCACCCTGGCCATCGCCGGCCGGGTGGCCGAGCACTACGCCCGGGGCGTTGCCCCCGGGGCCTCGGTCGACGTGATCACGGGCCTCAAGGACGCCGACCCGGCCGTGGCCGGAGCCGTGATCGCCGGTCTGGCCGCGGGCTGGCCCAAGGACCGCAAGCCGGCCCTTGATGACGCCACAGATCAGGCGCTGGTCGAACTGCTCACCAAGGTCTCGCCCGCGGCCCGGGCCCAACTGGTGACCCTGGCCTCGCGGTGGGGATCGAAGGCGATCGAGGCGCAGACCGCCGAGATCGCCTCGACCTTCCTGGCGACCGCCCGGGACGAGAAGGCGACCGAGGCCGCGCGGGTCGACGCGGCGAGGCGGCTGGTGGAGTTCCGCCCCGGCGACCCGAAGCCGGCCGAGGCGCTGCTGAGCCTGATCTCGCCGAGGTCGTCGCAGGGCCTGGCCGTCGGCCTGGTCGAGGCGGCGGGCAAGAGCGACGCGCCGGCGGTCGGCCGGGCGATCGTCGAGCGGCTGGGGGCGATGACCCCGACCGTCCGGTCCGAGGCCAGCCGGGTCCTGCTTTCGCGGGCCGACTGGACCGCCGCGTTCCTGGACGGCGTCGAGAAGGGGGACGTCTCGCTGGCCCAGCTCTCGCTGGCCCAGACGCAGGCCCTGGCCGCCCACCCCGACAAGGCGCTCGCCGGCCGGGCCCGGACGCTGATTGCCCGAGGGGGCGGCCTGCCCGATGCCGACCGCCAGAAGGTGATCGATCAACTCGCCCCGCTGGTCTTGAAGGGGGGCGACCCGGCCCGGGGCAAGCTGGTCTTCACCCAGCAGTGCGCCAAGTGCCACATGGTCGGCGGCGAGGGAGGGAAGGTCGGCCCCGACCTCACCGGGATGGGGACCCACCCCCGCGAGGAGCTGCTGATCCACATCATCGACCCGAGCCGGTCGGTGGAGGGGAACTTCGTCCAGTACAACCTGGCCACCACCGGCGGCCAGGTCATCAACGGCCTGCTCGCCTCGGAGTCCAAGACCGCCGTCGAGCTGATCGACGCCGAAGGGAAGCCGCACCGGGTCCTCCGCGAGGAGATCGAGGAGTTCGCCGCCTCGAAGAAGTCGCTGATGCCCGAGGGGTTCGAGAAGACGGTCGGGCCCGAGGGCGTGGCCGACGTCCTGGCCTTCCTCACCAGGCGGGGCAAGTACCTCCCGATCGACCTCCGGGCGGCGGCCACCGTGGTCTCCACCAAGGGGATGTTCCACGGCCCCGAGGCGACCGCCGAGCGGCTGGTCTTCCCCGACTGGTCGCCCAAGACGTTCGAGGGCGTGCCGTTCCTGCTGGTCGACCCCCAGGGCGACCGCGTCCCCAACGCGATCCTGCTCTACGGGCCCGCCGGCGCGATCCCGCCGACGATGCCGAAGTCGGTCAGCCTCCCCTGCAACGCCCCGGCCCGGGCGATCCACTTCCTCAGCGGGGTCAGCGGCTGGGGAGCCCTCGGGGCCGACCCCGAGGGGACGACCTCGATGATCGTCCGGCTCCACTACGCCGACGGCAAAATCGAGAATCACCCCCTGAAGAACGGGATCCACTTCGCCGACTACATCCGGCCGATCGAGGTCCCCGGCTCCAAGCTCGCCTTCAAGCTCCGGGGCCAACAGCTTCGCTACCTCGCCATCCGCCCCCGGCGGACCGAGCCGATCGCCCGGATCGAGCTGGTCAAGGGCCCCGACAACACCGCGCCAATCGTCATGGCCGTGACCATCGAAGGGGACGAGTGACGAGTGGTCAGTGAGAGTATCGCTGGTTTATCAGCGGAAAGTCGGGTGGCGTCGAGCGGAGCGAGGCCCACCACGCCGATCCCGGTGGGCCTCGCT
>JAABUU010005209.1_pt1 | contig 14757 bp, 21 predicted proteins | sample 5559301 | NCBI WGS metagenome assembly JAABUU01 (sample SAMN10711884, study PRJNA513360) | rock metagenome | isolation source: Antarctica rocks | place: Antarctica: Victoria Land, Richard Nunatak white | reverse complement strand
GAAGCAGAGCAACAGATTGGAGGATTGAACAATCGAAGACAAAGTTTGGCTTGAGGCTTGCGCCTCTGATGGCTTACCCACACGTCTCCCCGTCGAAGGTAATGCACGGTGAGGATTCGTCCTTGCACGGAGTCTGCAGCTGGATCATCAACATGACTCTTTGCGGCTGCCACAGTGCCCTTATGCTGACGGTTAGCAGACCCTGATCGTCGTATCGGTGAAGTCAACAGAGATCTAACAGTGCGACTGCAGCTGACGAGCTGTGACGCGGCGTGACATCGATGCCACAATAATATCGAGCAATTCGGGTAGCCAACACCAACGCGTTGTCTTGCACAGCTCAATTGCATGTTTTCTGCGCGTCACACGCGAAAGTCTTTGGGTGAAAGCGCTCTTCAAGACGCTCTGCCCCTCTTCTTCAAACTGTGCGTACGAACACTGTTGGTTTAACAGCTTGGACTGTGGTCAGGCCACAACTTAGGTGCCACTTCCTTGTGTGAGAACGTTCACAACTAGGGGGATCGCACGCGCTGGGGTCGTGGCTGACACAAGCAGAGAGCTGCAGGTCAACGCTATATGCAGTTTAGCACCGGCACCGTATGCCGTGCGTGTGCAATTACCGACCGGAGTAGCCGTTTTGAACATTCATCCAAAGTTCTTGGAGTTTGTGTCACTCACGTACGCCCTCCGAACGAACGTCACCACCGCGCCTGGCACCTCAGATCAACGATCTCGAACAAGACTTATGTCAAGGGAAAGGTACACTGGCAGCAGTCGTTGAACCTGCGGCATGCCAATGTGTGCTCGTTGGACAGATTCCCTGACAAAATTGCTGACTGCAGCTCCAGTTGCAGGCAGCAGCTGGTCTTCCTGCAAACAAAGCTCCTGCAACTGCTGCTATCCCTCTACTCTTAGCAGAAAGCTACTATGCCCTTCAAAACCCCGCCATGTTGAACATGCGTTATTCAGAAGCAGTTCAGGTAATTTGCTCAGCCTCAGTGCCTACGTCATTTGATATGCCCTTTTTGAGGTACCACAGGTCCAATTTTTGCAGTCACCATTGATCATGATGGCCGTCATTGTGTTGATGATGCACTCTGTCCTGCAGAACTTTGCAAGGACTGCAGTGACTGCGTACGAGTGTGGATACTCAGAAGACACACTGTGTCAAGAGCTTGAGCAGGCAACTGCACAGCATAGCACACCAGACAGTGTGAAGGTAACAATGCCTTGGAGGTGTCCCCTTGTTTCACTGTTATACAGACATACATCCTAACTTCTGTAGCAGTACCCACCCTGCATAGGTGCATGTATATCTGGTATCAGGTTACAGTATCCACCATGAGGATACCTGTCTTGATTCCCTCACCAGCTGCAGCAATGTGCAATGCAGGCTATTGATCAGAAGGACTGCTTGTTGTGTGTCTGCATGGTGTGGATGACTCTTGTGATGTCCAAAAGCACTCGTAGATGGTCCACAGGTACTGCTCTGTCATGTTTGCTTCACTGCTCTCCTATGCCCTGCATGAACTGCTGCGTGCAGCTTAATGACTGATCATGGCGCCTTTTTCTTGTGCCAGCTTGAAATCTGGCGCTGGCATTAGGGAGACTGTGCAAAGGTCTCTGCAGCGCATGTTTGTGACTTCTTGCCTCCCGCAAGTTCATCAGTTCAGCAACAACATGTATTGTCTACAGCAAAGCCAGTGTCAGAGCCCACATTGGAGTCCTGGCAAGGCTTTGTGTCCCTGATAGTCAAAGGCTACATGGAAAAAAGATGGGCCTGGACCCCAATTGACAGACTTCAGATGGAGCTGACAGCTGTCACAGGGCGTACTGAACGGCCCCATGTTGTTGCTGAGTGGGCAAGAGTTGTACACACAACCCTTGAGCAGGTTGCACCACAGTTTCCGTCCCGCTGACACTGACAGATTGAGAGAGACATCTTCATCAGTTGAGTGTTGTTTTAGCGCTGCAAAGGACAAGTCAGAGCACGTCGATACTTATGCGGTCAAATTGACCAGGGTGGCACTGTACATAAGACTTAGAGTTTGCTGTGATTTGTTCCTATATGCAGATCCAGCTCAATGTACAGATCATGTGTGCATATTGTATTTGAGAGAAGACCATGAGTGTATGCAATACCTAGGGGATATACTGTACACTAAAATTAGCATACATACCTAGTGTGTTTTGCCAAATACCTGCTGTGTACCATATGTAATTTATCAACAGCATTGCCAGAGGCAGCTGCGGTAAGTGTGCAGGATACACATGGGGCACATTATGCTTGACAGAAAAGCTTGACTGTATGCAAAGACAGCGGACACAAAATGCTATATACTCTGATTGTCCTACAGAAGACATTGCAATGACGGCACGTGCACAATTTGTTGTCAGCTCTACACTGGCAGCTCTCTGTTCTGAGCATGATCAAGATGTCTGGGAAACTCGTCGTTCGTGCCTCATCCAATAGGCTGCGGTCTTTCAACATCAAACAAAGTGAGCGCCTGGCAGCAGTGTCTGCACAGATGACAGCGCTTGAAAGAAGTCTGTATGCCACGGGGAACATTCACATGCAGAAATGCTTCTCCTGTCATGGGGTTCTGCCCCCACCACCCTGCCCATGGCAGAGTGTCCTTGTCCTGCGTTTCCATAGCGCACATCTGACGACACAGAACAGCAATACTGTACATGCTCAATTTTGAAATCAATTTTGACTCAATTTCGACAGGGTCATTATGCATTTGTTTGCAAACATGTGATGAAGGCATCATCAGGCCCTGCAGATCAGTGCAGCCTTTTGGGGACTTGCATCTGGATCCCATGATTTGAGATATTTTTGATGAGGCAGCATCATGCAAGCAGTGCAATGCAGCCACAATACTTGCTGTTTCAAACATGACAGGCCGCCCATTCAGGGCTATCCCAGGTGGCAGATGTAGCCTTTCAAGGCACAACATGTACAGATCAGGTCAGCCATATGCTTGGTGCAGAATCGCATTCTCTGTGCGCCTGGGTGGTGATCACTGTCTGCTTGCCTTGCTGGGGACATAAGAGTGCATCAAAATAACATTATGTGATTACAAGACACGCTAGTCACAACAAAACTCCCAGAGAGACTGATGTCTTGAAGCATCCTATTATGTACAAGTCCTAGTTGTATTGTACAAAGCCAGACAGAGGACACGCCTCAGATCTGAGCAAGCCTCACATACGTATCATACGGTATACCTCCTTCACATTTGTGCTAAGACAAGGGTATGCGTCGACACCTTGTGTACCTACAAATCGGCTTGCCTCAGCTAAATAAACAAAAGCACATCTGGCACAGGATCTTGAGTACAGCTCACATTAAGACAAGGGTTCTTGAGTACGGCTTGAAGTGGGACACAAAATGGACAAGGGGTCTTGAGTACAGTCAATGGTACAGTTTGATGTTGAGGTAGTTTGGTCCTGCTGGGGCTTCCAATGGAGCAATGATGTTGGACTTCAGTAGCTTCTCACAGCCAGTCCCTGCGCTGTGAACACAAACAACCTGGTGTCTTTGGCGCTGTAGTTTGATGCATGCCACATACACACATCACAATTATGGTCTCCATGCATTTGTAGCAAGACTGGCATAATATGCATAGATGCATCAGGTATGCCACACACTGTTGTGACAAGAGAACAGTCAACATGAGATATCGGTCCTTTTTTTGCTTCATGTGACATTGTGATACATATATAAGCTCTTGTGAGAAAACTGCCCATGACAAGCTAGCTGAACATTTTACCCGTGTGTGTAGTCTGTCACCTCACTGTGTCTCTGCAATTGCGCACAAATGAAAATCCTACAACTTTTTTCAAATTGTCTCATTGTTTTCGATCATAGGAAGTGGTTGGGATGCATAAGGGAACTCACTTTCTTAAGACAGTCACAACTGCGGTCAGGAAATTCAAAGGAAATGTGTGAGATACCGCTAAGATAGGAAATACAAATAGGATGCTTAATTATTTAGACCGCGATTGTATTATCTGGCGTACACAACCTGCAGGGCAAATGAGTGTTTTTCAGAAGATCTGTGTCTCGGGCAGCTGGTTCTCGAGAGCTCTGCAGGGGTAGATACTAATAGTATCGGATAGGTAAGTTCTGCACATCATAATATTTCCTTGATGAAATTCTCAGTATACCAGTAACACAGCCTGTTGCAGCACACGATCGGAGTTGAAAGTTTCTGCAGCAACACAAAAGCCAGATACAGCAACCCCAGAAAGCCAGACTAGTTGTTTATGTCCAGCATGCCTCCATCCCCAGGGGATGCTGTGTTGCCATAACGCTTTTTCGCAGGCTCCAAAGCTAGCTTTTGCGCCTGCTAGCGCAACGTTGTTTGCCAAGTGCAGGCGTCACTGTTCATCCCAGTGACTTCCAATTGCTGTTGTGCATGCATGAGATTTCCAGCAGGGATTCTGTCCGTTGACTGACGTGCGATGACCGACAGCAACTTCAAGGTGATCCAGCAGTATGTGGTGCAGTCTAAAAAGAGGAATCTGGAGGAGCCCGAGGAGATCAAGGTACAATACTTCCAGATTGCCTGGAATGTCGTATCGCCTACGAAGTTCCTTGCAGACTGTACTGCAAGAGTGATTGTTTGCACCTGCAGCTCTGTAACTTCGACCGGAAAAGCCCAACCTTGACCGAGCGCATTGCTGTTGCGTTCGCCTTCCCAGGGCATCTGTCCGCCGATGCCCTGCGTTTGTCGTTGGCCACTCTTGTTGAGGTGAGTATGGTGCTGACACGCTGGACATAAGCGCACAAATTCGTCCTATACAGTCGTCATGACGCCTTGACGCAGAGGTACCCCGTCTGTTGTGGAAGGCTGCGATTTTCTGGAGGTGAAGGGTTCATTGTGTGCAACTCTGTGGGTGAGCTATTCACAGCTGTGCTGGAGCCCTTGCCAGACACTAGACTGCAGGATGTGACATAGCGCTAAATAATCAATGGCTTGTCTTACTGTCTGAATGCTGATGAAATCTGCTGTATTGCATCGCTGAGCAGGCCTGCCAGTCACCGAGTCATGCCAAGACACAATGGTGGATACCAAAGGGGATGCCTTTGCTCCCATGGCTGGGCTATATACACAGGTCAGTCACCATGGAAGCTTTTTGCTTTCAGCTGAGGCTCTAGCAAAGGCTTAGGAAATGTTTTGTCTCGGGCATGAATGCTACGTCTGAGCAAGCAGCAAGAGTTGGTTCTAAGTCTCAACCTACCCAGAGCAGTTCAATGAAGTTTTTGATGGCTTGAACACCATTTCAAAGTGACCAGAACATCATTGCGGTCATGGTCATGGCCTGAAGTTGCATTGTGCATGCCAAATCCAGGACATCGACCCTCGAGGACTATTGCACGGCAGTGAAGCACTGATGAAGATCCAGATCACATACTGTGATGAGGCTCAGACGCTGTTGGGCATTACAATGGCGCACGTGCTGGCCGGTACGCTTTGCAAATGTTGACAGCCCCTGTCATTTGCAGTAGTTGGACGTTATTGTCCTCTATGATTTAGTAACAAGCGTCTTTATATGCAAGAACATGCACACAAAAGTTATGCAGACTTAGCGAATAATTTCATACAAGGTATGCTTAAAAAGGGTGTCATCTTTCACAATGTTGCAAACGAATGAAAGCACCCCAGATCCTATAACAGAAAGCAATGATAGTCCTGATGTGAACATCAAATTATGCTGTCTATGTCACAGACAAGCTGAGCAACTGATTCCAGTGCAACACGTTGTAAATGACTGCGTGTACACGTCTAGCATGAAGCTACTGTGATACAGCAAGCAAGCCTTGATGCCCTTGTCGATGTCGGCAATGATGTAAGGGGGTAGTCACATTACGCGCGTTTCATGGCGTCTACGCCTAAACTGCTACGTTTAATGGTAGGAGTACAAGACTTACTGACAGTCGTCTGTCTGTGCAGATGTTGGAGGCCTGGTGAACTTCCTGAAGAACTGGATGAGCGTGCATACAGAGCAAGCATTGGCAGCACCTGAACCCCTCTTTGCTCGACACCATGTCTACCCGGTACGTCCCTGTCTGTTCCAACATCACTTTGGCTGTCTGTCTGTTTCTTTGCTTGTCCATCCAACTGACTGCCTGTCTTGCTGCCTGACCTACCTTTGCTACCTTTCTGCTGCTTTGATCAGCGCAGCGCTCATGTTTGAGCGATCATTACGTTCAAGCAATTTTCAACTATTTGACCTGCTCTGCCGGACTGCTTGTCCATATGACTGCTTGCCTGGCTGTCTGCCTGCACCACCTGCCCTACCTGCCCTGCCCTACCTACCCTGCCCTGCTTTACCTGTCCTGCCCTGCCCTGCCAGCTCTTTAGCAGTAACAGACAGACTCAGACTAGTCAATGGCAATGCTGCAGGTGAAGCAGCTGAGTAGGCAGCAGTCCAGCATCAGTCAACAGGTCATCACATTACTGCAGTTCTGCAACCACTTGCTGACATACCTAGCCATGCTCATTCCCTTCCTGCTGCAAGGAGGCTTCTCCACATTTGCACCAACCATTTTGGTCATCCCTCTGGCCACCTTGCAAGGGCTGAAGGTAAGGAGTGGCCTTGCATGTGTGTACATGATATGTCTGCAAGCCTCCATTGCATGCTGTTGATGGAGTCACACTGAGTCATGCTGTTGGTTTTGAGTCAAACTGACAGACACCAGCCACACCTCAAGCGGTCAGTCATTGCTCTGACTTGACTATAGCACTAGTGACCAGTTCAGATACGAGATGGACCATCCACTAAGAATGCTGCAGTACAATACATCACCCTTCATCACAGTCCTACACAGGCATACTAATAATGTTTCAAACTTAACGCTGTCACAACCCACATTTACCACCGTCACAACCCACATTTACCACCGTCACAACCCACACTTACCACTGTCATGACCCACACTCACCATCGCCAGAACCCACAGTTCATCACCTCCATCATCAGCAAATCACTGCACGTATGATTAGCCCAGCAGACACACTGGATGAGCACCATCTGGTGTATTTGTGCATTGTTGTGACCCCACTAGCAGTCAAGCAGCATGAAACTGTGCATCAACTCATGTCATCAGAGCTGAAGCTTGGACATAAGGCAGCTCAAAACGCATTTCCTGCAAGCTATGGACGCTCTGCTGCAGCTGACAAGGATTCATCATAGGCCCCAGGCTAGCCAATCATGCTTGCATCAGGCTGGAGTTTGTGTCTGACACAAGCGACGGCCAGCCCTTGCAGTGATCGAATGCTTCTGGCAACCCCTTACTGCTGCTTGCATGCTGCTGCAGGACAGACTGAACAACACCACCATGGCAGGCCCACATGACATGTCTTCCAATGACTTGTTGTGTTCCATTCTGTGGCATGTGACGTGCATGGTGCGCCATAGGAGCGATTGTGATACTGGCACCTTCTACCTGCCTCTGGATCTGCGCCAGATGCATGCACCAGATGCCTATTTTGGCAATGCCCAGTGTACACAGACTGTGACTGGTAAGCATCACTGAAACTTGTATGTGTGCATGTGCGTGCATGCGTGCAGGCATGCGTGTGTTGTGCTCTTGCCATGTTGACCTGCTTCATGGCATTTGTGTCCAACAGCGCGTGGCGTAATTAAACAACGATGTTGTAGCACAAAATTTGAACTGTTGTAGTGTGCGGCATGCTGAAGTTCAGCCACTGCTTTGCTGCTTTGCTGATTGCTTGCTAGGCTGCAGCCTGTCAGTCAATACAATACTGCTTGCAAACAATATCGCCTATGCACTTCAGCTCTCTACGTCATGATAGCGCTCCCAGATACGCTATTGCTGACAGCTCATTTCAACAACCATCAGCGAGGTAACGTGGTATTCTTGCAAGTATTTCTTGAGAGAAGACCCTGCTGTACAATGAAGTGCTGACAGGAGTTTTGCACATGCTGATATACTGCCCATGCAGATCCACAGAGGCAGCGCATAAGCAAGAGGACTCGAAGTGAGGAGGACATCGAGACCTCTGTGGCCTTGACAGCTCGGGTTGTCAAGCAGACTATCATAGATGCAAGGTGCAGCGCTTTGATATCTCCACTGACTGCCTTTTGCTGCCCTTTGCTGCCTCCATCTGTTTGCCATTTGCCGCCCTTTGCTGTCTCTGTCTGTTTGCCCCTTGCTGTCTCCATCTGTTTGCCCTTTGCTGCCCTTTGCTGTCTCCACCTGTTTGCCCTGAGCTGCCCTTTGCTGTCCCCATCAGTTTGCGCTTTACTGAGCTGAGGCTCTTTGATGATGTGTGCACGCCTGTCTATTTTGCTCAGTATGTACACACAGCGTGATTGCTTCATTTCAGGCTGTGCCAGTGTACATGCATAGCTACAGTCAGCATGCATTGTACCTGTGTCAGAATGAACATGATCAAGTTTGATGTTATTATATTTGGAATTCGATGTCACACCCTGTGCATGCAATGTCGACTGCAGCACGGTGCTTGTCAAGGAAACAACAGAAGCTTTTTGCTAGGTAGATAAAATTTTGCTGCTGCCATTATCAAGCCTGTTCATATGTTAGACTGACGTTGAGACAGGCTCCACAGACAACAACAGCACAATCACACACAGTGCTGATCACAGCAGTGCCAATCACAGCAACACTAGTCCTCAGCATCTGGGTGTAGACCCTCTGGCTGTCATGCTATGAGAACAGCTATAGAAACAGCAGTTTCAAGTTATCAAGCTATGAGAATAGCTGTGAGAAGGTGCCAGAATAGCCATGAAAAGGCTGTCAAAGCTATGAGGATAGCAGTTTCAGCAACGTTTCAACATGTATGCAGAGAGTCCAAGAAGTCAGCTCAGCAGATTCTACACCAGCTGGAGCAGCTGTCCCTGCCTTTGCTGGAGGGGCTCGACAGCCAGCTGTGTAAGGCAATCACCTATGATGCCTCCTTGTCCTCCTGGCAGGAGCTGTACCGCCTTGTATCCTGCTTGGATTTTGGAACTGGCTTGGCCACAGGCTGCGCCACTCTTCAGCTGGTGGGTCGCATTGTCTGTGCGTGTGGGTTGAGATAACTGTCTGCTTCGATTTTGAAACAGGCTTGCCCACTGGCTGCGCCATTTTTCAGGTGGTAGGTGCAGAGTAGCATTGTCTGTGTGTGTGTGGGTGGAGATCACTGTCTGCTTGGACTTTGCAAAAGGCTGAACCACTGGCTGCGCCACTGTTCAGCTGATAGGTGCAGAGTTGCATTCTCTGTGCGCCTGGGTGGTGATCACTGTCTGCTTGAGTTGCTGGGTGCGTGAAGACATAGCCTGGAACATGTTTGTAACGCCGGCAGCATTGACTGATCTGCGATTCAGGCAGGGCCACTAGCGGTGCAAGCCTTTCATCAGACAGGTCAACTTGAGATGTTGCTCTGACAGCAGCACAAGACCAGCTGTATATGACTGACCTGATCTGTACATGTTGTGTGTTGAGTCAGGACATAATGCTACAGCTGCCACCTAGGATAGCCCTGTATGGGCGGCCAGTTGTGCCTGAAACAGCAAGCATTGTGGCTGCACCGGTCTGCTTGCATAGTGCTGCCTCATCACAAGTTTCCTAAATTGTGGGATTCACATACAAGTCCCCAAGCATGCATTGATCTGCAGGCCTGATAATGCCTTCATCACATGTTTGCACACAGATGCATAATGACCCTGCATGTCAACATTGAGCATGTACAGTACTGCTGTTCTGTTTTGTCAGACGTGCGTTTTGGAAATGCAGGACAAGGACATTATGCCATGGGCAGGGTGGTGGGGCAGAACCCCCTGACAGGAGAAGCATTTCTGCATGTGAATGTCCCCCCTGGCAAACAAGCTCCCTTCAAGCGCTGCCATCTGTGGCAGACACTGTTGCCAGGCGCTCACTTTGTTTGATGATCAGCAGCAGCCTGTATACAACTGGATCAGGCATCAATGACAGTGTGCCAGACAAACTGCCTTTAAGTAAACAGCTAGCTGCCAGTGCAAGAAAGCTGGCGTATGGTGCCTGCATTTGCACTGCGACGATTTCTGTAGAACAGTGTGTTTTGCACACAGTCAGGCTTTCCTATCAAATACCGTCTGCATTCTTGTGTCTCAGTCAGGGTGTTGTCAGACAATGACAGAATTGGCACACACGGATCTCGGGGGGAAACACAATGTTGCATGGCTGGGCCCTTGCTCAGTGACAGGTATGCATTGTCCTATACACGCAACAAGCGAGGGACGCTCAGTTCCCTAGCGCCTCTGCTTGTGTACAAAGAGGTGCATTGAGCAGAATTTGTTACGGGTATCTCGCAAGCCCAGCTTTTACCAACTTCCTAATGATTTAGTCGCTACAATTCTGTTGCGGGCCTTTGGCCCAGGCCTTCCTGCTGCTGAGGTGAGCTCACGGGATCGCTCAAGCATACCGAAACCACCTGATCTGACGTCTGTCTTGCGCGGCAGCTGATCCGAAAGCTTGAAGAACGTCATCTGCAACACGACCTTATACCTACACTCTGGGAAGTGAGGGCAGACTGGCTTAATCTAATTAAGACCTGAGAGCTACAGTGTACGACTGTGTAGAAACACAGAGTGTCGTCGTATATTGTGGAACCGGGACGTGAACGCTGCTGTCAACATCCTGCACCTGTTTTTGGCTTGGGTCGAAGGCTGTGTTGGCAAGGTAAAAAAGTAGGGGGGTTAAATAAGGGTCTTTTGGCTTAGACACGCCTCGATATGAATTTAGTGTTCTGGCGACATGAGGGCTCAGGGTTTTTGACCAAATTGACCAGCATGCCCTTCAATCGCCCCTGGTAAGCGGGGCGAAGAAAGACAGTCACCATAGGCTCGAGGCTCAGCGACCACATTGGCACCACAAGCGGACTTGTTCTCGTCGTGGCCTTTCGTGTGGTACACCTCAGCATCTCACTCTGAAAATAAGTAGGCTCGTACTGGAGCAAGCGGGGCAGCGTCTGAACGTTTTAGCGGAGGCAGAACACTTGAAGCCGGGCCACGCTCCATTCCAGTGTCAGGTCCAGACACTTTCCGTTCTGACAGGAGTATTCCCAGGATCACATTGACTTCAGCTGCTAGGTGCCGCAGCCTGTGATCCTGCCACAAATCGACTGTTTATTGCAGCTTCAGGCCTGCTACTGTGAAGCTGCTGTTGTCAGCTTGGCGTCGTCTCAGTCTTGTCCCTATATGCTGTATATGACGAATGTCTTGGTGCAGGATGGCAAGTCAGGATCAACTTCAGGAGGTGCAGCAGCAGATCGAAGCTGTCCTTGAAAAGGTCTCGGAAATGGAGACTTCACTTGCAGCAGCAGAGGAGGCTGCAGATGGGGACAAGGTCAGATTCCTGCGTAACCTGCTGGAGCAGCTGTACAGGGAAAGGGTCGTACTACGTGAAGAGAAGAACAAGCTCATGGTCGCCCAACCAGGAGGTCAGCACTGTTTGCCACGTCAGAACTCGCATATAATTGTTAGTGCACATCTTGTAGGGGCTCACATCCCACACTGTGGTCCCTCATTTTGAAGAAGCAGAATCTTGCTGATTGCGCTGTCAAACACACAAGTTTAGGCCCAAGTTTAGGCCTGTCAACCCAGTCTGCATGTCTTTTTTTGGCTTGAGGGTTTGCTCGTTATGTTGTGAGAAATTCTGTTTTGTCATTTGGAAACCACCAGCAGCTCATTCACTGCAATGCATTGCGTAACATCTGCCTGGTGAAGGTGCAGGGTTATCACAACTAGGTACAAATGCAGTCAAGTAGCAATTGCAAGTCCAGTGGAGGCGTGCATATCTGTACTGTCTGACTCTTTCTTTGCAAAATGACTGATTTGCAAGTACCATCAGTACAAGCATCCTCCGTTAATTTCTTGGTTTTGTCTGTGGCTTGAAGCATACCCAGCTTGCCTGCACCTACACAAAGCTTAACAGAGTGATCAGCCTCATCTGTGGCTTGAGGGTACGCCTTGATTTTAGGACATACTGAGCTTGCCTCCACCTTGCTTCTGAGCAATTTCAATGCAGTCTCTGAGCCTTTTCTGTGGAGGCGTGTTCCATTTTAGGTTCAGACCATTCTCAACTTGGACACAGCACCTTCAGCCACCACTTGACTGTTTTTGTTGCAAGTGTTGGTAGCCAAGATGTGAGGCCAATAACACAAGGCAGGACGACTTGCCCTTGAGTCTATCCTCCGTCTTACTGCATTTGAATTTGAGTAAAGCTCTCATGCATGTTGCAGATATCACTGGTGATGCCTGTTGCAGAGGTCATTAAAGAATTGTTGGTTGCAGGACAATCAGACCTTCAAGCGAAGGTAGATTATCTGCATGATGCCATCAAGAGGCGTGAAGCCCGAGACCAGACTGTCAGGGTGGCAATCTCTTCTGCCACAGACGCCAAGAGAAAACTTGTCGAAAGTGTCTGTGGTGTGCAATTTGTCCACAGTTTGGCCCCTGTATTTGAGCAATCTAAGCGGCAACGCATTCAGCAGCAATTCTCCCCTTCTGCCAGCATCAACAAGTTTGTGTGGATTGGGGACGAGGACACTCCTGAGGAAGTGGAGCGGTTGAAGCTACGCTTGCAAGCCTTGATTGGCTGGGATGACTTCCCCTCTGATTTGGAACTTCGGGATGTACACACGCAGATGTTATTTGATGTGCGTATAGAAGATGAGTGCCACCGAGTACTGATTACAGGTGAGCATTAACCCTGCACGTGCTCAGTATTAAGAGTCCTAGATCTTGCTCAGGAAGCATTGACATGGACACGATGCATTCGTTTGTTGCTGGAGCTTGGCTCATTTGTGATAGTATGATGGAACAAAACCTTCGACATGCTTGCATGTGCCTTTACACTAGCATTGTGTCTTTCAGTCCGCATGCTTGGTCTGCTTGTCAGCATCCAATGCAGTTTGGATAGCGCTGGGGATCACTCATCACACACACCCAAACAACAGTACTTTGAAGCACCTTTCTTGCTGTTTGCAGGGAAGTCTGACATTGCCTTGCAGCATACCTATGTAGAGCCAGGCGGCTTCATGTTGGAGGATACATTTCTGCTGGTGGAAGCAAAGAAAGATCTCAGCCAAGGGGCGCTGGTACAGACCAATCTTATTGCAGTACCATGCGTGAATGTCTGTAATATGGGCTGCTGCAGCGTACCGCTCTTCATACCCTGACCTTTCACTCTTCATGATTGGCATGTTGCATGTGCATGCCTTGGAGAAAGTCAGCATTTGACATGCAGAGCTCTTGTGATCAACGTTTGCCCATCAGCTTTGTTGTGAAGCATCGCTCAACCATAGTGCCCTGTTGTTGCAGAAAGCTGCTGAGGCCAAGGCATACATGCAGTACGTGGCTTTTGAGTCTGCAGCGCATCGGTATGTGCCGGTGTTGCTCACAGATGGCAACATCATGGTATTGTATACCCACAATACCAAACTCAATGCACATCAGCGCATGTATTGGGACTTTGGTCAGATTGTGGACGCATCACTTTTTCTCGAAGAATTGGTGAAGCAGATAGCTTTGAACAATCCATTGATGCGGGGCTACATCCCTGGGCAAGATGATCAGCCTGACTCCCCTGAGGCTCCTGGCACAGGGCACGGAGGTCCTAGCACAGATCATTTGAAGCCCAGCATGGATCATGATGAGTGTGAGCAGAATGACAAGGATACCCCATGGACAAATGCTGAACAGCACCATGGCACGTCAAGGACTGCAACGTCCATGTCCTTGGGTCAGCGACATTGTTTGACTGAGATGCAAGATGCAGACATGCAAGAAGCCTTGCGACTTGCCAGATTCCACCCTTGCGTCACAGCTGTGTATGGTCTTCCCCCATATGCCAAGCCAAACTCTTATGGGTTGGCATCCTGACTGTGCACCGTTTGAGCCTTTGATTGAAGTGGAATTTCGCCTGAATGAGCTGCTTCACTGACATAACACAGCGTACATTCCATCTGTTTTGCATATTTGACCCTTCCAAGGCCTTGCAATGAACCAAGATAAACACATTGGTTATTTTGTGACATCGCACCAGGTGTGCTGTAGGTTTATCACTGTCCGAGCGTTTCAGTCTAAACTAGTCCAACTCTTATGATGTCTTAATTCTGGATAATCCTGCCTTGTCCCCATACATTTTTTTATGTGGCAAACGTATTCTGTGTCAGACCTTTTTGCTAGGTGTGCACCAAATGCATGTGGTGGTTTCATTAGGTGTTGTTTCCAGGGGAAAGAGGACTTTGATGAATTGAATTCGCATGAACAGGAGTCTTTCTGTTGACCCCCAGTTGGACATTAAACATCAAAACGAAAACATTAATTATTAATGATTAATAACGCAATGAAAAGATGTGAGGCTCCAGCCTGTCATGCCTCAGGCAGCCAACCAAAGCTTCTCCAAATCTGCCTCTGCTGCTTTACAAGCGGCACACAGTCCTGACGTTGAAAGTCTTGACAAGGGCAGACAAGCAACAGCTGGAGGAGTAGTAACCTTCAGCGAGTCATCCATTGTCATGCCTCCCCAGGGCTGTTGTGGAGCAGCCCTGCTGCCCTGACTGCAACAGCACCAAGACAAGACGCTCTAAGAGCGTCGCTCTTGCTGGCCCATGACAACCCAACCCTTGGAGACTGAGTACTTGGTCATTTTCTCTGATTTGCCATGTTATGATCAAGCGGTGGGGTTTGTGTGTGTGTGTGACTACAAGGCAAAGCCTGCTGTAACAGCCCCCTTGT
>JAABUU010005208.1_pt1 | contig 14758 bp, 17 predicted proteins | sample 5559301 | NCBI WGS metagenome assembly JAABUU01 (sample SAMN10711884, study PRJNA513360) | rock metagenome | isolation source: Antarctica rocks | place: Antarctica: Victoria Land, Richard Nunatak white | reverse complement strand
AATCAGGAAAGCCACGGCCCAACAAACTTCGCGCTGTACAACAGCTCGTCGCGCGTCACCAAGCAAACTTGATTTGTGAAGATTTGATCTGAAGTCTGCAAGGTTGTCTGTGTAGCGATTATTTGAGCTTCAGCCGACCTGGGGCAATGGCAAGCATGACTGCCCAGATGGCCACTACAACGCAGCACTGCAGGGCCTCACAACGGAATGTGACGTCTTTTGGCCACACCAGAAGCTTTGTCACTGCCTTGCAAAAGCCGACACGGTCTCCAGTCGGACCTGTACTTCGTGTGAACTCACGAAGAGATGTCAAGACTTACGCACAAAACACAGAGACAGCAGCAGGTATATCCTGAAACCTTGCGGCGCTTTGAGATAGCACCTTCTCTACGTGAAGGAATGTTTTGAGGGCTCGCATGCTGTTTTACCAGGACAAACGTATGATCTTGTGCTGTAGCAGGGCCAGTGACAGATTCTACCTTCGAGGAGTTAGTGCTGAAAAGTTCAGTGCCCGTTCTGGTAGACTTCTGGGCCCCATGGTGTGGTCCGTGCCGAATGATTGCCCCTCTAGTGGATGAGCTAGCAGTTGCCTTTGGAGACAAAATCAAAGCGGTATGTATTGAACTTTAGCTTGGTTGTTTGCAGACTCTCACTCATTTGTTTACGCAGGCACGAGCATCAATGAGCATCTCTGTGTTGCATATTGCAGTTTAAGCTGAACACAGATGAGAGCCCAGGAGTTGCAACAGAGTATGGTATCAGGAGCATACCAACAGTGATGGTGTTCAAGGACGGTCAGAAGATGGACACTGTCATCGGAGCAGTGCCATACTCAACTCTAGCCCAGACTTTGGAGAAGTACACTGATTAAGCTCAATCTCATATTGTTGAGTGACGTCTTGGCTTGTTCATGCCCTTTGTACATTGTGTAGACAGACAATGAGGGTCATTATTTGGGTTTGTGTCATACTGATGTTCCATTCAGGCGTATTGCGCATGCTTTTGACTCGTCAGCAGGTTGGTACAACTTGTCATTGAGACTGCAGGCAGATTTGCTCCACAAATCAAAAGTCTGGCTTTTGCTACGTTCATTCCATCTTTGTTACGGACTGTGACATAACATTGGCTTTCTCCCCTAATTACCACTGTGCAGCTGCATGTATCAGCACTCTACTGTCACCTGCGTTTGTGTATGCACCACCATGCCATGTGATTAAGTAGGACAACCTCAACACTGCCATGCAATCAAAACACGATGCCTGCATCATGTGCAGAGCCATGTGGACCGTCTGTTACATGGCTGTAGCTCAGTCCGAACTTAGAGAACTGAAGTCGTATGCAGGCAATATGAGCTGAATTTGTGCAGTCCTGTACACGTACACTGACTCATGCATTATGACCAAAGTCGCTGCAGGCCTTGAGAATCCTGCTGGTATGATTTGGTCATAGCCTTTTGTGACAGGCACTGTGACTCAGCTGCTGACACATTCATGGCTTGGAACATGTGAAGCATTGAACATCTCACGCTAGCTGAGTAAGTCTTTGTTTCGCCAGTCCCTGCAAGCATGGTGACCAGGCTCAAAGACTCAAGAAAATGTCGTTCACTCCATTATCGATACGCCAAACAAGTTGGCAGCAAAGGAGTGTCAAGTGTGCACACTAAAGGTCGAGTGATATCAACAAGAGCATGCCTCCTTGTCAGAAGTTCAGGAGACCAACCTGCCCAAGTCATTGAGATGGTCATCAAAGTCGCTCAATTTGGTATGCCTCCCTTCAGTACACATCTGTAGGAAAACGCTCAGAACAACCCCACTATCATACTGCAGGCTGCTACTGTCTGTTGGACTTTTGACCCAGTTGCGACCCCCTTCGTCTTTAAGATATAGCTGCAGCATAAGGAAGGACGCTTTAGCATAGTTTGTCATACCTGTTTGCAAGAATTACATGACAAGAAAGGCATGTTCTTACCTGAAGAAAGTCTCCAGCCTTCTTTTGCAAGGAACTCCGCAGCTTTGAACTGTCAATCTGCATTCCAGATCAGAAGGGTTGATGAAATTCTGGCCTGGTCAATCAGCATGGTCTCCATTGACGCACAAGTCTCACCAGCAAGGTGCATGCCACATCATTATTTGAGTATAGCTTGTCAGCAACTTTACGCGCTGGATTGCATAGATCTGTGTCGTTAAATCTCTCATTTGCATGATAGTATCCCACGAGCTCAAGATCTTGTTGCTGCTTAGCATAAGAGGAGACCTGCATTGCCATTCGGCATTGCCTTACACGCTCAAAGACAGGTACGTGAGACAAATCTTATTCGACAGTCCGCATTGTTACCTGCACAAGGGCGGTTTCTAGAGCTGGTGCCAAGCTCAAGAAAGAATGCAACAAGGGAATTGCGTCAACAACTTCTACTGTTTTTTTGTCTGATTTGACGCGACCGAGCAGGACTCCGTTCACAAACGCAGCTGGATACTTTGCTGAGTGCAGAAGGATCTTCAGTATCGCGCTTTGGTCGCATGCATACACCGGGCTCATCTAATCTGAACCAGCGCGAGACCAATGCCACAAGCACCTCAGATCTGCGTGTGCATTGTCATACAATCAGAGCCAGCTTAAGCCAAAAGATGGAGCGCCTGCCGAATACAAGCCTCTGCGCATGTGCAAGCATGGAGCACGCAAGAAGAAGAACTCCTATTGTACAGTGTAGATCGCATTAGCACTCTCAAAGCCAATTCCACAGATGACGTCTAGTCTATCATAGATCACATGTGGGATGTTAAACTTCTTTGTCTTTGAGACTTTATGAGTTGCAAGCAGCTTTTGATGCCCAGAGAGTGTCACACAAAATCAGGCTTGCCCTGGAACTGAACCACATGTTTGCAGAATATTCATATCGCATGCAAGAACATGTTACCATACTTAGTATCAAATTGCGCTAATCGCTTTCACAGAAGGCTCACACTTATGTAGGCATAGTACACAGCTGTGTGCACGCTCCAGGCTGGTATGTGCTACTCCACGGGTAAGAGATTGTTTGATGTCCAGGATTTCTTTTTTGGGACATATACTACGTATCAAGAACTGTGGTACTTCTTTGAGAACAGGAGCAGAAGAAGATGCGCCAAGTATCAGGAACAGGGATCAGGCAGAACCATCCTGGGTCATGCTGCTGACCCAGGTCCTCGTCGTGTGTGCTGGTAACACTTTATGATAGTCTCTGGAAGCTTTCCTGAAGGCTTGTGGAGATTATCACAAGGTGGCCAGCAGGTCAGCCCAAGGTAAGGCAGGCCAGCATAGCAGCCTGTATTTGGATTCAATTCAGGCCAGATGTGACAGGTTGCCTCTTCTTGTGATGCTATCATACCAATGTGCATGTGTGCAATCACCTTCACTGCTCATACAGAACGAATATGCATATGGCACATGCATATGGCCATATGGCGCCATATGGATGTCTCCGCCCACTGCAGCTGATCAAAGTCCTTGTCCTGCCTGCTGAAAATTGTCTGTTGCAGGTTCTACAGGTCAGTAGACTGAATGCAAATGCATTTATGGCCTCCACATGGTGTGTTGTTGACTTTACATGATGACCTCACTTGGTGTTTTATTTACATATATGCCTTCTTGCTACGTGTCAATTAGATATTATTGCATACGGTGATGTCTGCTCCAGTCCAGAAACAGGTGTTGAGCTATCAGCAGTTTGACAATGCTTCACGCCCAAAAAATACATGCTGCAGAGACGCTCCCAAGAAGCATGATTAAAGAATTGCAATGCATATGCAGACAATTGTCATTGCATTGCATTGCTCTTGCAATATCAGCTGCAGCGTTCTCACTGCATACTGGTCTGGGAGAGTCAAAACAACAGAGATTATCATGAAGGAGGTGTTGTCGAGCTGGAACAGAAGGCCACGGTGCTCATGGACCACTTCTGCACTATAACCAGCTGGTATCTGCAGCATCAGTGCTTTATACCTGCAGTCTGAAAGCAAGGGAGAAGCCGATGTGGACGAGTTCTGCAGTGTTTCGTTTGCCATGACAACCTGAGTCATTCACATACATTGGAGACATCGCATGTACATGGTCTCTGCTGCTGTAGCACATTGAAAACGAATTTTTGAGTGGCACTGCACTGCAGACAAGTTGTTTTTAGACTTTGTGACATTTTGCTGCACGCAAATCTCGCGATCCTAACGCTCCATTCATGTGTTGTGGAGGCAGCATGGCAAAGGCATGCGGCTTTCAGCATCTCAAAGTGTATAACTCAATCGAGTGTGAATTACCAATGAGTGTTGCAAGCCACCACAAAGCATGGCGCATCATAAGGTGCAACAAACATTACGCAGGACAGCACATAATGCTGAGAGAGCAAAGCACAGCGCTGCTAGCAGCTGACAAGCCAATAGCCTGCACTTTGAAGTTGGAATGGGCAAGGCATGCACACACCGCAGAATTCACCTGGCTTCTGTTCCTCATCTTCTGCCGGCACCTGATACCTGTTTGACTGAGTGACTGTTGTCTTTGATAAGCAGGCGCGAGTTCTACTGCTTCTAACAAAAGCGCTGCAGTTCTTGAGACATAGCCCTCATCCCCAGGAGAGAACAGATTGTGGCAGCGTATCAGAGCCTGCACAAACAGCAAACAATGATATGGAGATGCCTGTAGCCATGGGCATGCGCAACCTGTGTCTGGAATGCGTGCGCCTTCTACTGCAATGCTAGCAAGCGCTTATGACATTGGACAAACTTGCTTCAGCAAGAAAAGCCGTGAAGGTAAACAGCAAGCATGTTTCAGCATGCATGGCACAAGATCACAGAAGGATGCCGTCAGTGCTGAAGCCACCGATTATGTGCACTGTAAGGTCACATACTGTAGGACTTGCAACAGGTCACATACTGTAGGACTTGCAACAGGTCAACAGCAGAAGCCAGAGCCACAGGGCAAAGGCAGTAAATCTAATCAGAAAGGGCAGTAGGTAAAATCAAGCATAGGCATAGGTCAAAACTCATCACTGAATTGCTTTCATACCTTTTGCAGAAGGCTTGCTGTTACATAGGCACACTCTGCAGCTATATGCACCCTCATGCTTGGTAGTTCAAGGGGTCCAGAGCAACAATGGAGATAGCCCAAACTTGCTCCAATACAAGATCTCAGTGCTCAGCACCCCACAGGTCAGCACTCACACCAATCCAACGACCATTCAATAGACAGACAGACTCAAGAGGGGCTCAGAATGCTTACAACAGCTGACTCACCAAGCAGCTGGCTCAATATAGACATCTAGTGCAAAGCATCAGTCAATGCCAATTTTCAGCATTCCATGTGGCGGGTGAGGCAATGTTTGAAAACCTTCAAGATCATTCATGCCGCCACCCAGAAGTCAAACATGTTTCATTGTTGCATAGACCAGCTGCCATGCCCTACAGGGTGATGCTGCTATAATCACAACGGTTGTTAGGATACCTTTGTGCTGTCATGAGTACAGCTGGTATGTACACAGAGGATTGGGGCTCTGCATCATTTCAGTGCAGTTAGACAAAAGCCTTGGGGCTGCCAAGGGCAGGGTCAAGATCTGCTGAAGCGCTGTCATGCAGGCGTAGAAACAAAGCCACGTCGAATTTGGACTTCATTCATTGTTATTTCACACTTGCAGTTGAGGCGCCTTAGCCACTTCACAATGCAGCGGCTACAATGCCTAAAGCGCACTGTCTAGTCAGCACCACACAGTCCAGGAAGCACGCATAGCCCCCTTGCGGAACAAATACTGCATGACGCACTGCTGGTCCTGGATGCTCGTTGAGGCTTTAGATACTAGTCACTGGAAACATGCAGCCTGCGTCTGTAAAGCTAACAGCTTTGTAACCTGGTGGGGGTGTGTAGGTGGGTCAGCAGTCCCTGTAGTGATTGGCCAGTTGATCCTGGCAACACTCTGAGCATGCCTTCCACACAAACTTGTCTTCATGCCTGCTGAGGACTGTGCTCATGTACTGAGCGGGAGCTTCAGGAGAAGGTGATGTGCAGCTTCAGGCAATCAACACCTCAGCAACACGACCTTAAGCGAAACTTTGGGGGTGTAGAATGCGCTATGTTCCACCGGATGTTGCACGGTTGTGGCAGACCGCGCGCGTTCACATGGCCCGTCATACGAGAATGTGCAATTCACCGGTGCCGCTGGCTCCGGAACCAAATCGAATTGTAATGGATTGCAAGCTTGAAACCTTTCTAACCCGTGAGTCAATTGTATGCCTGAGCCCAGAAAAGGCTGCTTAGATTTGGCTTTCGAAAGCTCCTACTGACAAGGCGTTGCAACTGTGATCACAGAATCTGATGCCATTGTAAATTAGCATGATATGTTGCTTAGAAAAAGAGTGCTATCATACTGCCATTTGCTGCAGTTGCAACATTGAGGACCACGAGACAAACATAGGCACAAGGTACAATACACGTGCTGAAGAGGACAAAGCTGTGAGTGTAAACCAAACAACAATTGCAAATAGTCACCTAATGTGTCTACAAGCTGTTTTCAAGAGACAACGGAGGATTAGATATTTGCTGTTGTGCCAGTCATCATAATTTGAGTGGTGAAACAACCACATTTGCACACAAAGAGTAATGGAAGCAACCCTAGGCAAAAACCGATTGCTGCAGCAACCACTGATGTACACATTGGGGCGACAGACTACAAACAGTTGCAAACTGCTGTGATGCATCTGATTTCAGGGGCAAACACTAGCTGCTACAAAGCAAAACCAACCTTGGGCTGACCTCTTGGCCACTCTGTGACAAGCTCCAGAAGCCTTCAGGAAAGCTTCCAGAGATCGTCACAGAGTGTTACCAGGACACAGGACGAGGACCTGGGTCAGCAGTGTGTCCCATGATGGTGGGCAAGAGTAGGCACCCTATGTCTCCAAACACTGGGCTGTGAGTGTCGCCAAACTTTTGTGAGTGTCACCAAACACTGTCGAGTGTCGCCAAACACTGTTGAGTGCCACCAAACACTGACTGTGTCGCCAAACACAGAGGCACCTTCAGGCCTGACATGCACAACATAGAAGCAGATGCAAGACGGCAGGTACAACGTCACAGCAAAACATCAGAACACAGGAAGTTGCGAAGCTACCTACCAAGGCCTCTTCGGTAAGTTGTGTCACAGCTATACGGGGCAAGTCAGGGAGATGGCCACGGAGTAGTCTGGTCTTATCTGCGGCGAGGCAAAACGCAAGCTTCAAATGCAAAGGCTGATTGTCAGGCAATAACAAGAGCAAGGCTAGTATGTCATCGATTGAGTCCAAGATGCTGGCTTTATACCCTTGGCGCCAAAAGCAAAACAAGCCAGACAGGGCTTTTGGAATGCATCTTGACCGAGCCGCCCCTGTCTGTGGAGCGGCTCGGTCAAGATGGGTTGCAAATGCCCTGCACTTCTTCTGGCGCCAAGGGTATAAAGCCAGCATCTTGGACTCAATCGACCACATACTAGCCTTGCTCTTGTGATTGCCTGACAATCAGCCTTTGCATTTGGAGCTTGCGTTTTGCCTCGCCACAGATAGGACCAGACTACTCCGTGGCCACCTCCCTGACTTGCCCCGTATAGCTGTGACACAACTTACCGAAGAGGCCTTGGTAGGTAGCTTCGCAACTTCCTGTGTTCTGATGTTTTGCTTTGACGTTGTACCTGCCGTCTTGCATCTGCTTTTATGTTGTGCATGTCAGGCCTGAAGGTTCTTGGCGACACAGTCAGTGTTTGGTGACACTCAACAGTGTTTGGCGACACTCAACAGTGTTTGGCGACACTCACAAGTGTTTGGCGACACTCACAGCCCAGTGTTTGGAGACATAGGGTGCCTACTCTTGCCCACCATCATGGGACACGCTGCTGACCCAGGTCCTCGTCCTGTGTCCTGGTAACACTCTGTGATAGTCTCTGGAAGCTTTCCTGAAGGCTTTTGGAGCTTGTCACAGAGTGGCCAAGAGGTCAGCCCAAGGTATGTTTTGCTTTGTAGCAGCTAGTGTTGCCCCTGAAATCAGATGCATCACAGCAGTTTGCAACTGTTTGTAGTCTGTCACCCCAATGTGTACATCAGTGGTTGCTTCACCACTTTGCGGGTGCTTGCTGGTTTTCTAGTGCTTTAATTTTATTATTGCTTTGTATTGTTTTGATGCAAGTGTGATCATCATTGCCCAGCTCATGATGGCCTGTTGTGCCTTTTAGAAATGCATTTGGAATTTGAATGCTGGTCAAGAGACTAGCTCAGATGGTGTTTGGTCAACATCTATATTTGATTGCTCTGCATGCACATGACATTGTATAAATTTGGCCCAAGTTTGTGATAAGTTTGTAGCCAGTGGAAGTATGCTTTGACAATTTATCAACATGAAATCTGGAGAGACAATTTGTACGACACTGTATGGGCATCAAAGCTGCTTGCGTTCAAGCTACCCGGCTATCTCAGATAGTAGCCTAGAAGCTATATGGTAACCAGGTTCCATCACCAATTCACAGTGTGTGTTGTAATTCCAATAACAATTAGGCAGGTGTCCTGCCTATTGGCAACATTTCCAGATAGTCATCAGCGGCTATCATGTTTGTGGTCACAATGGTGTACCAACAGTAGCATTATGCAGAAACGCCTTCCTGCGGAAAAGCAGTATATGTGACACCAATGTTGTATGAAGCTTGGGTGTCTGCCGGTGTGTGCTGTCCTATGCATGACGTATTCACTTAGCTGTTGAGGCTATATTGCAGCAAATACAAAATCTCACCAGCAGAACGCAGATACCCTAAGACCAGTCACATGGCGGCTTTCCAGTCCTGGGAAAATGCTAATGAACCAGATAGACCAATACTTTCACGTTGAATTCAATGTGCTAGAGCAGTATACGAGCACTGTACGTCTGCACTGTGGGTATTGTTAGGTACACCATAATGTACAATGTTCTCCAGACATTGTGATCAATTCAACTGTCGACTGGAGGCAAAATACTGAGCCAAGGTGATGATCAGGGGACAGCCTCTGTCAGTGACATAGGTCTCAGAGGCTCATCCTCCTCTGATGAAGAGTCATCTGCATCTTCCATCAGCGTAGCAAATCCATAGCCAAGCGTGGAACCGCTGTTTCTACACAATACCTGCATCGCACATGACAAGGCTAAGCCTTTGAAGGCATCATCGTCACAGCAAATGTGGCCATCACAGGGGACTGCACAAGAGCTCAGACAGACCGTGTGCAGAGTAGGATGCGTTACCTGAAGCTCGGACACATGGTTGCGCCTGAAGGCCTGAATAGCATGGGCCACCTCATCCTGAGGCATGTTGAGCTGACTCAGCACTGCTGACGCCAGCTGCAATGAGGGCTCCAGCGTCTCTGGTACCACAGCTGTGGCCCCAGCCTGTACATATGGACAACAGCATGAGCATCTTGTGCTTCTTTCACTTACTGAAGTGCAATCATGGGTTGTTTCTATGCTGCACAATGAGCGATGGCCCGAAGCCCTGAAGGCTCTGTTTGGCATCATATTATAGTGCACGGCGGTGGTGATGCATTTTTGCTGCAGCACAATTGATGTGCATGGGCTTGCTGGTGTTCATCTCTGGATGGACTGTGATGTCACACAAACAGGAGCAAACAAGCCTTGCAGACATCAAAACACTTGACGTGATCAGATCATGTTGAGTACCACCAAAACAGGTAGGCGGTAAAGAAGGACACAGCAGCAGCAAGAAAGACACTGCAGCGGCAAGCAGGACACAGCAGCAGCAGCAAGAGGGACACAGCAGGAGCAGCAAGAGGGACACAGCAGGAGCAGCAAGAGAGACACAGCAGTAGCATGAGGGACACAACAGCAAGGAGGACACAGGAGCAGCAAGAAGGACTCAGCTCTGTGGCCTTGCTGCCACGCCTACCTTCTCTAGATTGATGCCATGGGTGACGTCATGCGCTCTCACGTACACCTTGACATCAGGGAAGGATTTGTGCAGAGCCCACACAGTTCGGTAGTTGGCTCCTGGTGAGTCCAGAGTCACCACACAGCAGGAAGCTCTGTGAGCACCAATGCTGTGCAGCACTGCTGCGCTGCCGGCATCCCCAAAGTACACAGGAAGGTCCAGCTCCTTGCCCGCCTGCACAACGCAGATGCTGTCAAAGCAAGGACTTGTGCTGCTGCCTGAATGCATTATGGTACGCAACACAGAGAACTCTGTAGTACAACAGGGGGGGTTTGTCAGCAAACTTATGACACAAACTGCAGAAGGCGGTTGTTGTGTTAGCACAAGACAGGTCCAAACAAGTTTGGCGGTACCAAGGAGTCCGCTGAAGACCAGCAGCATCACCAATCAGCAATACTACCAAGCAATCTGCTTCATGACCACCACTCAACACTGTCCAGCAAGTCAGAGAGGCTAGGGTTCAAAGCATGTAGGGGTTGAGAATCAGAGAAATACAATCGACACCACATGAAAGCAATAGTGGAGGGGTTTGTGCTCATTTCAACGAAAAAAATGGGCCGGTTTTGCAGTACCTGGACACGGTCTGAGCGCACATCAAGGGCCACGAAGGGTATGAGGCGCTCACTCAGCAGCTGCGCAATGATCTGACCCACTCGCCCAAAGCCAGCAATGACCACATGGCCGCGCAGCTCCTCTACTTCACCCTCGTTGGGTTGCAGCGCCTGCACCATGCATGCATTCAAGAAGTATACACGGCTTTCTTGCCAACCATGGCACTGATGCGTTGCACAGGCCAGATCATTGGTCAGACAGGACTTTGGAATTCTGCACCACTTACCAGCTCTGTACTGTTTGGTTGCCTGCTGAGTGCTGTTTGGTACTCGCCTCAGTGCTGTTTGGCACTCAGCGCAGTGCCAACTAGCAGTGAGCATGGCACATTTGATACTGATAATGCAGATGCAACTATGCATGGACCCTACATGGACAAGAGAGCCATGCCTCCTCAGAAGAAACAAATACTCCCAAAGAACAAGACAAAAGTTGCTGCTTGCAAAAATTATTCACTCATTCGTTCAACATGTGTCTCCCCCTGTGGTCAGGAATATACAGTCCTGAGTAGCTCCCTGTACAAGGTCCTATTTCGGCAGCCAGTGTACCAACAGCAACGTATGTCAAGCAGCATCACTCCCTGGTACACAACAACATTCAGTTGCAATTAGACACCACAGTCAACCCGCTTATACCTCACCCTCAGGCTTTTTCTAACCAAAGCTAAAAGACAGACTCACTTCTCTACTGATGGTGAATGGCAATGAGCGCATGGCACATTTGCTGCTCACCTCATTCTCACATTTGAGGCATGAAATGCAGGCAGTCACCAAGGGGTCTGAGTTTACCTTCACAAGATCCGATGCCCGCACATGGAGTAGGGCCTTAGCCTTGCCAGGATGTATATTCATGCCGGCGAACATTGGGATCTGCCTTGTACACTAGGCCAAGCACGACTATCAATTCCTGAGCTCACCTTGACATCACTCTTCTCAAACATCTTGCCCAGGCGCTGGCCGAACTCAGCCAGGAAGGGCGTGAGAGCCATGCTGAGGGACACAATCAGGAAGAGCTTGCTGACCAGAGCCTGAGGCAGGATCTTGTGGGAGACAGCCTCTCCAAAGGTCACAAAGGCAAACTCCCCTCCAGCTGCTAGTAGGAGACCTGCCCTGACCGACTGCAGGAGCGAAAGGCCGAAGCCCTTGCCTACTGCTGCCATGACTCCAACCTGCAGGCATACTTTCTGTGTCGGAATGCCGCGTATGACATTGCTTGTTTCAGAAGGATTGTTTGTAACTAGAACAATCCTGAAAACGTCAAAAGACAGCAGTTTCAAGCTGAAAGTGTTGCCATGATGGGTGTCACGGCCTTGCCAACCACCAAATCATCACTCACTGCGGAATCATTGCAACACGTGTGTTTGCCCCTAGGGTCAGGTATGTACAGGTTATGCACACACAGTCCACGCACGCACGCACGCACGCACGCACACACACACTTCATGTCAGCTGCTGAAACCCCAAGTGCTAAAACACTTTTGGGTAACATACTCTGTCAGCAACGAGGCCGAAAGGCAGGCACACTGAATGTCAACACAGCAGCAAGCGGTCAGTACAAGACTCAGTGCAAATATCCACTCACATTGTCGCAACAGGTGTGAAAAGTACACAAGATGGGCCACTGTGGTGCTGTAGAATCAAAAAGGGTCACCTTGCCGCCAATAAGCAGAACAATGCCAGAGACGACGGTCTTCCACTCAGCGAAGAAGAGGCCCACGGAGATTTCCATGCCCACGGTCATGAAGAAAAGTCCCATGAGCAGGCCCTTGTAGGGAGCAATGTCACTCTCCACTTGCAGCGCAAACTCTGTCTCTGCCACGAGAAGACCAGCCTGCAGCATTTGCCAAAATTAATTTTCTGTTGGAGATTTCTTTCATGGCACCTTTTCCTCCAAAGAGCAGAATACCTCTTTTGGTGGACTTTTTTCACAATGCATTTATTACATTGTGTTGGCCTGCTGCGAAGGAGTTTATGTGTGCGCCTCTTGAACACACAACTGTCAGTGAAATCTGTGCATTCTGAGTCTGTCAGCCTAGAGATGCATGTCAAAAATAGATCATGCAAATGATGAAGCGACAGCTTCACTACAGCATGAGTTCTGAGCAGGCCTGCAGAAACATTGGATGCCCAAGCCTTTGCCTGCATGTGCAGCCTGCCAGGCTATGTCTTGACCATGAGATACGCAAACATAACCATTTTTCTGAAGAAGCTCTGCTCACAGTGCCCTTTATGTGGACCGAGGTTGGGTTTGTAAAGGCGGATTGGAGATTTTGCAGGTGCGCATTTTGCATCAAGAAGCAAACGGCTGCAAAGACTGGGCAGCGCCCACCCAGCAGTAACAAACTGCTGATTGGTATACCACTCTTGTGATAGTGTGCTGAATAGTAGACAAGCAAGCTGAGTCGCGCCACAATGAGCCCAAAACCAGAACAATCAAAGTAAAGACGCTGCAGCACATCAAACGGCACCTTGTCAGTCACAAAAACAAAGAAGAATGCTCACCAGGAAAGCACCCAGAGCAAGTGATAGGCCAGCAATCTGAGTCATCACTGAAGTACCCAGAACCACCAACAAAGTAGTTGCGGCGAAGATCTCGGTGTTCTCTAGTGCAGCAATGCGCCTGTACAGCGGGCGCAGCAGCACTCGCCCTCCAGCAATGATGGTGACGATGGCCACCACAGCTTTGACTGCTGCCAGCCCTAGGGCCTTGGCTATCTTGCTCAGCCCTAGGGCACCGCTGTCGGAGGGGGCCAGCAAGGGGATGAGCATCAGCAGGACCACCACTGCAAGATCCTGCAGGCAGTCAGCAAACTTGTGCACGTTGATCATTCCTGATATGACTTTGCTTGTGCATCTATGCATTTGTGCATCCTTCCATGCAAGTATTCACTCATTAACTTCCTCATTCATTCATGCACTCTTTCATTCATCTATGTTTTCATGTATTCATTCATTCATTAGCGAGCACAGCATGCACAGCATGCTCATTGAGGCATCAACAACCACAGCGCTTGGCATTGCACATGACTTATGCCTCCCCCTTGTAGCAATGCACTGATTTCAAGGATCAGGTGCAGTCACAGTGCATACACGTTGCAGCAAATACAGTGGTTCACCAATTTTGGCAGCAGGCAGTGCCTGCCTGCAGAAAGAATCAGTCACAGTGCATACAGGCTGCAGCATATGCACAATGGTTCACCACTCCCTGCAGCAGAAGGTGCTTGCCTGCAGGAAGAGTCAGTCACAGTGCATAACAGCTGCAGCACATACAGACTAATTCACCACTCCTTGCAGCAGAGGGTGCTTGCCTGCAGAAGTACGTCAAAAGCGCATACATGAGTAACTGGCTGCAGCATATACATGGTGGTTCACCACTGCCTGCAGCAGAAGGTGCTTGCCTGCAGAAGAAGTACGGCGAAAGTGGCCCGGCCATGGCGGGAGCCGCTCTCCCCTCTGTCCTGCAGCACCTGCATGGCCACAGCTGTGGAGGACAGGGCCAGCCCTCCTCCCAGGATAACTGCCCCCGGCCCTGACACATTGGCCAGAGCCATTGCTGCGCCTGCCACAGCTACTAGAGTGGCTACCACCTGCAAAGCCATGTACACGTGTTGAACCCCTGCACTTTGCCAAGAGACTTGCAACACCGTTTACATGAGTTGTAACCTGTGTCTTGCCGTGACACCTGCTAAGCCACACGCATGAGTGGTACTCTGCATATTGCCAGACCACCCAGCTGTTTTGCCAGCTACAATGCTCTAGAGCACTGCAGATGCATGCGCTTTCACTTCTGCAGTTGCCCTCTGACAAAAACATCTGGAGCAGGCCTGCTCAACACTGCACATCTTGCAGTGCTCAGACTGCTCAAGCGTCAAGATGAACTGGACTCACACAGCGGATCTGACCCTGTACACGAGACAGAAACAGGTTTTTAAGTGAGTCATGTCTACCTGTGCAAGACCCATACCCATGACATACTTCTGCATGCTGCGCAGCCTTTCTAGAACTTAGGGTTCGATATGAGTCATGCCTACCTGTGCAGTACCCATACCAAAGACATACTTCTGCATGCTGCGCAGCCTCTCCAGGCTGAGCTCTAGGCCAATGTTGAACAGCAGGAACACCACCCCCAGCTCAGCCAGATGGCGCACCCCTTCCACATCCTGGATGATCCCCAATGCATGGGGCCCAATCAGAGCCCCTCCAG
>JAABUU010005205.1_pt1 | contig 14763 bp, 13 predicted proteins | sample 5559301 | NCBI WGS metagenome assembly JAABUU01 (sample SAMN10711884, study PRJNA513360) | rock metagenome | isolation source: Antarctica rocks | place: Antarctica: Victoria Land, Richard Nunatak white | reverse complement strand
CCAGCGCGTCCTCAAGCGGCGCGCGCTGGACGGGACGCACCCCGCCACCCCGGACGCGATCATCGCCGCGCTGGAGGCGACGGCGCGTGGCGGGAACCGCGACCCCACCCCGTTCGTCTGGGGCGGCCAGCGCGCCGCCCGGCGGGAGCGCGCCCGGCAACGTCGCCACGCCCTCGGCGGCTCCGGGGCGCAGACCCACCGCCCCATCAGGCGACGTGCACCCAGGGCGGCACAATGGCGATAAGCACGGCAACCGACCCACTAGCACGGTATCGTCCAACGCGCAGCCAAGCTGCTCGGCGAGCGGGCTCGTCAGGTGCCAGGGGACGCCGATGAAGAGGGCGTCCAGAGTGATCGTGCGCCCGTCCGTCAGCCGGACCCCCGCGAGCGCGCCGTCCTCATGGACGATCGCGGCGACCGCGCCATCCTCGATCGTGACGCCGCGCGCTGCCAGCGCGGCGCGCTCGGTCGCGGTCAGCGTGACCACGTCGTTGGTGAGGAAAGTCGTCGGCCCCCACTCGGGGATCAGGTTGGCCTGGTGGGTCGCCATTGGCGTGAAGGCCAGGACGCCGAGCCGCCGGTCCGCGACCTCGTAGCCGTGGCAGTAGGGGCAGTGGTACACGCCGTTGCCCCAGCCCTCGCGCAGGCCGGGGAGGTCCGGGAGTTCGTCCACGACCCCGGTCGCCAGGATCAGCCGCGCCGCCGTGTGCGTCGCGCCATCCTTTGTGGTGATCGCGAAGCCGTCCGCGTTCGGGGCGGCGGTGATGGCGGTGCCATCGAGGAAGGAGATGGTCGGGTAGGCGGCGACCTCCGCGCGTCCGACGGCGACGATCGCGCCCGGCGCGCGGCCATCCTGCCCGAGGAAGCCGTGCGCCTCGTGCGCGAAGCGGTTGCGACGCTGCCCCGCGTCGATGATCAGGGTCTGCTTGCGGGCGCGCCCGAGGGCCAGGGCGGCGGAGAGGCCGGCGTAGCTGCCGCCGACGATGATGACGTCGTATTGCATGGGATACCTCCTGTTGAGTAGGCGAGTAGGCGAAGTAGGCGAGTGGGCGGAGTGGGCGAGTGGAGAAGGGGTATCGTCCTTTCTTGGCTACTGACCCACTCGCCTACTCCGCCTACTTCCAAGCGTCTGATCGCGATGATGTTGTCCGTGACGGTGGCGGATTGCCCGCCCGGTCCGGTCGCCGTTCGCTCGGGGGCGGCGAGGCGCTCGGTGTGCCACCGGGCAGGGTCGAGGGCGAGCGAGGCCAGGGTTTGCTCGGGGGTGGGGAAGCGCCTCTCCGGGTTTTGATCCCAGGACCAGGGCGCGATCGAGGCGTGCTCGACGATCAGCAGGAGCCCGCCGACCCCCACGACGCGGGCGGCGGCCTGCAAGACCCGTGCGCGCGGGAAGTCGAATGGCGTGTGCAGGTAGAGGGCGGCGACCAGGTTGAAGCTGCCGTCCGGGAAGGTCTGGGCCAGATCGTGTCGCTCGCCGGCGACGCGGTCGCCGACACCGGCGGCGGTCGCGCGCTCGGCGACCCGGCGCAGGGCGGTGGCCGCGATGTCGACGGCGGTGACGCGCCAGCCCTGCCCGGCGAGCCAGATCGCGTCGCCCCCTTCGCCGCAGCCGAGTTCCAGCGCGGTGCCCGGTTGCCGTCGCGCGACGACCGCGACCAGGAAGGCATTGGGATTGCCGCTCCACGCCTGCTCGCGCTGGCGATAGTGATTGTCCCAGAACCGCGCGGCCTCGCCCTCGCCGCCCCGATCATCCGTGTGGTCCCGTTGCTGATCGTTGCTCACTGGTCTGTCTCCTCGCGCTCGCGCCGTTGCCTGGCCGGAGAGTTGTCACAGTAGGAATATGAAAGAGAAAGCGCCGATCGCGGTTCGTATCTTTCGTCCCGGTGGGCTCCTTTCCGATACGCTCGACGCTTGCATGGGCGCGCGACAGCGTATCGCGACGTGGGGGTAGCGCCTCGGTGGAGGGAGTAGCGAGAGTCAGCCGCGCATTACGGCGTCGGGCAGCGCGAAGCCGCTCGCACACCGCTCGTGGGGGTGCGTGTCGGCGCTCGTGCTGGCCTGCGGCGCGGTCGGGGAAGGGGAAGGCGGGGGCTAGCCGCCGGGTACGTCGGTATGCTGCGGCGCTCCGATGTGGGCGGCGTAGCGGCGACCGAACTCCGCCGCGAGATCGGCGAGGGAGATATCGGTGAGGCGGCGCAGGAGCAGCGCCTCGGCCTCGGCGTAGAAACCGTCCAGCGCGTCGCCCACGGTCGCCGCGATCAGGCAGCCGTGCGCGTCCGGCTCGCGGCCCGGCACGAGGTCGCCGCTCTCGCCGAGCGCCACGTAGACCTCGCGCAGGGAGATCGTGGCGGCGGGGCGCGCGATGGTCCACCCGCCGCCATGCCCCTTCGACGAGGCGACGATCCCGGCCTCGCGCAGCCCGGCCAACGAGCGGCGGATCACGACCGGGTTGGTGCAGAGATGCGCGGCCAACTCCTCCGAGACCGTCGGGCGCGCGCCCGCCTCGACGAGGTGGGCCAGGATATGGAGGGCGATGGAGAGCTTGCCGTCACGTTTCATGTAACTATGATAGTTGCATGAGTGGGCGCTGTCAAGGGGGTGAGTAGGTGGAGTAGGCCAGTAGGCGGAGTAGGCCAGGAGAAGGAGGAGTGAAGTGCGAAATGAGCGCGGGGGCTGTGACTGGCGGCGTGGCCCTACTTCGTCGTTCGTACTTTCGCGTTACGGTCGCCGATTCCCGGCGATCTGCTATCCTCCGGGCGGTGCCGCCCCATCGGGGGCAGGGTGTGAGCGCGGAGGGGCGAGATGCCGTATCGGATCGGGAGCGGCGGGAGCGGCCGGAGCGCCAGCGCGGATGCGCGCGTGTCGGCCCCGCCCTGCCCGCTCGATAGCCGGGCCTGCGGCGCATGAGCGCATCCGGCGGCGATTATCGGGAGGTCGCCCCGCCGGGGCCGCTCGCGGCCTCGCTCGTCTGCACCTGGGCGCAGACGGTCGGCGCGCGGGCGCAGCGCGTCCTCCCCGATGGTTGCGCCGACATCCTCTGGATCGGCGAGGATGCGCCGGTCGTCGTCGGCCCGGCGACAGGGGTGACGCTGGCCGCGTTGCCGCCCGGCACGATCATCGCGGGGGCGCGCTTCCGTCCGGGACGGATCGCCGCCTGGCTGCCGCTCGCGACGGACGAGTTGACCGACCGGCTGACCCCGCTGGCCGATCTCTGGCGCGACGCCGACGCCTTCACCGCGCGCATCCTCGCCGAGGCAACGCCCGACGCGCGGCGGGCGGCGATCGCGGCGGCGTTGCTCGATCGCGCCCCGCAGGCCCGCCCGCCCGATCCGCTGGTCGCGGCGGCGATCGGGTGGCTGGCGCGGCAGCCGCGCGGGCGCGTGGCGGACCTCCCCGCCCTGGTGGGTTTGGGAGAGCGACAGTTGCGGCGACGTTTCCAGGTCGTGGTCGGCTACGAGCCGAAGCGCCTCGCGCGCATCCTCCGCTTGCAGCGCCTGCTGGCCCTCGCCGAGCGCGCGCCAGCGGGTCGTGGGCGACTGGCGGCGCTGGCACTGGCGGCGGGCTACGCCGATCAGGCACACATGGCGCGCGAATGCACCGCGCTGACGGGGCTCGCCCCCGGCGCTCTCCTCCCCGGCGCGGCCAGCGCCCTCGCCCTGACCGATTTCTTCAAGACAGCGTAGCCCCCCGCACCGATACTGTGCTGTGATGGCGGGAGCGCCCCGAGCGGGTACCCCCGCCGCAGGCATCCGTGTAGCGAAGGAGGCGATGATGGAGCAACGGCTGAACCTGATCACCCTGGCGGTGGCCGATCTGGCGCGCGCGCGGCACTTCTACGAGACGGGGCTCGGCTGGAAGCCGGTGCAGGCCGAGGAAACCATCGTCTTCTACCAGCTCGGTGGCCTCCTCCTCAGCCTCCACCCGCGCGAGCTGCTGCGCGAGGATGCGAAGCAGGGGCCAGGGTGGGGGCAGGGGGGCTTCACGCTGGCCCAGAATTGCGCCGAGCGCGCGACGGTGGACGCGATCATCGCGCGGGCGGTCGCGGCAGGCGCGACCTTGCAGAAAGCGGCGGTGGACACCGACTGGGGCGGCTATTCCGGCTACGTCGCCGACCCCGACGGCCACCTCTGGGAGATCGCCTGGCCGGTGTTGGAGATTATGAAGTGAGTGGGCGAGTGGGCGGAGTGGGCCAGTGGGCGAGTAAAGAGAACGGAACCCGGCGCAGCACTCGGCCTTCTCCGTCACTCCCTACTGGCCCACTGGCACCACTGGCCCACTCCGTCCACTCGCCTACGGTCGCCGCGCCCCCACGTAGTGCGACGCCCAGAGCGGCTCATCGAGCCAGCTGATCATCGTGCCGTGCGACTCGTCGCGCGCGTGGATGAAGCGCCCGTCGCCGAGCGCGATGCCGTTGTGCGTGACGCCGGGTCCGGCGATGTCGGCGAAGAAGACGATGTCCCCCGCCTCGAGCTGGTCGGGGCCGACCGCATTGCCGTAGTTGAACTGGTCCTGCGAGACGCGCGGCAGGGCGACCCCCCAGGCGGTCGCGTAGACCCACTGGACCATCCCCGAGCAGTCCCAGCCCGCCGGGTCCTTGCCGCCCCAGACGTAGGGCGCACCGACGTGGCGCAGCGCCTCCGCGACGATCGCCGCGCCGCGCGCCGGATTCGACGCGACCGGGCCGCCGCTGTAGCCGCCGAGCGTCGTGGTGCGGGGCGTCGGGGCCGCCGCCGTGGCGGCGAGGTATTGGCCGGCGACCCAGCCGAACGCCCCGCCATAATTGATGCCATACCAGAGCGCACCATTCTCGTCGGGGAGCGGCCCGTTCACCACGACGACGACTGTCTCGGCGGGGACGACGGTGAAGATCGGCGCGTTCAGGCCGATGCCGTCGCGGATGCGGAGATCGAAGCCATCGGTGTCGACCACGCGCGCCGCGCCGCCGACCGTCAGGCCGGCCCCCGCCGACCCGGTTGCGGCGACCTGGGCGGGCGCGGCACCGCCGCCGCCGCCCGCGTTCAGGAAGTCGCTCGCCAGCCAGCCGGGCGTCCCCGCGTAGTCCGCGAGGGTCCAGGCGATGCCGTCGGCAAAGACTTCCTGGCCGAGCAGGGCCACCGGTGCGCCATCGACCACGACCGTCAGGACGTTCCCGGCGAGGGTCGGGGCGTCGCGCAGGCGGACGCCGCCGCCGCTCCCGCCGACGTAGCGCAGGCCCGCGTCACCGGCGGGGGCGAGCCACGATCCCGCCGCCCAGCCGACCAATCCCGCCGCGGTGACCCGATACCACGCGAGGCCGGAGGAGTCCGAGACCGGGCCGTCGAGGACGTGCAGCGTGGTCCCCGCCGCGAAGGCGGTCAGCGCGGTGAAGGCGGTGCCGGGGCCGTCGCGCAGGGTCAGCAGATCCCCCTCGGAGGTGGCGACGACGGCCAGCCCCCCGACCGCGATCCCGGCGGCGGCGGCGGGTGGGACGGTGGCGAACCCCGCCAGCGCGGCGAGGAGGGCGACGATCGTGGTGGCGCGGACGAGCGATGACATACGGGCGATCCCTCTCACGTGCGGCGTCTCTCCGTGTCGTCGTTGGTGACGGTACGAGATGTACGTACACTCAGGGTAAGGGTACTCCGCGCGCGCGAATTGTCAAGGCTTAGGGGGCGGGTGGGGGCCGTTCGTCCGATCTTGGGCCTGGCGTGGGAGCGGAGGGTGTTGGGAAGGGTGCCATGTGGCAATTATGCGCTTGATCGCCTCATGCCAGTCCCTGCGGACGGACTTCGCCGGTGCCGCGAGGCAGCCGCAACGGGGGGTCAACCCTGATATCTACCCACACGCGCGGCGGCACCGCGACCACCCTCACCCCCGCCTCACTCCGTTCGGCATCCCCTCGCCCTATCCGAGGCGCGGGGGAAGAGGCGTTGTGGAGGCCTATCCCAGCCCGCGCAGGCGGGCTTCGCTGGTGCAACCTATGGCTGCCCAGAGCCGGGGGTGGCTGCCCTCCGGGGCAGTGCAACCCCCGGAATTATGACGCGAGCGCGGCAGCACCACCGACACCCTCACCCCCTACCCCCTCTCCCCATCCGAGGAGAGGGGCATCGCCGTCACAAATGCTTCTAACCTACCGCCCTAACTGCTGCAATTGTCTCTCGCAACACCCCAGTCCCCGGCGGGGATAGTATGCCCTTCATGGGTACTTCGTGGCAGCGGAGCCGCCCTTCGCCGGGACAGTGTGCCCTTCATGGGTAGAGGCTGCCCTCCGGGGTACTTCAGTCCCGGTCCCACGCGCGGCGGCATCGCCTGAATCGCGCAATCCCATGTCACCCCCCCGGTCCCACGCGCGCGGCGGCACCGCGACCACCCTCACCCCCGGCGCTCACGCGCCACCCCGCCGCCCGGGGGGCAGTAGCTCCCACCCATGAAGGGCGCAATGCCTCCGGGGGACCCGCCCAGCCGAGGAGCGGGGGCAGCGCCATTAACAGGGTATGGGTTTGCCGCGTAGGTTGTGGGTCCGGGTGCCCCGGTCCGCGCAGTCGGACATTGTGCCCTTCACGGGTAGAGTATGCCCTTCATGGGTAGTGGCTGCCCTCCGGGGTACTGCGTGGCCGCAGGCCATCCAGCCGGGAGTGGCTGCCCTCCGGGGTACAGTATGCCTTTCAGGGGTGGTGGCTGCCCTCCGGGGTACAGTGTGCCCTTCAGGGGTACAGTGTGCCCTTCATGGGTAGCGGCTACCCTCCGGGGTACTGCAGCCCCCGGACACCGCGCCACCAGGATGAGCGGGCCAACTATATTGGGCATTGCTCCAGGCCACAGGAGCGCGTCAGTAGGCGACCGTGCGGGTGCGGTGGCGCGGCTGCTCCCGGTACAGCGGGTCCAATCCGCGATTCCAGAGGACGTAATCGAGGTCGCGCCCTGTGCCCGGCACGCCGCCACGAGGAGTTCGGCGGCGTGGACCGCCGCCGCCCGGATCTCCACCTCTTCCGGCGAGCCGGCGACGAGCAACTCTCCCGCCGCGATCCTCGCCAGCAGCCCCGCATCGTAATCGAGGATGCCGTCCACGCGCAGGACGTGCGGGACCAGGTTGTCGGCGAAGATCGTCAGCCGGTCGAGATCGTCGAACGCGCCGAGCCCGGCCCCGCCGAGCGCCAGGGAGAGGTCGGCGGCGACCAGCTGCGCGCGCTTGTAGAAGGGGACGCGCCGCCCGCGATACCGGGCCACGTCGCGGAAGGTGGGCAGCGCGGCGAGGAGTGCCGTGAGTCGCGCCGCCGAGCCGCCCGCCGCCGCGATCAGCCGTGCGGGGCGACCGGCATAGCGCGCGAGCAGATGCGCCCCGAGCGCGTTGAGCGCCACGGCGAAAGCGTCCATCAACTCATCGAGCGCGCCGCCAGCGGTCGGCTGATCGAAGAGCGCCCGGCAATCGTCCGCGCTCAGGTCGCGGAGGGTCGCCGCGTCGAACGGGCCGTGCGCCTCGAAGCGCTCCTTGAGGGCGAGGGCGATGGTGAAGTAGCCGGGGAGGCCGGGGCGCTTGCGGAGCAGGGGGAAGTAGCCGGAGCCGAAGTTGACCGCGTCGAGGGTGAGCACGAACGCGGCGGTGTCGTCCTCGCTCCCCACGAAGTGGTACTGCGGGTCGAAGATCGGCGTCTCGCGCCCCGCCCCCGCGAGGGTCGCGGCGTAGGCGGGGATGCGCGCCGCATCGATCCGCACGAAGGTCGCCTCCTCGGCCACCGCCGCGCAGGCCGCGCGAATCTCGTCCAACACCATCTCGCTCTCGGCCCGCTCGCTCATTCGCTCACCCCGTCACCGCGCGCCAGGCCCGCTCAATCCGCCGCGGCGATCTCGTGCGCCCGCGTCTCCACCGACAGGCGGAAGGGGTTGAAGTCGGTGTCCACGTCGTAGTAGTCCTCCTGCTCGGCGCGCTTGAGGAACGCCACGACCGCGTAGGTGATCGGGGTCGCCAGCGCCTCGTAGCTGACCTTGAAGACGAAGCCGAAGCGGATCAGATCCCAGATGCCGCCGGGCGGCAAAATCCCCCAGAAGCCGAGGGTGGCGAAGATGGTCGTGTCCACCGCCTGCCCGACGATTGTCGAGCCGATCGTGCGGACCCAGAGCTGGCGTCCCTGCGTGAGGATCTTCAGGCGGGCGAGGGCGAAGCTGTTGCAGAACTCCCCGGCCCAGAAGGCGATCAGCCCGGCGACGGCGAAGCGCGGCACCTGACCGAGGATCGTCGCGTAGGCGTCCTGGTAGGGCCAATCGGCGGCGGCGGGCAGCAGGCCCACGGCGGTATAGATCGCCGACGCCGCGCCGATGGCGACGAAGCCGGCCCAGATGACGCGCCGCGAGCGGGCGTAGCCGTAGACCTCGGTCAGGATGTCGCCGAAGATGTAGCTGATCGGGAAGAGGAAGGTCGCCCCATCGGTGATCCAGGGGCCGAGCGTCAGCGGCCCGATCCGGATCGGGCCGAGTTGCCAGACCTTGACGACGATGATGTTGCTGATCAGCAGGACCGCGACGAACGCGACCATGATCAGGTCGAAGTAGCGATACTGGCGGACCCACTGGCGGTCGCTCGTCCCCTCGGTCGGGGCATTGTTGCTCGGTCGCGCGCGCACGATACCCTCTCCGTCTCTGTCTCAAGGCATTGATGCTCAGCGGGTCGGCAGGAGATTGTACCCGCCCGATCGCGCGCCGCACCAGTGTCCGGTAGCCGACAGCAGCTGTACGCGAACGGCGGTGGCATCGCCCGGCGCGGTCTGGAGGCATTGTTGGCGGCGGATGGACAAAAGAAAAGAGCGCCGTTACACAATTGTAACGGCGCTCCGCGTGAAGGAATGCAGAAGAAATAGGCGAATGTTAGGCGGATACCCTCAACGGGTATCCAGGGTCTATCCCGAGAAGGGAACTAATCGTTGATGAGTTCGACCTTCTCAGCGCGGGTGCGGCCCGGATTGCGGGGGTCGGTTCCCGCGGTGAACTCGACGCGCTGCCCCTCACGGAGCTGGTCGAACACCCCGTACTCCAGGGCGCTGCTGTGGAAGAAGATGTCCTGGCTGCTATCATCCGGTTTGATGAAGCCGAAGCCCTTATCGTCGCGGATGGTCTTGATCGTGCCTTGCGTCATGCTGTCGGTCCTTTCAGTTCCCTCACATTACGAAGTATACCACATCCCGGAAAATTTGACATACGCTCCGACACCACCCGATAGATGGCCTCGTGCTCCTTCACTGCGCCGCCGCGAGAGTCGTGGTTAAGCGACGACACGGAGCGGCGGCACATCCTGGCCGCGCACCGCACCAGGGTTTTGGGAGGTGCGCGTCTGCTGCGCGCGCGGGACGTGCCCAGGTGTTGCGTATATTGGGCGGGGTGACGTGGTGCGTCTGCTGCGCGCGGGACGTGCGCTGAGCGCATCACCCAGCCATCAGACCGCGATCCGCGAGCGGAACTCCGGCAGACCGCGCACGCCGGGGCGCAGGCGGTAGAGCGCGCCCGCGCCGGGGCCGTTGGTCATCCTGTCGTGCCCCCCGGCGGTGGTGACGTAGAGGTCGCCGAGATCGTCGCCGCCGAACGCCGCGCTGGAGACCTGCCGCGCCGGGAAGTGGATGCGTGTCAGCTCCGTGCCGTCCGGGGCGTAGCGGACCAGCACGCCGCCATTCCAGCGCGCCGACCAGATGCACCCCGCCGCATCGACCGTCAGCCCGTCCGGCACGCCCGCCTCGGCGCCCTCGTTGAGATCGAGGAAGGGGCGACCGTTGGCGATGTTGCCCGTCGCGCCGTCGTAATCGAACCGCGTGATGGTCCGCTTCGCCGTGTCGGTGTGGTAGACCTGCCGCCGATCCGGCGTGAAGCCGATGCCGTTGGAGGTCGTCACCCCGTCGAGGAGGACCGTCAGCCGCCCATCGGTGTCGAGGCGGTAGAGGCGTCCCGGCCCGGCGGGGGTCGGCATGGTGCCGCAGAGGACGCGCCCCTCCGGCGTGGCGCTGACATCGTTGAACCGCCCCTCGGCCTCCGCCGCGATCCCGTCGATCAGCGGCGTGACGACGCCCGCGCGCCAGACCCCGATCGCGCCGTGCGCGCCGAAGAGGAGGAGCGCGCCATCCGCCTGGAGGGTGAAGCCGCCGATCGCGCCCGGCCCGCGATAGCAGCGCTCGTGCGCGCCGTTCGCCGGGTTGTAGCGAAAGAGCTCGCCGCGCGGGATGTCCACCCAGTAGAGTCGCCGCTCCTCGGGGTGCCACAACGGCCCCTCCCCGGTTTCGCAGGCATAATCGGCGATCAGTTCGGGTTCCATGCGTGGCTCCCCTCCGGGTCGCGAGTCGGCAGACGGCAGATGCTTTTTAGTGGCGCGGTGCCTGTTATCAAGCGCCGCGCCGCATCTATCCTTCTGCCGACTGCTGACTGCCGTCTGCCGTCTGCTTCAAATGCTCCGGGAATCCCGTCCCGCCAAGCAATTCCTGCTCGATGAAGGCGGCGAGGCCGTCATCGGCGTGGGTGCCGATGACCATGTCGGCGGCGGCGCGGACCGCCGCAGAGCCCTGGCCCATCGCCACGCCGATCCCCGCCTCGCGCAGCATCTCCAGATCGTTGTGGCCGTCGCCAACCGCGATCGTTTCGGCCAGCGTCAGGCCGTAGCGCGCGGCGAGCGCACCGATGGCGACCGCCTTCGTCCCGGCAGGGTGGAGGAATTCGATCATCAGGCCGGACCGGCTCTCCCCCTCGTAGACGAGCGCGCGCAGTTCCAGCGCGAGGTCGGCGGCGAGGTCGGCCAGCGGGCGCGCGCGGGACTCCTCGTCGTAGATCACGATGCGCGAGGCTCCCGGCACGCGCGCCAGTTCGTCGTAGCCGACGCGCTTGACGATGGGGCCGTATTCATCGCTGAGCGCGTCGAACCAGCGCGCGATCTGCGGCGAATCCTGCCCCTGCGGGCCGGTCAGCAGGCGCTCGCCGCTGGTGAAATCCTCGTAGACAACCGGTTGCAGCCCGCGCCCGGCCAGCGCGCGGATCAGCGGGCCGGTGACGGCGGGCGGCAGGGGGTTGTAGTGCAGGATCGTGCCGTCGAGGGAATCGCGGATCAGCGCGCCGTTGAAGCAGATCAGCGGTGTCTGGAGGCCGAGCGCGTCGGCGATCGGCTTGGTCGCCCCCCAGCGGCGTCCGGTCGCCAGCGTCACCAGCCAGCCCGCCGCGCCTGCGGCGTGGACGGCGCGGCGGGTGCGCTCGGCCAGCACGCTCCCCGGCCCGAGCAGCGTCCCATCGATATCGAGCGCGAGGATACCGCGCGGCTGCTCCGGCAGCGGCACCACGGCGATCGGCTCGCCGTCCACGGTCGTCGTCTTCACCCAGGCCCGTTCGGCCACGCTGCCCTCCTCACGCGCATCATCGTCGCCGCGCGCCGCGCCGCATCGCGACGGCGGTCGCGCCGCTAGTGTAGCGCATCGCGGCGATCACCCGGCACGCCTTGTGACTAGTACAGCGCGCTCGGTATTCCTCCGGGGTTTTGTAGCGCGATTTTCCTGCTACAACGCCAAGAATACTACCGAGCTATTCCGAGCATACTGTACTAGTACGGATGGACAGGTCCGCACCTGTAGACAAAGACGACAGAAGTCGGTATGATGGGGATACCGTGTGGTTGCGGATATTCCCTCTCCCGATCGGGATTATCGGATGCTGTATCGGGATAGGCTCGTTGACAGTTTGGAGGGCAGACAATGCGGAACTTCACCTTCGCCCCGCCGAATCGCGGCGCACTCTGGTCGATGCTCGCGCTGACCAAGACGCAACTCGCCGAGATTTGCGGCCTGACGACGCGCCAGGTGAGCCACTGGACGACGCAGGGGTACATCACCACCTCGGGGCGGATCGCGGATCGCTATAGCGGCGAGGCGGTCGATCTGTGCATCCTGATCAAGCAGGGGCTCTCCGGCGGGATGCCGCTGAGGCGCTCGGTGCGGATGGCGCGCGAATACCTGGCGGCGGAGATGGCGCAACAGCCGGGGATGCGCGCGATCGCCCCGCCCGCCCTGTTGGAGATCCGCGAGGAGTTGCGCGGCGCGGACGCGGCGATCGGCAGGGTCTTGCAGGCCGTCTCGGCGCTGGTGCCGCCCGATGCCAGGCCCGAGCCGATCACCCTGACGGGGGCCGAGGAGCGGGTCGAGGCGGCTGGCGACTGAGGAAGTCCGTAGTCGGTAGTCCGTGGTCCGTAGAAGGTTCGTCAGTGGCGCGGTGCCCGCTCGCAAAATAGTGCATTGCAGTAGTCCTGCTACTACGGACTATGGACCACGGATTCCCTCGCCCCCCGCACCGCTGCGCGCCCCTTGACGGGCGTGGTAAACTCAGGAGCGAAGAGCATAACGCGAACGCGCTGACGGAGACGCAGTAGCGGCGGTGTGGTAACCCTCAGCGAGCGGGCGGCTGGTGCGAGTCCGTGGCACACACAGGCGCGAAGTACCCTCCCGAGTCGCCGGATCAACCCGCGCGCGATGAAACCTCGCCCGCGATCAAGTCTGGTCGGTTGCCTCCGTTATCGGGCCTGTGGCACGCGCCGCCCCTGCGCCGCGCCTGCCCGTAGAGGTCGCCCCCGTGAGGGTGCGACGCATGAAGGTGGTATCACGGTCCCCCCGTCCTTCTCGAAGGATGGGGGGAGTTGTGTTTAAGTACGAACGACGAAGTACGAAGTACGAACTGGTCCAGGGCTGGCGTATAGGCGAGGTGCAACGGGTCGTGTTCGTTCGTACTTCGTCGTTCGTACTTCGTCGTTCGTACTTCGTACCATTCGTCATTCGTCATTCGTCATGGGGGTGGGCATGGAAGTGCGAGCGGCGTGCGCGGAGGACATCCCGACGCTCGTGCGCCTGAACGAGACGGTACAGGGGTTGCACGCCGTCGCGCACCCGCAGCTCTTCAAGGCCGCGCCCGAGGCGGCGGCGATCCAGGGGTGGTTCGCGGACTTCCTGGCGCGGCCGGGCGCGCACCTGCTGCTCGGCCAGGAGGCGGGCGTGCCGGTCGGCTACGTCGCGGGGGAGCTCGTCCGCTACCCGGAGAACCCGTTTCGCCGGTCGTTCGCGCTCGGCCTGGTCGATCAGCTCACGATTGTGGCGGAGGTGCGGCGGCGCGGCCACGGCGAGCGGTTGCTCGAAGAACTGCTCGCGCTGTTTCGCGCGGGCGGCGTGGCGCGGGTCGAACTGTCGGTATGGGCGTTCAACGCGGGCGCGCGGCGCTTCTACGAGCGCCAGGGCTTCGCGACCTTCAACCACCGGATGAGCCTCGACCTCGATCCCGCGCTGGCCGGACGATGACCGCCAACTGACGACCGACAACCAACCACCACGGACCACGGACCAAGGATTACGGACCACGGACCACGGACTGCCGACTGCTATTGAGGAGGACGCGCGATGGTTGACCTGACGAGCCGTGCCGCGACCGCGGGGATCGACACGAGCCGCAATGTCTACGATGTGTTGGAGGAGCGCGGGCTGATCGGGCAGGTGTCCGACGCGGCGGGGCTGCGCGCGGCGCTGGCCGACCCGGCGCACAACCCGGTCAGCGTCTACGTCGGCTTCGACCCGACCGCGACGAGCTTGCACATCGGCCACCTGATGAGCATCATGACGCTGGCGCACTTCCAGCGGCACGGACACCGCCCGATCGCGCTGATCGGTGGCGGCACGGGGATGATCGGCGACCCGACCGACAAGGCGAGCCAGCGCCCGATCCTGACGCCGGAACAGCTCGGGCATAACATCGCGGGGATGCAGCCGCAGTTCGCGCGCTACCTCGACTTCGCGGGCGGGCGTTTCGGCCAGAACCCGCCCGCGCTGCTGCTGAACAACGCCGATTGGCTGCTGCAACTCGACTACATCCCGTTCCTGCGCGATATCGGCAAGCTTTTCAGCGTGAATCAGCTCCTCAGCCACTCGACCTACCGGGACCGGCTGGAGAATGGCAGCCTCAACTTCATCGAGATCAACTACGTCCTGTTGCAGGCGTACGACTTCCTGCACCAGTACCGCGCCTTCGGCTGCACCCTCCAATTCGGGGGCGGCGACCAGTGGTTCAACGTGCTGGCCGGGGCCGACCTGATCCGGCGCGTGGAGGGGGCGCAAGCCTTCGCGGCGGTGACGCCGCTGCTAACGACCGCCGATGGGCGGAAGATGGGTAAGACGACCGGCGACCAGGTTTGGCTCGATCCGCAACTGACCTCGCCTTACGAGTTCTACCAGTTCTTCATGAATGTGGCGGACACCCAGATGGAGCAATTGCTGAAGATCTACACCTTCCTGCCGCTGGACGCGATCGCGCAACTCGCCACGCTGGCAGGGGCCGACATCCGCGCCGCCAAGGAGACCCTCGCGTTCGAGGCGACGCGCCTTAGTCACGGCGAAGGGGCGGCGAACGAGGCGCGGGCGGCGTCGCGCGCCCTCTTCGCGGGGGGTGGCGCGCTCGGCGAAGGGGTGCCGACCATAGGGGTGCCGCGCGCGATGTTCGACGCCGGGATCGCACTTGTCGATCTGCTGGTGCTGGCGGGGCTGGCGAAGTCGAAGGGCGAGGCGCGTCGCCTGATCGCCCAGGGGGGTGCGTCGGTCGCTGGCACCGCCGTGACCGACCCCGAGGCGCAGCTGACCGACGCCGCCCTCACCGATGGCGCGCTGCTGCTGCGCGCCGGGAAGAAGCGCTACGCCCGGATCGTGGCGGAGTAGGCGTGGGATAGGGGACGAGGGCCGCCGCAGAGACGCAGAGACACAGAGACACGGAGACGAGAAGTGAGGAAGGGGGGGTAGCCAC
>JAABUU010005204.1_pt1 | contig 14764 bp, 12 predicted proteins | sample 5559301 | NCBI WGS metagenome assembly JAABUU01 (sample SAMN10711884, study PRJNA513360) | rock metagenome | isolation source: Antarctica rocks | place: Antarctica: Victoria Land, Richard Nunatak white | reverse complement strand
TCCCCCCCGTCCCCCTCCGAAACCCACCACCACCAGCATCCCCACCAAGTCCCTTCTTCTCCACCGCCCCCGCAGCTCTCCCACCACTCAGCTCCGGAATAGGATGGAAATAGCTCTTCGTCCCCGACTCCACGGTCTCGACCTCGCTCGCGCTATACCGACTCTCGAAATCGATCGGCTCCGTATAGCGCCCACTCCGCCGCGACTGCGACGCCGACCGACGGTGGGGGGGGTGCTGTTTGCGGGGCGAGGACTGGCGTGAGCGACTGGCGGTCGGCGTGTGTGCGGGCGAGGGCGAGCCGTGCTCGCTGCGGTGGTGGCGGTGGTGGTGGGGCGAGGAGCGCAGCGGGCGGCGGTCGGAGGCGGTGGAGGCGGAGAGGACGGAGAAGGATTCTTCGGAGCCGACGGTGTAGGACGGATGGGGGGGGTGGTTCTTGTCCTTGTCCTTGTTCCGGTCCTTGTCCTTGACGGTCTCGCGGCGCCCTGCTGGAGGGACGACGAAAGCGTAGGTCGAGGGCGCCAGCTCCGAGGGTTCGGTGTTCGAGTAGTCGTGGTAGCTTCCGTCCGGCTGGCGATTGAGGCCGCCGACGCGGGCGGGCTTTTCGTGCCGGTAGGCGCGCACGTCTTCGTCGCGGCCTCCCTTGCCTCCACCGCCAGCACGCGTCTTCTTGCCTTTCGCTTTCCCTTTCCCCGCCTTCGATTTCTGCTTCCCTTCTTCGACATCGAGCGCGCTCTCGTCCTCATACGTCCCCATGCTCCCGCCAACGACGCTCCCACCCCCCAACACCGTCCGCTTCGTCGCGTTACTCAGCGTCTTCCCATCAGGTCCCTTGCGACGCAGGACGGTCGACTTGTAATCCTCCCAGTCGCCCTTGCGCCACACGAAGCCGCCGTTCTTGGCCCAGAAGAAGAACCAGATGCTCGCGAAGACGAGCGAGGCCGAGAGCAGGCCGAACAGCGCCAGCACGCCCTTGTTGTTGATCGCGTCGGGCGGGATGGCGCCGGCGCCGCGGGAGTATCCGCTGCTGTCGCGGGACGGGTCGCGGGCGCGGAGGAGGGCGCCGGCGTCGAGGGGGGAGAGGACGGTGGCGCGTTTGCTAAGGAGAGAGGTGCGGGTGGTGGAGGGGGCGTCGAGGCGTTCGCGGTCGGAGAGGGGGAGGGTGGAGAGGTAGGTTGGGAGGTCGGGTGGGGAGGAGCGCCGGTCGAGCTCGAGCGAGGATATGCTGAGGTCGGAGATGCTGCTTGGGTTGACGTGGCGGGCGGAGAGGAGGGACGATGGTAGAGGTGCCATGGTAGATTGGTCGACTTGTTAGGAATGAGATAGTCGCAGTGGTTAGACGTTTGAATGTCGAGCTCAGTCACTCGGATTGGGTGACTGCAGGTAGAGGTGCGAGCCCCCGGCCTCCGGTGATTTCGAGGCTGCCGATGTTCAATTTCTCGAAGATGTGCAGGATATGGCCTACGTTCTTGTTTGATGGAGAAAATTCATTGCCACAGTACAATAATATGTGTGAGGAAAAGGTACGGAAGGTTTGCAGTAATGTGCAATGCGTATGTACTTCGTAAGCAGAAAGTTGTGTTAAAAAAGTCGGTGGTGGGTACACGAGGTGGCTGGTGAGGGATGACAACATCTCGTTCACTGGGCGACAAGCCTCGACAATCCCTGCAATAGTCAAAACCGATTTCACTCTCACAAAGGAAATATTAACAGGAAATGTCTGAACTATCAGGTGTTAATCACTTTATGAACAGTACCCCCAGTTGGATCATAGGTGATAGTGATTGATATTCTAGCATAACAGACTGAAGAGTTTACAGAAAAATGTCCAAATTGGGTCTTACAGTATCAGTTACACCAGAAGATTCGTCCGACGCAGGCAGGGGGGGATATCTGTCGTATATATAAACATTCGCCATATCAAAGCAGATCGCTAGCATCATCGTAAAGTCGTATCGCCGTGTCTCGTGTCATAACATGATCGTAGCAAGGAGCGAGTGCTTTTAGGTCTAAAACCTGGTGTGTTTTGGCAGAAAGCCACCCATCGAGTGGAGTCGAAAGCGGCCGTTGTTGAAGTGCCGGTCAAGGTATCCGCTAATTCGTACTGTGTCCGAAAGAAAATCACTCGGCCTGCCCTCTTCCACTATATCCTGACCGACTCGATCGTCGACTTCCTCTCGCACTTCTCATGTCTTCGCGCGTTCGTCGAACATCTTCAGTTTCCTTCACTTCCCGCCTCAACCCACTTCTCGCGTACTCCACTTGCTTTCCTTCGCTCACGTGGTATTTCTTACTCTCCCTCCCACCAACACTGAGCTCCATCAACCCATCGGTCCCACTAGGCCGCAGACTGATTGTCTTCCCATCCACGCTGTCCCCGGCGAAGTCGACCTTCACGCCAGCTCCGGCGTTAAATCTCATCGTGAAACTCTCCGCATCGTTCTTGGCTGCCACTCCACTTCCCCCAGCGGCACTTCTCGTCTTGACTTCGCTCCCTTCTCTCGAACCGCTCGCACGGCTGCCGCTATCGCTGCTCCTGGTCCCTTTCCGCGCCGCCGCCAACGTATCGGCGGTCAAGGGGATGGACTTGCTACCTTTGGCCTCTTGATACTCTTCGATCTCCCTTTGCTTGGCCTCGAGGTCATGACGCCGCTCGTGTCCGTAATAGCTTGCCCTGCGATGACGTGCTGACTCGACGGAGATCTTGGCATTCTCCGGAGCGTTTGCGTAAGACGTCGATTTCTTACTGGTAACAGAAGGTCGGGTTGCGAGACTGGGTCGCCGAGATCTTGATGACTGCTCGGCCGCTTCCCGATGTGAGCGATCGGAAACTCGAGCTTCAACAGACGCGGCGCGAGCGTGAGACTGATGGGACTTCGTGCTTGACAATCGTCGGGACGACGGACGTTGGGTGGGGACTGTCTTTGGAGGTGGCATCAGATAGTAATCTTCATCCCGAAAGTATTCCCGGTCCACCGGTGTGGCTGTGTATTCGCGATGCGAGCGGTGGGAGCTGGATCTCCGCTCCATTGGCGGTGCGGAGTAGACCTGTTCTGCATACTCAACGACCGGCCGGCCATATACCGACGACCGTCGGGACGGGTGTACCTCTGAGGTCCACTGTCGTGGTTGCGGTTTAGGTTGAGCGTAACCATGTGGCGGTGGTGGATGACTCTCTTGGATGATTGGCGGAGGTGCTGATGGCGGAGCTGCAGGAGGAAGGAAGGATGCGCCCGGTGGCGGATATGAAGGTGGTGCGTAAGATGGAGAATGAGCGTAAGCGGACGTCGATGGCGGTGGTCCTCGATCCACATACATCGGCGCAATATACATTGGCTCGGGCATCACTCCACCGTGAAAGCTGAGCGGTCTGGCCATTCTGGTGGATTGCGCCGTGAGCGCTCGTGGTCGGGGTTGCACCGTGTGAATGACGGGGACTTCGTGCGCGTATATTGGTTGTAAGTGCCTCGCCGACAGAGGCGATGGCGGACCGTCATAACGGGAATGCTGTTGGTTGAAAGGGTAGTGGTCTAACGCCCAAGGGCTCTCCAACGGTGTTGTGGCTGAGCGTGCTCTCGCAGCGCAGTCCTTACATTGGCAATGCTCGTGTCGGACAGTGTCCTTCTTCCGTGACCTGGACTCACTTCGGTGCATAGATGTTTTACTCGGACTCCTCTGGATACTCTCGGACCTCTTGTCGAGATGGCTTGGCCGTTTCTTGATTGGCATGGTTGCTGTGTCCAGTTTCAGAGCTATCGGAGCGGCCTTCGCAGTCTGCACCATGTCACCACTTCCGGGCATCGCAGGCGTGTGGCTCGAGTATCCCGAATCGCTCGCAACATCATGACGAGGTTCGGACACTTTTGGCTTCGTCAAATCCGCTCTTGATCGCTTCGCAGCAACATTGGCGACTTTGCGAGTCTCAGGTACGATATTCTGTTCCTCTTCGTTGTAATCTTCGCAAAATGCAGCGCGTGGGATGGAATGTTTGTCGGACATGCTTCGATTTCGGGTTGTGAATGACAGCCAAAGGAGGTATGAGAGGTCTGAGCGCTGATAGGGCTGGTTGCCCCGACGTTACGCAGGCTGCTTGTGGAAGGCCAACGCCTATTTGGGGCCCGACCGTTGTAGATTGGGCCTAGGCGAGTTCTGACAAGGTAAGGTAAAGCAGAAGCAGGAGCAGAGCAAGGCAAGGCAAGGCAGATCAGAGCAAGGGGAGGTCAGGCCTGGAGAGGTCAAATCCGTTGATAGTATACCCGGTTGATACAAAAATAAAGACTGGATAATCGAGGCTCCCAATTATTCCTCTTGCGTCCTTCTTTTTCGCGTGACAGTCCAGATGGAAAAGAGCGACTCGGAGTTGGTTCTTCGTCCTGCGATTGATACTTTCAGATCACCTCCTCTGCTCCATGGGAACGTTTTGCTCGAGGTGAGTGTCATCGGCTCAGTAGGCGTAGGGTGTGAGAGTTGTCAAAAGGTGACGGCAGCGGGGTGCTGATGGATAGTGGGATGGTGAGATCTCGCATGAGTTATATCGGATGAAAAGTAACAATAGTAGGTAAACTCAAAAGGATATATATATGGCAAGAATAGATCTATCTTATCATATCATCCCCTTCGTTGCATCTCGGTGTTCTTATTTTCCTGGTTCTTGTCTCCCTGGTTCATGGTTTCCTGGGTTCCTGGTCTCTGCTTTTCGTGCTTTTGTCTGGAGCTACATGATGGGAAGTTAAGGTATCTGCTTTACATACTTTGAGCCGCGCTTGCTGGCTGTGATGACGGACGGGGGGGACTGGACTGCAGACACGAGAGAACATCGAAAGTCGAAAGTCCGACGCTTTCCAATATTAGTGATAATTAATGACGAGACGGGTAACTTTTACAGTCAAACATCAATATTGACGCACATCAGACTATACGGGGTATTCTATTTGTTATGCGACTTAGGCGACCTGCATTTCTGGGGAGGCCTCTCATTGTCAATATTTATTCTGTTGTTTAATTATCACCTATGGTTCCGTTGTCAGTGAGTAAAGATACGTTTGATGTGTGAGTCAGGAGAGTCTTGGAGACAGAATAATAGAAAAGTTATCATCGGCATAGCATCGGAGCAGGGTGCAGCAAGGCAAGCAGCAAGAGCAGTACTTCTTAGCAGCAGCAGCAGCAGCAGCAGCAGCAGCAGCACGGGGGGATATGGCTCAAGCGATGGGTGCAGGTGGTCTGGTGTCTGGCCCGATTGCCAAGGACGCAGGATTGACTGGCTGTTGGCTGCCCAACGCTTGACCCGTCAGGCCGCCTCCAATTGGCGACGCCCTATAGACTCGAATATTAAGTTATTAGGGGTGTTTATTGCTTGATACTTTATTCCATAGATGTGGCGATGCATTTCACAACAACTTCGGACGGCCCTCTACCCTATAACCGAAAGGGCTGCAAGTGAGTACCCTTCCCGTCAGTAGGTCAGAAGGGGAGGCTGGCTCAGTCGGCCTTCTCTGTTCAGGTCTACGAATGGATCGAGCGATACCACTCTGCAGCAGATTCGATGTTCGACCGTGGGGCTATTTACGCATGCCTGGAAGCGCCGCACACCAGTGGAGGACGGCGAGATACCACGACTTGCTCAAGCCAAGGGAGAGAGAGTCCACTGTTCGTCTGTGTCAAGAGTCGGATAACACCTGGGTTGTTCCTTCTAGCAAAGTACTATATGGGACCCTATATATATGTATGACTGGGTGGAGGATCACAGTGAACAGAGATAAGGCATCTCGTCCAGTTTCCTGTGCCGAAGCCGTGACCGTGCATATACCCCACACGCCGCGCTGCTACCGTGATAGGACGGCCTCGGGGGCAGAGAGTTGCTTGGATTGGACTCGGTTCTGGCCACGACCACTGCGCTCATGCCGGCTGGGAGAAGCCCGTAGAGAAGACTGGGCCATGCTAGTCAAGGTAGGACGAATGGGAGGATCATCCTTCGATCGTATGACTGCCCGGCTTCGGAGGAACGGGCTCTGCGCGATTGGTCATATAGGTATCGAATTCACTGACTGGTTGCCTGTGGGAGCTTACTGAAGCCGGGAGCACCCGCGATGCAGAACATAAGTTGATGCAGTACTTCCAGCTCAGTATGAGCCTTCACCGCTTCTCCAATGCAGTGATATGTGCGTTGGTCATAATCAGCGCCAGTCACCGGCACATTTTCTCTTGGTGTATCGTCAACTCCCCAGTGGTGACGGGTTCCTCTTAGGGGATGAAGGGATTACCAATCTGCGGTCCACGTTTATGTATGTGCTGACGACCACGAACGACGACCACGAATGACATATCGAAGGGACGTGATACATCTTGCCTCGCCGACGTGGCGCTCGTAGGCCACCGCTTGGACCTAAATATATCTTGAATCTTTCAAGTTAGCGCGGCCCGTTTGCACATGCATCTCTTCGTACGAATTCCGTGGATCAGGCGAATTCGATCATGTATCCAAGGATGCCCCAAGCAAGAAAAGATGGCTACCGCTCTTACTGATGGTCATCCCTTTCTTAGTACAGCTACTCCCTAGATTTCTAGCTTCAAGTCCATAAATTGAGTCTAGTCCCAACCCTGTATAATGACTCGATAATCTGAGAAATTTTGCAAGCTCGATACTAAGATCACATACTGTTCTTGCAATCAGCATCCGTTCCGATATCGACCGATAGCATGGAAAGAGGAGACTTACCGTTCGACCGGACTCAGACCGAGCAACTTCATCCCGTTGTTCAGCACCAGCCGCGCGCATTCGTACAACGCCATCCGAGCCCTCTTCAGTTCCGGTTCGCTGCCCACGACTCGAAGGTGATCGTAACTCGAGCTCAGCATATGCGTCATCTTAAACAAATATGAAAGGATCGTCACCGGCTCCAACGTCTTCAACGTGAATTGAACAACATCGGGCCATTGTGCTAGCAGCCTCACAAGATTGATGGCATGAGGTTCGACGAGAAGAGAGTAGTCTACATGGAGTAGGTCCTCCGGGGATAGTCCGGCCTTGCGAGTTATAGAGCTGACGCGGGCATGAGCATACTGGAGATAAGGTCCAGTGTCACCTTCATAGGATGTCATCCGGTCCAACGAGAAGTCATAATTGTTGACCCTGTGTCAACATTTAGAGATTGGCAAGACTAAGTTGGGATGTGGATGTGATGTACCTCTTCCCAGTCATATCTTGGACCATAATACTCGTTATAGCCAAGGTCTCCGCCACCTTGTCTGGGTTCTCCACTTGGTCGTACTTCGCCTTGTTCTTCTTCATCACAGCATGCTGGTAGTCCGCGACATCCTCGATAACGGTGTCAAGGAATTTGACGGTGCCTTTCCGGGTACTCATTCCATTGACCATACCGAAGTTCTCGTGTTGGCACTTGTCCGCAATGTCTTTCCGACCCATAAGCTCGGTGATCTTGAAGAGTTGGGCAAGATGAAGGTCTTGCTGTGATGCCACTACATATATCATCTTGTCGAAGTGGTACTCTTCGTAGCGCTCCATAATAGCACCAATATCTCGCGTCAAGTACAGCGGTGTGCCATCCTTCTTCTTGACAACAGCCTTCCCAAGCTTCTTCGCACCGTGCTTCGTGAAGTCCACAATGACCGCGCCTTCCGAGTCCTCTGTGATACCCTTGTCGGTCATGATCTTTTCAGCGGCCTCCATGCTCTCTCGCTTTATCTGCGACTCTCCAGAGTACACGTCGTACCGGATGTTCAGACGTGCATAGGTCTGTTTGTACTTGTTGATGCTGAGATCTCGAAACTTGCTCCACAAAGCCAATGCTTCTGGTTCTCCGTCCTCCATGCTCTTGAAGTATTTTCGAGCTTTCTCATCTTCACTCGCATCCACCTTTTGGGCAAGATCGGATTCCAGTTCTGTTACATCTTTGCCCATTACTTTCGCCGACTTGATTTCTGCCTTCAACTGCTCAATGTCCTTGTCTTCCGGCGTCTTAATCTCGTTGATTTTGACATACACGTCAAACAGGTGGTTAATTGGATTCTTTTCGAGCTCCTCTTCCTTTCCAAAGCGTTTGTAACCATTGGCTAACAACCCATACTGCTTGCCCCAGTCGCCTAGATAGTTGATCCTGACGACCTCCCAACCAAGTGCCTCGTACAGACTTGCAAAAAAGCCGCCAATGATAGTACTTCGAAGGTGGCCAGCATGGAAGGGTTTGGCAATGTTCGGAGAGGAGAATTCCACGATAATCTTCAACTTCCCTTTGGAAGGATCCGACGGATCCCGTAACCCCAGGTTCGGGTTACACCCATATGAAGCTTTGCGGTTCAAGATAAGAGGTAGCACAAGCTTCAAAAGAGCCTGTGTCTTGAAAAAGAATTGAAGGAAAGTACCCGTGACCATTGGTGCCTCGACAAGGTCGGATTTGGGAAACTAACATAAGTTCAGAACTCGTGGAAGAAAAAGATTATCGTATTGCTTACCTTCTCAGCCCACTCCGTTGCTAGCTCATTGGGCTTCTTCCCCTTGACCCGTAGGGCTGGGATGGGGAGCGTCAAGTCTCCTTTGTCCTGCGTTTGCGTCCATTGCAACTTTGTAAATATTTCTGAGGCTTCAATGCCAGTAATGGATGCCAGCTGCTCAGCTATGTGTTCCCGGTAGATATCCACCGGATTAAGGCTTGGATATGACTTTGGGTATCTGGATAACGTGCTATAACCATCGGACGACAAACCGTTACTACTAGTTGTTGGTGAAGAGTCTACTGGAAGCCCAGACACAGTTTTAGACTGGGTTCCTTTAGAACTGTCCATCTTATATTTGCTTGATGATTTATGATCGTGAAAGACGCGAAATGTAGAACGTGTAACTGCCCGTGATGGCTTGAAATGCAATGATGGCGGTGTCTGTGAGATCGATATTTTTCGAGATAGTCTTAGAGGTCGTGCAGGTAAATCTATAGCCCGGGAAATCCTCAAAGAAGGGCAGAACATGTAGCGCGGTGAAATGAGTCAATGGTGCCCTTGCTGAGTGAAGCTATTTTGTTCTGGGACTCCAGTTGGGGGTTGACCGCCTTCGTCCTTGACACTGCAGGAATGGCAGAATTGCAGTGCCGCTTAGGTAAGGTACCAAGTACTTTCCCGAGGACCCGGCGCACGGGTGGATGTATCACCGATCACCGACACGAACATGAGCCGATCGATCCAATGAGATTATCTACGAATTGAACTGAGCTCGAAGACCCTGTCATGATCTAGGCACTCTTCCAGTTAAACGTCTGCATAGCCTCAACTGGTGAGGGAAGCATTGCTTTGCAAGGCTTTCGCTTTCACATCTCAATCCACGACACGTACAGTACGGGAGTGGTTCGTGTCACCGTGTCAGTCGCCTCACGTCTCGTCAATTGGAGGCAGTTCGAGGCAGTGTTTGGGTGGCGCACAAGATCCCTCTACCCCAGTTTTACCAAGGTCGAAAGGTAAGCAACATGGACTCGTCACTAGGTACTCACAATGACTCTGACCTCGGCGGAAGTCATGTCATTTTCTTAAGATCTTGCGTTACTGACTAGTTAATCGCCGCAGTTGCTGCTGAGACTTGCGCAGCTCTTTCTGCCCCTCTCCCACATCGGCCATGAGCCATACGCAAATTAAAAACCACCATTGTATCCCCAACACGTCAACATCACATCAAGGCTATCCAATACCCGAAGAACCTATATCAGTGTCGGGTTATGACTCAACGCCAAGTGTGTCGAACAGATCACCGCAATCCTCCGTACAGTCCTTCGAATACTCCGACTCCTCCTCAGAGTCTGAGGCACCTGGAACACCTCAAACAGATTTTCAAGTAGACGAAACATCCGACCAGCTTAAGAAGGATGAGACGATAGCGGATCCTCTTACCCATCCTCGGAGGAGACGCGCTTCAACCAAGCTCATATCGCAGAACTCAGACGATGTGAAGAAGTTGCTTGGTGTTGCTGGCTCGGGAACAGAATTGATACAAAAGGAGTGCTGTGGTGGAGGATGTTACTTTTTGAACGTGTTGAAGGACGAGAGGTTTTCGGTCTCGTTCCGTCCGGTGCTCACACCTGACAATGATGCTTTTGAAAGCCTCCAGCTCAAGCTTGGTGCGCTCAGTCTTGAGACCAAGCTTACAGCCACTGTCGAGGTACCGCCGCAGAATATCTCAAAGTTATCCTCCAACCAAGGCTCTACTTCGACTACTGGCTGAATATGCGGAGGCGGAGAATGAGAGGAAGATCTTGATGTACCTTGCCTCCGCCCAAGGCCAGGCCAGTTTCTGCGATCTGCGGACCGGCCCACATATTACATTGGTACAATTACTGTACGCCTTTCCATCGTCGAAACCACCGCTGGCGCATGTATTATCTGTTCTTAACACCTTGATGCCTCGCTTCTACTCTCTTTCTCATGACCCTCAGCTATCATGTACTCGCGAAGGATCGAATTGTCGCCGACTCATCGAGGTAGCTGTTACGGTTCACGAAATGCCAAACTGGGATGGAAGGCCAAGGACAGGCGTCGGATCAGGCTACCTCGAGCGCCTCGCATTGCAGTTGATTGACGCGGAAAAGGCGGGTGTCCATCCACGTGATCTCGACCTACGTGTGCCAATGTTTCGCGGCCTTATGGCCAATCCCCTCGCAAAGGAGTTTGTATCGGACGGACCAATGCTTCTTATCGGTGCCGGCGTTGGCGTGGCACCTTTCCGGGGCTTCGTGCAGAGGCGCTTGAAAAACGCCAATTGTGCGAACAAGGTTTGGGTCTTACAGGGCGTCCGCGACTCCCTGCTGGACGAACTATACAGTGGTGAATGGGGCGTGGAGGAAGATAAGGTGAAGAAGGTTGTACAAAGTCGCCGAGGTGAAGGCAAATACGTGCAAGAGGAGGTTAGGAATCAGGCTGATCTGGTCTGGTTCGTCATCAATGCGCTGGATGGAAGAGTGTTTGTTTGCGGAAGCAGTAAAGGCATGGGTGAAGGTGTTGAGGCTGCCTTGGTTGATGTTGCCATGGACAAGGGTAATCTGAACAAAGAAGAGCCTGAAACATTCTGGCAACAGAAAAACGCAGGAGGGCAATATATTGCTGTAAGATCCAAAACTTGCGGACATAGTATCCTCGCTAATATCTGATAGGAGACATGGTGATGTACTCTTACTCCCTGCATTCGACCGTTTCAGATGGCGAAACGTGGTCTTCATAGTCGTCGCTTATATGGTCTATCCACCCTTGGGTGGCCTGTCTTTGTATAGATTTACTACAACTGAGCGTTGGCGTTGCATTTGCGCCTTGGGGCTGGGGTGGTTGTTTTGCTGAAAAGGATCAGAAAGGCCTTGGCATATCGTTAGACTTATTGTAGCGACTTCGAGTTCAGATTGCATCCCTAAAGGAATGGAATCTCGTACAGGAGCACGGGTACTTCTCATAGTCCGTCAGGTATTCATCATTCCTGATGTATCGTTTCCAGTAAAGTGCCACTCCATACCGTCTGGGAGACTGCGACCCTATGCCCCTTAGTAATACTGCAGACGATTGAAGATGCCGCCTACTAAATACATCACACCCTACTCCGTAACAACTGACAATACTGGCTGACCAAATCGAATCCTTTATTTCCCGACCCCGGGACCCGCATAACCTCCCTCGCCCCATCTATGCCCAACGTATCCCAAAACGCCCGAATAACCAGCTGTGCTGTATCGCCATCACTCTCCTCCTCCGAATCCTCATCCGCAGCGGCCAACCACTCCACCTCGACGACCGTCCCCTTGACGAGTCCAGTCTGCCCCTGCCTCATTTCCCCAACCTTAACACGAAAATCCTCCATCTCGAACGCGAGCCCGTTCCCGACAAGCAGCGTCTGTCGATGACTCCACAGCGGGCTCAGCTTCCCAACCACCAGCTGCAACATCTCCTCGCTCTGCAGTCCGGACGGAATGGCGATCACCGTTGCTGCCCCTTCGCTGCCTGCAGCATCACCGACCGACGAGGCGGGCGTGCCCGCTCGCGTCTGGGCTTGCGGCGCGGATATGGCGACGTAGCTTCGTCCCTGGCGGTGGGAGAGGGCCAGAAAATGCAGGTACCGTGATGTGGATGCTTTGTCGTCAGCGGTCGATAGGGTGGTGCGCGGTGTCTCTCGCATGAGGCGGTGTTCGAGCGTCCATCGTGGGAGAGGGGTGGGTTCGTACCGCGATGTGAGTCTTTCTGTGATGGTCCGGAGGGCGGATCGGTCTGAGTTGGGGGGGAGGAAGTAGAGACTGCCTCGAACGATTAATCACACTTCATGGATCTGTTATAAAGGTAAGGGCATCACCTTACCCGGTCACTGTCATTATTTGGACTCACATGTCGACAGCCACCGTGCCATTCTGTCATGTTGTCTTCGGGCACGACCGCATTAACTTTACGCCTAAATTGAGCGCCGGGTGCTAAAGCGGCCCCTATCAAGCTTCCCCTGTCGAGCTCCCCATTTCTCTCTATCGATAACAAGCTTGTCGAGCTTTGACTCAGGCCGGTTCCAATGGCGTCGAAAAGATCTACAAACTCTTCGGTACAGGTTGACCTATGGTTAGGTCACTCAAAAAGACAGACTCGGACCAGGTATAACCAGGTGGACGTCGAATATTGTACACATTCCAGGTTCTCCGACTGTCTAGAGGGGAGACTAGGTCGATGGAAGCCCCTTTCTGCAGTCATTCGTCATCGATTATTCCCTCAAAAAGGGTTCAAAGACTTACAAGCTCCAAGATCGGGAGAGGTCCATCAGAACAGGTCATTTTTCGTGCCGTCGAGCGGGGATCCGGAATATGTTGTTCATTCGCCGATGGATTCCCATCAGTTGCCTGGCCTCGTGCATGATCTTCACCTTTTGGTACCTTTCCCGCGCCAGAAGCCTGCAAATACCTCCCTCGACGGGTGGCGAGCCCATAACAGGAGGATCACCCTTCAATCGACACGGCAATGGGACATTCCACTGGACCAAGGCGGAAGAACACTATCCAGTAAAATCAATGATTCCCTTACCTTCTGGACTGCCCGTCAAGATTCCCCAGATTCAGCACGATTTCCCACGAGAAACACATCAAGCAAGATCGATCCGGGAGGAACGGCTTCATGCTGTACGTGCGAGCTTCCTGCACAGTTGGGAGGGCTACAAGCAGAATGCGTGGATGCACGATGAGGTAGCTCCGGTAACGGGAGGGTACCGGAATACGTTTGGTGGCTGGTCTGCAACATTGGTTGATACTTTGGATACGCTCTGGATTATGGGCCTCAAAGGCGAGTTTGAAATGGCGCTCAGGGATGTTGCAAACATCGACTTCACAACTACCGACGAAGGGACCCTCAACGTCTTTGAGACCAATATACGCTACTTGGGTGGGTTGCTCAGCGCATACGACGTCAGCGAGGGCAAGTACCCTATTCTACTCGAGAAAGCGAGCGGCCTGGGCGAGATGTTGTACGCTGCCTTCGACACGCCGAACAGGATGCCGATCACTCGGTGGGACTGGAGATCCTCAGCCATGGGCAAAGCTCAAGAAGCAGATGAAACTGTTCTCGTAGCCGAGATCGGATCGCTTACACTCGAATTCACCCGACTCTCCCAGCTCACAGGAAACTTGAGATACTATGACGCGGTGCAGCGTATCATGAACGAGTTCGAAAGATCCCAGCAGAAAACCAAGCTGCCCGGGATGTGGCCTCTAATCATCAATGCCCGGAAACTAATCTTCGACTTCTCGACCTTCACTCTCGGCGGCATGTCTGACTCATTATATGAATACCTACCCAAGGAGCACCTCCTTCTCGGCGGTCGCACCCAGCAATATCGCAAGCTATATGAAGCCTCCATCAACGTGATCAAGAAACACATCTTCTACCGGCCCCTAACGCAAAACAACCATGACATCCTCCTCTCCGGCAGCGCCCGCGTCAACATGATGGACAACGTCATCCCCGAACCGCAAGCACAGCACCTCGCCTGCTTCACCGGCGGCATGGTCGGCCTCGCGGCCAAGATCTTCGAGAGGCCCGACGACCTCGTCGTCGCCCGTAAGCTCGTCGACGGCTGCATCTGGGCCTACAACAACACCGCCACGGGAATCATGCCGGAAACCTTCCACACCGTCAGCTGCGACGACCCGACGGACTGCGAGTGGGACGAACGCAGATGGCACTCTGCCGTCGCGAGCCGGCAGACGCAGACCGAGGCCGCCGCCGGCACCTCCACCATGACGACCCTCACGGCCGATCAGCGCGTCGAACACAGCATCAAGTCGAAAAAGCTCTCTCCGGGTTTTACGGATATCGGCGATAGGCGCTACAGTCTCAGGTAAAGTGACCAACCGACCCTCAGCATCCATGAAACTTCCCCACAAAAAGGAGCCCGGAACCCCAACCCCCAAAGGCTAACACCACCCATCCCGGACCACCACAGGCCCGAAGCCATCGAATCCATCTTCATCCTCTACCGCCTCACGGGCGACGCCTCGCTCGCCGACCACGCCTGGCACATCTTCCAGCGCATCCAGCAGCACACGCGCACACCCATCGCCAACGCCGCCATCGACGACGTCACGAGCCCGCACCCGGCCCACGTCGATTCCATGGAGAGCTTCTGGACCGCCGAGACGCTGAAGTATTTCTACTTGGTCTTCAGTCCGCCGGGCCTCGTTAGTCTGGATGAGTTCGTGCTGTGAGTCCTTCCAGGGTTCCCTTTGGTGGTTTTTTGTCTTTGTTTGGGGGAGGGAAGGGGAA
>JAABUU010005202.1_pt1 | contig 14767 bp, 18 predicted proteins | sample 5559301 | NCBI WGS metagenome assembly JAABUU01 (sample SAMN10711884, study PRJNA513360) | rock metagenome | isolation source: Antarctica rocks | place: Antarctica: Victoria Land, Richard Nunatak white | reverse complement strand
GTGCGCGGCGGTCCGCAGCTGGACATAGGTCAGGGCCCGCTGTAGCAGCACCGCCGGGACCAGCAGCACAAGCACCAGCAGCGGTGACACGACCCAGGCCGCGAACACCACCACCCCCATGCACACGTCGGCCCCGTCGATCAGCAGCGACTCGCGGTCCAACAGCAGCTCACGCCAGCCGACCTCCGGCGACGACAACCGGACCGCGGTGGTCACCAGCAGGGCGTTGGCCGCATAGCACAGCACCGCGCAGCCCAGCGCCAGACCGATCGTCTGCGCAGACGACTCGTCGAGCAGTGCGCCGCGTACCCCGCCGCCGGGAAGCAGTCGATGGAACGCCTCCGACGCGGCCAGGTGCGCCAGGCCCAGGGCGGCCGCGGTCATCACCTGGCGGTAGAGCAGGCTGCGCCCCCGCTGCAGCTGACTGATTACCCGCAGCGCCACCGGAGCCAGCAGCGCGAACACTGGCGGCAGCAGCAACGCGATTGGCAGCGTCCACACCGACTGCAGGTCTCGGGTCAGCCCCGCCGCCTCCCCCAGCCGGCGTGAGGCCTCCCCGCACACCGCGGCGCAGGCCAACAGACCGGCCAGGAGCGCCAGGTTCCCCGCGCTCGGCGCGGTGCCCGGCAGGTACACCACCACCAGAGCCAGGTACGCAGCGACCACCGACAGCAGGTAGCCGACCATGACCGGTGGCGCCGCCCACAGCGGCCAGTCCCGCGGCCCAGCTACCGCGCGACTCACGCCGCAGCCCTGGCCGCAACCCCGAACTCGACCACCAGACCCCCCGGCGTGCCAATGGACGGCAGCCAGATCCACCACCGCCGGTGCGCCTAGCCAAGCCAAGTGCGCTCGAACTGTCCACCTTCGACTCGACCAGCGCGCTGGCCGGGCTGTAGAGCCAACGGGTGTAATCCACCGCATACAGCGCAGCGAGGCGCACCGCGTGAGCCCAAGACAGCCGGAGCCTCACAAGCAGACGTGGGGCGAGCAGCCTCGCGCGGCCAGGCCGTCTCGACCATGACAGGTGGCAGCCCTGCCGTCCCGCGGCCTTAGCCGATCGTCCCGGACTGGCTGGCCGCCCTCCAGGGCGGCGACACCGCGGCAAGCGGCGGACGCGGCTCCGCCCGGACCGCCGGCGGCGACCCGGGCGGAGCCGCAGACGAGCTAGTTCCAGATGATGTTGTGCGGCGAGACCTTTGCCGTACTCGCCTGACCGGCGCCCAGGGTCGCGCCGTGCTGGCCGGAGCTAGCCGGCATCAGCATGCCGGCAACAGCAGCCACCGCGACGATGACAGCCAGCATCATCATCACGGCACGGACGGACAGGATGCGTGCGGTTCCAGCCACGTGTACCTCCAAAGAAGACGGGATCTCACAATCCCAACATCGCCGTTCGGCGCAGAACTTGAAAGAACCCCGCCGGGTGACGCGACGCATTGGTCTCAGAAGGCGCGTTCCCGAGGAACGACGGACGCCCGACCGCACCGCGATCCGCATAGGCCATCCTCCCGCACGTACGACCGCGTTCCGCTTCACGATCGACGCTCGGGACGTGGCAGGCCACGGACGGGGTGGCGTCCTGCGCCCTGCCGGCCTGCGTCACGGTCCGGCCCTGCCGCGGTAGGCCCGGGTCTTGGCGATGTTGCCGCAGCGGGCCATGGAGCACCACTGGCGACGCCCCGGTCGGGAGGTGTCGACGAACAGCAGCTGGCAGTCGGCGGCGGCGCACTCCCGGACCCGATCGCGCAGCGGCCCGGTGAGCAGCCCGATGCCCTCGCGCGCGACGTGCGCGAGTGCCTCGGCGACGCTGACGACCGGCAGTACGGCGCGCCCGGTGACGTCCATTGCGGTCGGCAACGCAGGTCCGCGCGCCAGCCGGTTGAGCACCTCGACATCGCACGAGCGCAGCGGCCTGCCGGCGACATGGTGACGAGTGCTACGGAACAGGGCTTGTCGGAGTTCGCGGAAGTCCTGGAGCCCTAGGTCGCTGGCGACGTCCCGCCCCAGCAGGACGCCCAGCCACCAGGCCAGCGCCGGCTCGTCGACGACGAGGTCCGCCTCGACCCAGGCGCCCACTCCTCCGGTGTGGGTCACGTCGAGAGCCACGTTCCCCGACGCCAGCAGGCGGCGCTGCCAGGCGGGCAGGCTTGCGCGATCGACCACCACGACACCAGTATGACAGGTGTCGTCGTCGTCGAGAAGGAGTGCTCATGACCGTGCAGTACCTCAACCCGCCGGGCCTGCTGCGTAGCCCGGCCTTCTCCCAGGCGGTCGTCGTCGAGCAACCCGCCCGCACCGTCTACGTCGGGGGACAGAACGGCGTGGACGCCTCGGGTGCCGTCGTCGGTGACCTGGCCGAGCAGACCGCCCGAGCCGTCGACAATGCCCGGATCGCCCTGGCTGGTGCGGGCGGGCAACTGTGCGACGTCATTAGCTGGACAGTGGCGATCGTCGCCGGCGAGGACCTGCGCGCGGGATACGGCGCTATGCAGCCTGCCCTCGCCGACCGTGATGCCCCGCCGATCGTCACTGTCGTACTGGTGGCCGGGCTTGCCGTGCCTGGGGCGCTGGTCGAGATCAGCGCGATCGCGGTCCTGCCGTGACCGGCCAGACCAAGGACGCCGGCTGGCAGGTCGGCGCCCGCCGCACGCTCCTTCTTGAGCTCGACGAGGCGTGGGGCCTGCTGACCTCCTCGCCATGGTTGCACCGGTGGTCCGGGCTGGCCGCCCTCGAGGATGGCGACTCCTCCGTCCGCAGCCTGACCGCACAGCGGGTCGTCCGAGTTCGCACCCCGCAGTCCCTGGTCCAGCTCCGGCTACTGCCCGCCGCGTCTGGCACCACGGTCGCCTTCCACGAGGACCACCTCCCCGACGAGCACGCCCGGAACAGACGCAAGGACCACTGGGCGCAGCTGCTCGACGATCTGGCCCTGGTGGCACCTGTCCGTCCGCCGAAGTCGCACGCAAGGGCGGACGCTCCCGGCAACAGATAGCGGCGGGAGGCCGTGGCACACCTACCGACCGTCCCAGCAACCGAACGTCCAGCGACACATGATCACTCTGCCGGCTGGATGGTGTGACCCGCAGCGGTAAATGGCGCGGTGTTAGCCGCTGTAAGTGGCCGGAGGGCGTTGCCTCTTAGGCGGGTGGGTCGTGTGCGGATGGTCGCCCTCAGAGCCCGCGGTCGATGAGGTCGAGCAGCTGCTGCCCGGTCCCGATGTACTGCTGCGCGGGCAGCTCGCGAAGCGGCCCATCCAGGGTGAGCATCGCCAGGCCGTGGACCGCGGACCAGGCCAGCAGCTCGGCGCGGGCGCGTCGGCCGGCGCCGAGCCCCCCGGCGCGGTCGAGGTCGTCGAGGGCGTCGTTGAGAAGCTGAAAGGGGGTGCGGCCGCGCCGGCCGGCGGAGTCGGCGTCGTCGGCGTAGGACAGGTGACCGGGCAGGGCGAAGGCCGTCCGGAACAGGCCGGACTCGGCGTCGGCGAAGCGCAGGTAGCCCTGGCCGACCGCACGCAGCCGGAAGCGGGCGCGCTGCAGAACATCAGACTGTTCGCCGAGGGCGTCCTGCTCGTCCTCCATCGCCAGGGCGAGCTGGGACATGGCGTACGCGCTGACGGCTTGCAGCAGCGCGTCGCGGTCCCGGAAGTGCCGGTAGGCAGCGTTGGGCACCACCCCGGCCCGTCGGGTGGCCTCCCGCAGCACGACCGCGCTCGGCCCGCCCTGGCGCGCCATCTGCACGCCCGCCTCGAGCAGCGCGGCGCGCAGGTCGCCATGCCGCGTACGAGATGTACGTGCTGCCGGTGGCGCTCCATCTGCTGACACCGGACCTCCTTGTGGACACCGTCCACCACCCATGCTATGGTGGACACCGTCCACACGGTAGGCGGTGGGCCCTGCCAGCACGTCCCCCGACAGCGCCGCCCGTGCTGGTCGCGACCACACCGCGGCTCCAGCCCCACGACGCCGCCTGAGCGTTCGGTCCCCCCGACCGCCCCACCCACAGCTCCCGCAGCCCCAGTCAGAGAGGTCTACCGTGTCCCAGACCGAGGTCCCGCTCGCCCGCAACCGCTCCTTCGCTGCCGCCGCGGGGCACGAGGGAGTGCCCCTCGTGCCCCGCCAGCAGCTGTTCGTGATCACCTGCCTGGACCCGCGGACCGACCCCGCCGGGTTTCTCGGGCTGCAGCCCGGCGACGCCATGGTGATCCGCAACGCCGGCGGTCGCGTCACCCAGCGGGTGATCGACGACCTGGCGTTCATCAGCCACCTCACCGAGACGATGATCAGCGGCGACGGGCCGCTGTTCGAGATCGCGGTCGTGCACCACACCCAGTGCGGCACCGGGTTCCTGGCCGATACGGCTTTCCGGCGCGGCTTCGCCGAGCGCACCGGCCTTGATGAGCAGGCCCTGTCGGCCGAGGCCGTGACGGACCCCGCTGCGACCGTCCGCAGCGACGTCGAGCTGCTGCGGACCGCCGACCGGCTCTCGCCGCGTCTGACAGTGTCCGGGCACGTCTACGACCTCGCCACCGGGCTGGTCGACACCGTCGTGCCGGCTGCGCACACGCGCGGCCAGGCGGCGCAGGTCGCGCCGTGAGCGAGCCCCTGATCCTGGTGACCGGCGCCACCGGTAAGACCGGCGCCGCCGTCGTCGCGCACCTGCGTGCCCGAGACGCCCGGGTCCGGGCGCTGGTGCGCCGGCCCGACGCCCGCAGCGCCCGGCTGCAGGAGCTCGGCGCCGAGGTCGCCGTCGCCGACCTGTTCGACCCGACGCAAGTCGCCGCCGCCCTGCACGGCGTGTCGCGGCTGTACTACCTGCCGCCCTGGCACCCCTACATGATCCAGAGTGCGGTCGTGTTCGCCACCGCCGCACGCCGCGCCGGGGTCGAGGCCGTCGTCGGCCTGTCGCAGTGGCTGGCCAACCCCGACCACCCGTCCCTGGCGACCCGTCAGAACTGGCTCGTCGAGCAGCTGTTCGACATGGTCCCCGGCGCCGTCCACACCACCGTGAACCCCGGCTTCTTCGCCGACAACTACCTGGGCAATGGCCTGATCGCCCTGGCGGCCCAGCTCGGTGTCCTGCCCGTGCCCACCGGCCAAGGCCGGAACGCCCCGCCCTCCAACGACGACATCGCCCGGGTCGCCGCCGCCGTGCTGCTCGACCCGCAGGAACATGCGGGACGCACCTACCGGCCCACCGGGCCGACCCTGCTCACCGGAGCCGACATGGCGACCGCGGTCGGGGACGCCGTCGGCCGCAAGGTCCGCCACGTCGACATGCCCCAGCGCCTGTTCCTGCGGGCGCTACGGGTGATGGGTCCCCGGGCCGGCATCGACATGGCCCAGATGGCTGAGCTGCGCTGGTACTTCGACGAGTACCGACTCGGCACCTGGGAGCTCGGCGCACCGACCACCCACGTCCGCGACGTCACCGGCATGGAGCCGGAGGACTTCGCCGCTCTCGCCCGACGCTACGCCGCCGCCCCCGGGGCCCAGCGCACGGTCCGCAATCTGGCCCGTGCCGTGTGGGACTTCACCCGCATCGGCCTGACACCGGCGCCTCGGCTCGACCGCTTCGTCCGTCAGCAGCACCAGCCGCAACCCATGGCCCCCGCGCTCTCAGCCGAGTCCGCAACCTGGAGGGCTGAACACCTTGCCCCGGCCGGCTCTGGCCGTCCCCCGGGCAGGGGCCGAACGCCCGACTTGGGATCGGGGGGTGGAGCGTTAGCACGAGTCACACAGACGATCGTTGGTGGACCATGCCCATTGGCTGTGCGCCGAGGTGGTGTGACTTGCAGCGGTAGTTGGCGTGCTTCTGGCAGAGCTATGGGCGGCACCCGACACCAAGCGCGCCTGAAGGATCTTGTCCGGTAGGGATCGTGCAGCGGGACGTCGGCAGCACCGAAGTCAAGGCGTAGTTGACTGTTCGGTCTAGTATCGGGTACGGTCTCCCGCATGGGCCGCCCCAGAGAGTTCGATGTTGACTCGGCGGTCAATGCCGCGATGCGGACCTTCTGGGAGCGTGGATACGACGGCGCGTCGCTGTCCGACCTGACGCAGGCGACCGGCGTCGGGCGACAGTCGCTGTATCTGGCGTTCGGGGACAAGCAGCGGCTCTACTTGGCAGCGCTGGACCGGTACCGGGCCCAGTTCTTCGCCCCGCTCGTCGCGGCCCTGTCGGGCAGCGCCGACGTGCGAGTGACGCTTCGCGAGGCGCTGCTGCCGCTGCTAGACGGCAGCTGTGGCGACCAGCCAGACGGTTGCCTGCTGGTGGCCGCGGCCACCGAACGTGCCGGTGAGGATCCGCAGGTTCGCAGCCGAGTCGTCGCGGCGTTCGCCGGCCTGCAGACCGCCCTGCTGGAAGCGGCACAGCGGGCCCGCGCCGGCGGTCTGGTCGGCGAGACCGTGGACGTGGTCGGCTGGGCCGCTCTCACGGTGGCGACGATCCAAGGCCTGCGGGTGATGGCCGCCGCCGGCAGCAGTCGCACGACGCTCGTCAAAGCCCTGGACACCGCCCTGGCCGTTCTTCACCCCTGAACTGCTCGGCCCCTCGGGGTCGAGGACTCGCACGACTCGTTACTAGACCGTTCGGTCCAGAACGTTGAGATCACTAAGGAGAGAACATGTCTGTACCGCTGAACTTCACAGGAAGCGTCGCTGTCGTGACCGGCGCAGGTAAGGGGATCGGCGCCGCGGTCACCCGTGGCCTGCTCGAGGCCGGTGCCCGCGTCGTCGCCGGGAGCCGCAAGGCGAGTAGCGACCTTGCCGGCTTGGCCTCCGACGACGTGTTCGCCGCGGTGGACGTCGACCTATCCACGCCAGACGGCCCCGCCCAGCTGATCGCGACCGCCACCGAGCGGTTCGGTGGGTTGGACGTGCTGGTCAACAACATGGGTGGGCTCGCCGGCGGCGGACCCCGCTTCGGCGGGTTCATGTCGGTGACCGACGCCGACTGGTCGACCAGCATTGAGCTCAACCTGCTGTCCGCGATCCGAGCAACCCGAGCCGCGGTTCCTGCCCTGCTCGCCCGCGGCGCCGGCGCGATCGTCAACGTCAGCTCGGTCAACGCCTTCCTGCCCGACCCCAGCGTCGTGGACTACGCCGCCAGCAAGGCCGCCCTGACCAACCTCGGGAAGTCGCTGTCCGCGGAGTTCGCGCCACAGGGCATCCGGGTCAACACCGTCTCCCCTGGCCCGGTGCGCACCCCGTTGTGGACCGCGCCCGGGGGCCTCGGTGACCAGCTGGGCAGCGCGATGGGCACCGACCATGCCGGAGCCATGCAGGCGATGGCCGACGGCCTGGGCGGCATCAAGCTCGGGCGGTTCGGCACTGCCGAGGAGATCGCCCACCTCGTGCTGTTCCTCGCCAGCCCGGCCGCCGCCTGGATGACCGGCAGCGACGTCGTCATCGACGGCGGCCTCGTAAAGACGCTGTAACAAGGCGACCCCACTGCCAGCACCGGTCGGCCGGGCAGCCGCCGGCCGACCGGTAAGCCGTTGGGCAGCGCTGCGTCCCGCAACCGATCGCCCTGCGGGACGCCGCCCGTTCATGATCGATTCGGTGTGGTGTCCTTCCCGCCAGGACGGTCACGGCCAAGAGTCGGCCATGGTCACCTTGGGGAGTTCGCGGTGCTCTAGCCTCGGTCGGGTGGGTTGGTACATCCCCCGGCCGGTTACTCCGAGCCTCGCCGAAGACCTGGTCTGCGGGTGGACCGCGTCCGTCGAGGGCACCCACGCGCTCGTGCCGGACGGCTGCGTCGATGTCCTGTGGACCTCCCGAGGCTCGGTGTGGGTCTGCGGACCCGAGACGCAGGGCTGGACGTTCACCATGGCGACGGGGACGCGGGCCGTGGGGGTGCGGTTTCGCCCAGGGGTGATCGCCGACGCCCTACGGCTTGACGTGGCCGAGCTGCGTGATCGACGCGTTCTCCTCGAGGACATCGTGGGAGCGCGAGGTGGCCGACAGCTCCTCGAGCGGCTTGACGCGGCTGATTGCGACGACCGGCGCCTCGCTGTCCTCCACCACGCGGCCGCCGTGTGGCTGAGCCGCGGCGATGGCCGCGATCAGATCGCGCGCGGAATGGTCCAGGCCTTAAGCCGACGGGCCTGGGACGTGCGCAAGCTCGCTGACGCGGCGTCGCTGAGCGAGCGTCAGCTGCACCGACGCTGCTGCGCCGCGTTCGGTTATGGGCCGGCGACCCTGCGGGCGGTGCTGCGTCTGCAACGGTTCATGGCGCTGGGTCGCCGGTCGACCGGCGCCGGGTTGGCCGAGCTGGCCCAGCTGGCCGGGTTCAGCGACCAGGCGCACCTGGCCCGGGAATGCCGACGCTTCGCCGGGCTGACGCCGACCGCCCTGCTGGCGAGCGAAGCGCCGGACTGGCATGGCGGCGGCGCACCGTGGTGGATTACCCCCGATGTCCGATCCGTTCAAGACGCCCGCCAGCCACGGTCGGCAGGATCGCTGCCATGACCGAGATGTCCGACCGTTACCGCCGCCTCGCCGCCGATTTCACCAAGGGTGTCGAGGCCGTGGCCGCCGAGCGCTGGGATGACCCGTCGCCCTGTCAGGAATGGACCGCGCGTGAGGTGCTCGACCATGTCGTCACGACCCACAGCTCGATGGCCGGGTACGTCGGTCTGACCCTGCCTGCCGGGCCACCGGTCACGGAGGACCCTGTCGGCGGGTGGGCTGCGGCGCGCGACGGGATGCAGGCGCTGCTCGACGACCCGGCCACCGCGCAGCTCGAGTACGACGGCTATTTCGGCCGCACCAGCCTGGAACACACCGTCGACGGCTTCCTCTCCTTTGACCTCGTGGTTCACCGTTGGGATATCGCGCGCGCCACAGGGGGCGATGAGCGCATGAACTCCGAGGAAGTCCGCCGCATCCAGGCCGAGGCAGAGGGGTTCGGCGACATGATCCGCACCACAGGCGTGTGCGGACCCGAGGTACCAGCTCCAGCGGGCGCGAACGATCAGGACCGGCTGCTCTCCTTCCTGGGCCGTCGGCCATAACGACGGCTCGGCCTACACATCCCGGCCGCGTGCCATAGGGGATCGTCAAACGGGACCGCAGCGAGCGGCAACCTCGTGCAGTGGGCCGGCGACCCAGCGCTGAACAGCGAGCCGAGTCGGTAGTCGCACGATGTTTAGGTCCGGTTGTTGCTCCAGTAGCCCGACCACGCGTTCCCGGGTTTTGTGGTGCGTCGACCACGCCCACCGCACGACGTGCTCACGGTCCGTGAAGATCGTCCACAACGGTGGCTCGATGTTGCCGTTCCATAGGACCTGGCGATGCAGTCCTCGACGCAGCGTGCGTCGACCCACCTGCTCCATCACGCGCCAGCGGCTCAGGTCCAACCACACCAGCAGCTGCGCACGAGCAGCCACCAGGTCCCGCGCCTGGCTGTACTGCCATTCCGTCACCCAGGCGGGCTCGGCGACGAAGCGGCGTATGTCGTCCTCGAAGGTTGATCGAGGTGCCCAGCCCGGGCCGTGGAAAAGGGCGTCAATCTCGACGTGCGGGATCCTCACCAACTCGCTGACGGTAGCGGCCAGGGTCGTCTTGCCTGCCCCTGAGGTGCCGGCGATCATAATGCGGTTCGGGCACCCGGGCAGCGGGTCCTGGGCAGTTAGAAGCGGCACCAACAAAGGCTACGAACGACGCGAAGCGGAAGGCGACAAGAAGGCTCGGCCCTGCGCCATCGGATCGACAAGCGGCACAGGTGTCCCGCTCACCCATCGTCTAGCGGGACGTCGCCCCCTGGGACCCGGTCACGGTTCAAGGTCTGGGTCGGGCGCAGCCGGGGGACGCGTGTAGGACCGCGAGTTGGCGGCTCTGCGCGACCAGCCGCCCGGTGCTGTCCCACAGATCCATGTCTTCCTCGTGCAGCCCGCCGGCCGGGTGTCGGGTGCTCACCCGCGCGGCGAGCCAGCCCGCGGCGGGGCGGGCCCGTACGTGGGTGGTCAGCTGCAGGGTGGATGATCCGGTGGCGCCGGCCTCGAGCACGATCGGCGCCGCCGCGTCGACGAGGAGCGGCAGGGCGAGGGTGTCGGGTGGGCGGCGGTCGGCGAAGGCGATCCAGAACTCCGCCTCGGTTCGTCCGGTCGGCGCGCCGCGTACCCATCCCGGCAGCGCCGGGTGTCGAACATGGATGCGGTCGGTCATCGTCGCCCCGGTAAGCAGGTCTAGGAGGTGCGGATCGGCGTAGGGGTCGACGCAGTCGGCTGGGTCCGGAAGTCTGGGCGCCGTCGACTGGGCGTCGACCGGGCCGGGCTCGCCGAGATTGGTGCAGGTGGCCAGCGTGCGCACCACCTCGATCCCGTCCTGCACCAGTCGGGCCTGTGCTGTGACGTTGCGGCGCGTCCGCCCTACCTCCTCCACGACGACCTCGGCGGGGCCAGGCACCGCCGATCGAAGGAAGGTCGTCGACACGATCAGCGGATCGGGTGCACCTACCACCTCGAGGAGTGCTCGAAGGCACACGGCGGTCGAGTAGCCGCCGTTGACCACGCCCCTCAGCGCCCGCCACGCGTCGTCGAGCTCGACGGCGAACCGGCCGGGTTCCGTCCTGGCCACCGGCCGGACGGCCCGGTCTAGCGCATACCCGGTCACGAGCTGTCCAGGAACGCGAGCAGGTCGGCGTTGACCTCGGCCGCGTGGGTGGCGTACAGCCCGTGTGGTGCACCGGGGTAGACCCGCAGGTCGCCGTCGGGCAGCAGGTCGGCGGTGGGCCGACCGGTCAGGTCCAGGAACGCGCTGGCGTCGGCGTCCCCGTGCAGCACCAGGGTAGGCACGGTGCAGGCCGAGACGTCGGCGCGGAAGTCGGTGCTGAACATGCTGCGCTGGCAGGCGAGCTGCACGTGTGGCGGCGTGGCCAGGCAGATCCGCATGGTGTGCTTGGCGAAGGCCAGCGACACCCGATCGCCTCCCGAGCCTAAGGCGAAGTAGTCATCGCGCCGTTGCTCGAACCACTGTGCCCGGTCGGCGGCGAACTCGGTCAGCGCACCGTCGATCATCTCCGTCGTCAACCCGAACGGGTGCTCGGCGGTGTTCAGCAGCATGGGGGTGGTGGGCGCGAGCAGCACGACCCTGGCAACCCGGTCGTCGCCGTGCCGGGCCAGGTAGCGCATGATCTCGCCGGACCCCATCGAGTGCGAGACCAACGTGGCTCCGCGCAGGTCCAGGGTGACCATCAGCCCGGCGAGGTCGTCGGCGAGGGTGTCGGCGTCATAGCCCAGCGCTGGCACGTCGGATCGGCCGTGGCCGCGCCGGTCGTAGGCCACGCAGCGCCGCCCCGCGGCCAGTAGGGCGGGTACCTGGTGCTCCCAGCAGGTCCGGTCCAGGCTCCAGCCGTGCAGCAGCACGACCGGCTGGCCCGCGCCGAGATCGTCAAACATCAGGCGGGTGCCGTCATCAGTCACGTAGCCGGCCATCAGCTCTTGACCTCCGACCGAGTCAGGATGTCGAGAGCTCGGTGGTCGCTGTCCTCGCCTCGGCAGAGGATCACCGACCCCTGCGTGAACGTGCGACGCAGAACGGCCAGCTGCTGGTAGGCCGGGGAGTGGTACCAGCGCTGAGCGCCGTCGGCGTCCGGGAACCCGATGACGATGAGGTCGCAGGTCAGCGACCCTTCCATGACCTGTGGTGAGCCGCCGTGGACGAGGAAGCTGCCGCCGAAGGGCTGCAGGGTGGCGTCGATGCCGGTGAGGTAGTCCGCAAGCTCGGCTCCTGGCTGCACCTCGTGCAGCAGGCCGATGGCGTAGCTCGCCGGTCGGGTCATGATCTCGCCGCTGTGGTCTGGCATGTCGGTGCTCATCACTGACGCTCCTTCGCGGTCGGTGTCGGTGGACTGCTCCACCGTCGCCGGGATCGCGCGGCCAGTCGATGACCTGGCAGGTCATGCGACAGCTCGTCGTCAGGTAGCCGATTCGGCCAACCAGCGCCGGGTGGCGGCGTCGGCGGGCAGGAACGTCTCGATCGCCAGCTCGCTGGCCGCGACGTCCAGCGGGGTGCCGAACGTGGCGACGGTGCTGAACAACCGCAGCGTCTGCTCACCGACGCGCAACAGCATCGGCAGCGCGAACGCGCCGCCCTCGGACGCGTCGTGCTCCGGGTGCGGAAACGCCTCGGCCTCTGCGAGCAGGGAGTCCAGCGACTTGCTTGGCGCGGCGCTCGCGTGCTGGCGGACCTGGCGCAGCAGGTGCGCCCGCCACGGCCCCAGGTTCTCCAGATGCTGCGCCAACCCGCGCGGGTGCAGCGTCACCCGGACCACGTTGACCGGCGGGTCCAGCAGCTCGGGGTCCACCAGCGCGCCGAGCATGTGATCCACCGCGGCGTTGGTGGCGACCACGTCGAACTCGGCGTCCAGCACCAATGCCGGGTTGGGCAGGTGACCGTCGAGCACCCCGTCGAGCAGGTCCAGCAACGCGCCGCGAGCGACCCGGTCGACCCGGGCGTCGGGGTAGGCCGGAGCCAGGCCCGCCCCGAGCAGCATCTGGTTGGTCTCGCGCAACGAGACGTCCAGCGCGCCCGCGAGCCGCAGCACCATCTCCCGGCTCGGTGTCGCCCGCCCGGTCTCTACGCACGACAGGTGCCTGGCCGAGGTCCCCGCCCGCTCGGACAGCTCGAGCTGGGACAGACGGCGCCGCTGGCGCCATAGACGAATCAACGACCCGGCCGGTTCGGTCGTAGTGGTCACGAGTGCCACCGTAGAGCCGAGGCGGGTGGCGCGACCATGACCTCGCAGGTCATCGACGGGACCGGCCGCCGGCACAACAGTGGGCCGGCCGAGCCAGACCGCCTGGCTCACAGCCCAGAGGAGGCAACTCCCATGACCGACTACACCGAGCTCACCGGCCGCTACATCGACGCCTGGAACGAGACCGACCCCACCACCCGAGCCGCCCTGGTCAAGGACCTGTTCAGCGCGAACGCCCGCTACACCGACCCGATGGCCGCAGCTGAGGGTCCAGAGGCCATCACGGCCACCATCGGAGCCGTGCAGAACCAGTTCCCCGGCTTCTGCTTCCGGCTCGCCGGAGAGGTCGACGGCCACCACGACCAGGTCCGCTTCACCTGGGAACTCGGCCCCGGCAGCGAGCCCGCCCCGATCGTCGGGTTCGACGTTGCCGTCCTCGACCCCGACAGCAAGATCCGCACGGTCCTCGGGTTCCTCGACCGCGTCCCGCAGGCATGAGTCGAGCAACAACCGAGGCGTGCGCCGCATAGGCGGTCCCGCCGCCCCAAGCCCTGAGGCAGTGCCGGATGACGATCGTCCACCGGACGCCCGCGGGACCAACGACCGCCCGGTTCGCGCCTGCGAGTGCTGCTGCAGGATCTTCTCCGTCCATTTCAGCGGGTGCAGATCACCGCTTCTCGGCATCGGCTGGCAGCGTCGTCGGAACTGCGGTGGGTCGCAGGAGCAGGCACAGCGCGGCGCAGCCGCTGGCCGCGGCGGCGATGACGGTCCAGGAGGAGTGGAACGCTGCCAGCGCCTGTGCGGGGGTGGGCTCACGGAGGACTGCGACGAGTACCGCGACGCCCAGGACCGCGCCGAGCTGGCGGGCTGTGGCGCTGACGGCGGAGCCCACCCCGAACTGCTCGGGCGGCAGGGCGTGGGCGGCAGCGGACCCGAGGGTGGGAAACGCCGCGCCGATCGCTACGCCGAGGGCGAGCGAGCCGGGCAGGAAGTCACGCAGGTACGCCGGCCGAAGGCCGGTGCGGGTGACGAACCACAGCTGCCCAAGCGCGAACAGTGCCGCCCCGGGCACGATGACCAGCCGGTACCCGTAGCGGTCGGCCAGCCGCCCGGCGACGGGAGCGCAGGCGGCGGCGAGCAGCGGGCTGGGCAGGATCGCAGCGGCGGTTCGCAGCACCGAGTAGTGCCAGACTCCGGTCAGGAACAGCACGTTGCACAGAATGTTGGCGAAGAACGCGGTGCCGAACAGCAGCGTCCCGGCCACCGCGACCGTGAACCCCCGGACCCGAAACAGCGGCGCGGGCAGCACCGGGTTCGGGTGCCGACGGGTCTGGACGACGAGCACGGGAACAAGGACGCCTGCGCCGGCAAAGGCGGCGACGGTCCGCGCCGAGCCCCATCCCCACTGCTGGCCTTGCACCAGAGCGAGGGACAGCAGCCCGAACACCGCGGCGGTGAGCAGCACCCCGACGACATCGAGCCGCCCACCCGTTCTCGGGCCGGTCGACTCCCGCAGCACCGCGCGGCCGGCTGCCCACGCCAGGGCGCAGAACGGCAGGTTGACGTAGAACACCCACCGCCATCCCGGTCCCTCAACGAGCAGCGCGCCTAGCGTGGGGCCGGCCGCCGCCGCTAACGCACCTACCGCGCCCCACGCGCCGACCGCGGCGGCCCGCCGGGCCGGCGGGAACTCCGGCAGCAGGAGAGCAAGGCTCGCCGGGATCAGCAGCGCGGCCCCACAGGCCTGCACGACCCGGGCGGCGACCAGCACGGGCACGCTGGGGGCGAGCCCGCATAGCGCCGAGCCGACGGCGAACGTCACGAGCCCGGCCTGGAACACACGCTTGCGCCCCCGGTCGTCGGCAAGTCGCCCGGCGGTGACCAGCAGCGCGCCGACGACCACGGAGTAGGCGTTGAGTACCCAGGACAGGCCGGCCCGGTTCACGCTCAATGCCGGTGAATTAGGGGCTTCGGGGACCGGTTCCGGTCTTGGTGACGATCTGCAGGGTTCGGTCCACGGTGCCGGGAGTGCGGCGCTCGCCCCGGCGGAGGTGGTCGTACTTGTGCTGGG
>JAABUU010005201.1_pt1 | contig 14767 bp, 14 predicted proteins | sample 5559301 | NCBI WGS metagenome assembly JAABUU01 (sample SAMN10711884, study PRJNA513360) | rock metagenome | isolation source: Antarctica rocks | place: Antarctica: Victoria Land, Richard Nunatak white | reverse complement strand
CGCCGCCTGTGCGGCCCATCTCACGGGCACGCCGTCCCCGTCTCTGCTGCCCCAGGTGCAGCCGACCACGCTCAGCGCGCCGCTGCCGCGCGCCGCGTAGCGTTTCGCCCCAACTGAGCGATTACGAAATATTATACCTCACGCGAGAAGGAGGCGCCCGTCAGGCGAAAAAGGTGATGCGCACATTACGTGGTGGCATGGGACATGCCTTAATAGGGGCGTGGCCGGATGTTCGCGGCGACGGATCGCGACGAACAGCGATGCCGCCGGCCAGGTCTTATAGCGGCCCCGCGGGAATGGGCGCCGCGGCGGGTGAAAGGACGGACCGGCATGGTCGTCCTATAGATGCAACGTGAGGGGGGTGTAACGGAACAGGAAGGATTGGTTTGGAAGAATAGATCACGGGAGAGCGGGCTCAGCCCGTCCGGTCTCTTACAGACGTCCCCCTTGGTTCATGGTTCGTCAGCCCGAACGATGATGTCCGATGATAGACGATACATATGTACGATAGGATAAGGATACCTGTAGATGAGAACCGCTACGATTAAAGCAGTAGGCGCGTTGTGCGCCGCCGGTCTCACCGTGGGGGCGATTGCTCCTGCTTTCGCCGCGACTACGCCGAGCGCGCATCCCACCCACCCCACGGCCAACGCCAAGGGTCCGAAAAACATGCAGGACGGGCTGGTCAACGTGAACCTGCAGAAGCTCAACCTGCAGATCCCCATCGCCGTGGCTCTGCCGGTCAGCCTGGCCCCCAACATCTGTAATATCAGCGTGCTCTCCAGCGGCAACGCGGGCTCCTGTACAGCTAAGAGCAACTCGTGGGCGCTCAGCTACGCCATCGCCAGCAAGATGATGAATATGACCCCGGCCTGGAGTACGCCCGGCGGTGTCATATCCGGCACGGGGAAGACCGGTATGGTGGCGCCGAGCGCCACAACGGCCGGCGCCACCACCAACAGCGGTAAGACCGCTGCAAGCAGCACGCAGAATGGGCTGGTCAACGTGAACCTGCAGAACCTCAACCTGCAGGCGCCCGTCTCCATCGCCGTCCCGGTCGATATCGCGGCCAACGTCTGCAACATCAATATCCTCTCGGCCCTGACGGCCGGACAGTGCACGGCTAAGAGCAGCTCTCAGGCGCTCAGTTGGTCCCTCGCCAACGCGCTTGTTCAGCAGCACGGCCACAAAGGCGGATCCGGCAACACGCAGAACGGGCTGGTCAACGTGAATCTGAGCAACCTCAACCTGCAGATCCCCGTCTCGATCGCCGTCCCGGTCGCGGTCGCGGCCAACGTCTGCAACGTCGCCGTGGCCTCCCTTGGTACCGCCGGCAAGTGCGACGCCCAGAGCAATTCGGACGCGCTCAGCAAAGCCATCGCCACCTCGATGCTCCAGAATGCCGCGAACGGCGGGAACAACAGCGGCGGCGGGAACAACACGCAGAACGGGCTGGTCAACGTGAATCTGAGCAACCTCAACCTGCAGGTACCCGTCTCGGTCGCCGTTCCGGTCGCGGTCGCGGCCAATGTCTGCAACATCAGCGTCCTCTCAGCTGGGCAGCTGGGCAGCTGCAACGCGAAGAGCGCCAGCACGGCGCTGACTGACGCCATCGCCAAGGCGCTGGCCTCGCAGAAGTAGTCTCGGCGGCGCGCAATCCCCACCTCCCTCCTCTTGCCCATCCATGTGTGGACCGCGGAGGACAGGGGTGATACAAGGACGGCGGGACGGTTCCTCCGAGGAACCGTCCCGCCGTCCTTGTATCGGGGTAGACCGAGACCCTGGCTTAGTGGCTCGCGGGTGGGACGAGGCCCGCCGTGGCGGCGAGGAGTTGGGAGAGCGCGGCGGCGAGATCGGTGTCGATCTGTGTACGCAGGGCCGTCGCCGTGGCGGTCTTCGCGGCCAGGAATGGCGTCACGGTCATTGCCAGCGATTGCTGCAAGGCCGTGATCCGGGCCTCTATACGCGTGCGCAAAGCCTGCTGCTCATCGCGCACGGCGGCGACATCGGTGTGGACGTGCGCCTGCAATCCAGTGAGGCGCGCCTGGAGCACCAGGTCGACACCCTGGAGGCGCGCGCCGGACCCGCCCCCGGTCGCGCCGGTTCCCGGAGCGACCGTCGCGTGCAGCACGGCGATGCCCAAGACGGACATGCCGGTCCCGACGTCGAAGTCGAGCACGCGCGACACCGCGCCCGCGTCGATGTTGTCGACGTGAACGTGGACGGTCTCTTCCGTCTGGCTGATGGAGAGGGTCACGTCCGCCTGCAAACGTCCTTGCAGATCGGCCTCGGACTGCGCCAGGTCGGCGTCGATGCCGGCCCGCGCCGCGCGCACTTCCCGGTCGATATTGTCCTGGATGGCCTGGAAGGCGGTGAGGTCCTGGTCGGCGGCCGCCAGGGCCGGCGCGCGCGCGGCGGCGTCGCGCAAAGCGGCGGAGGCGACGGAGAGCGCCGCACGGACCGGGGCGACCGCCGGGTCGTCGGGGCGCGAGGAAGACGCGGCGGCCGCCAGCACGTCGCGCTGCACCGCTACAAGCGTGAGGGCGGCTGGAGCCAGCAGCGTCGACTCGCGTGTGCTGAGGCGTGCGCGGTCGCGGCGCAGATCCGTGGCCCGCGTGTCGAGGTTCCCGATGACGGTTCCATCTACTTTCGCGAGCGCGGCATCGACATCCGCGCCAAGGCGGGGCCGCAGCGCGTCCACGGCCGCCGCGTCAGTCTGGCGCAGAACGTTTAGGTCGGTGAGGACGGCGGTCAGCGCGAGGTGGACACCCGAGGCGAGGGCGTCGATCCGGCCTGTCAAGCGCTACGTATCCGTCGCATCCCGTATCGAGAGTGCCAGCAGGCCGAGGACGCGCGCGTCGGCGGTGACGCGCAGGGCCACGTTAGCCGTGTTTTGCTGTAGATCGAGGCGCGCGCTGATGATGTTTATGGTCGCGGTGACGGCGGTGGTGGTGGCGGTCGCGCTCACCGGCAGGGTTTGGGATAGGGCGGCGTCGAACGCGCGCACATCGGCGTCGACGCGGGCGTGCATGGCCGTGAGAGCCGTCAATGCGTTGGTCCGCTCGGAGACGACTGCGCTGATCACGGTCGTGTCGTCGTCCTCCGCGCGCCGCAGACCATCAGCGGCGCGTAGGGAGATGACGATGGGGTTCAGGCGCGCGGCGAAGGCGCCGCGCTGATCGGCGCTGAGGCCCGGCATGGTCCGTAGGATCGTCGACAGGCGCGCGGCGTCGGCGAGGAACGCCGCGGGGAGGACCGTCGCGGGTCGCGGGGGCGTGGCCGGTGGGGTGGCCGCGGCCGCCATACTCAGTGGGCAGTGTAGCGCCGCCACTAGAAGCAGGAGCAGGGCGACCGGCCGCGACAGCCGCGTGAGCGCCCCTCGTCCGGTCATAATGGCCCTCCTCGCGCGCCGGCGCCATAGGCGCCTGCGGCCGCCTGGGGCCGCGCGGCTCCAATGACAGGTAGCCTAGCCATCTCCAGCCCTCCCTGAATCGCAGCGAGTGCGGCAGAGATGGGGCCAAGGCTCGCGTCGAGGGCTGCTTGAGTCTGCGCGATTTGCCCTTGCAAGAGCTTGACGCGTCCGTTCAGACCGCCCTCCACCTGCGCGGTCAGTCCATCGAGGCGCGCGGTCAGCCCCGCGCGCAGCCGCGCCTCGGCGGACAGGGCGGCGTGGATGTCGGCCTTGGCCATGACATTGAGGTCGCGCATGAGGGCGCGGAGATCGAGGTTGAGCTTGGTCACGAGGGCGTGGACGGAGACCTTGAGGCGCTGCGCGTCGACGTGGGCGCGCGCGTCGAGCGTCACGATTTTGATGACGTTGAGGTCGGCCGTGATGTCTACCAGCAGCCGGTCGGCTTGGGCGTTGAGGTCGGCCTTGATCTGGTCGGCGCTGGCGTGAACGGTCGTGGTGATGCCGCCGACGGTGGCGCTGATATCGGCGTCGACCGCCGCATTGACCGACGCGTCGAGGTGGTCGAGGTTGATCTGTAGGTCGCTGCCGATGCGGTTGATCGCGGCCGTTGTGTTCACTTGGGCGACCAGGAGCAGGTCGAGCCCTTGATTCTGCGTATCGAGGCGCCGCTGCGTACCCTCGGCGGTCTGGAGTCGTGACGAGAGCGTGGTGAGTTGGCCGAGCAGTTGCGTCTTGCGGCTGGTCGACAGGTTGGCTCCTTCAACGGCGGACGCGACGGCGAGCAACTGTGACTCTATGCCTGTGACGCTCAGGGGGGCCTGAGCGCGCGCGCGGGTTGGCGGCGCGGCGGGCGCGAGCGTCGTACCCAGGGCGAGCAGCATGACGGCGATGGCGATGGCCGCGAGCGCGCGGGGGCGTGTGGACAGCGTGTGTGCGAACATAGTCGACAATCCTCTCTAAATCCGTACCTAAACTGTGGCTATTGACCGCTGTGCCTGGTTATCGCGTCGGGACCTGTGCGGCGATGGCGGTGAGGTCGGATGACGCGCCGGAGAGCGTCCCATTGATGGACTCAATGAGCGGGCCCAGGATATTGTCCAGGCCGGATAACTTGGTTTGCGTATCGGCGGCAAGCGCGGCCTTGAGGCCATCCACCTCCGCAGCGAGCGAGACCGTGAGCGACGCCTCCGCGCTGACGGCGGCGGACACATCGGCGTGGACGCTGACACGCAGGTCGGTCAGGAGCAAGTTCAGGTCGAGCGTCAGCTTGCGCACGAGGACGTCCAGCGTGACGTTCAAGCGGGTCGTATCGACGTTGGTCGTGGCGTGCAGGGTGGCGACGTGCAAGACATCGAGGTCGGCGATAACATTGACGAGGAGACGGTCCGTTTGCGCTCCGAGCGTGGCTGAGATTGTATCGGTGCTGCCATTGACCGTGATCGAGATGCTGCCGACCGAGGCCACGATGTCGGAGGAGACGGTGCTCTCGACGTTGGCGCGCAGATCACTGAGGTTCACCTGGATCTGCGTGGCCAATTTGTCGATCCCGGCCTGGCCATCCACCTGCGCCTGGATCAGGGCGTTTTCGTCGTCGCGCAGCCCGTTCACTCTGTCCTCGCTCGCCAACGCGCCCTGCAGCCGCGTGTCGATCGTGGACAACTGGGCGAGCAGCGTGGACTTCTGCGTCGCGGACAAAGACGATCGTAGCACACGCCCGGTTAAGGTAAGGATGCGCGTTTCGAGTCCGGCGACCGTCCCGGTGATCGGCGGCAGTGTCGACAACGGGAGGGCTCCGAGCAGGGTGGGCAGCGGCGAACCGAGTATCGCGTTCTCGTCCGCGAGCAAGGTCGCATCAGGGGGGAGACTATCCCCTCCAGTCGTGGTAGAGGGGACCGTCGTGGTGATGGCTGCGGGCGTGCGGGAGGCCGCCGGCGAGGAGGTCCCAGTCGCGCTCGTCGTCGGCGTGACCGTCCCGGCGGCCATGGGACGCGCGGCTGAACCGGACATGAGGGCCGCGCTCGACGCGGCGTGGGCGGCGTGGGAGGACGCGGTCGGGCCAGAGAATGCGGGTAGGAGTGTGGCGAGAGAGACGCCAAGGCCGACGATGAGAGCAGTGACACGGACGCGCGGATAGATCACGGAAACCTCCTCATGCTGTAACAATGACGACCGGCCTGGTGGCGGGTATCAGGCGCGATCTCGTCCTGCAAGGCAACAATCATGCCACCGCACATGTCCAGCGGTCGTCTAGACCGGTATGTCCCCCCTTGAGCACGAACAATAGGGACAAGGGCGCCACCTTGCTTGGAGACACATGGGCCTGCGGGTGTTTCGGCACGTCCCCCAGGGCGTCATCAAAACGACAGAGCAGTTCAGTGATAAAATTGACGGTGGTCATAGGGGCTTCCTCAGCGCTGATGTTTCGGCGCCATCAACTCCGCAGGGTCCTCCCATGCCCTCTGTCAACTAGCGCCAAAGAGTAATTAAGTCTGGGGGATGGATAAACGTGGACAGCGACAGGTTCGAGGCGTACATGCGCCGGTTCGAGTACTTCCACACTCTACGCCTGCTCCCTGAGACGTGGGCGGTCATCCGCGTCGACGGGCGCGGCTTCTCGCGGCTCACCGCGGCGGCCTTCGACAAGCCCTTCGACCCGCGCTTCCACGACGTGATGGTCGGCGTGGCCACGACGCTGCTCGTAGAATTGGGCGGGCTATACGCCTACACTGAGTCCGACGAGATATCGGTCTTGTTCCCGCGCGATTGGAACCTGTTCGACCATGAACTGGAGAAACTCGTCTCGGTCTCGGCGGCGCTCGCCAGCGCGGCCTTCACGCACGCCCACGGCGCCATCGCGCACTTCGACAGCCGCGTGTGGCTCGGTCCCACCGATTCGCACGTTGTGGACTACTTCAAATGGCGCATGGCCGATTGCGCGCGCTGCGCCCTCAATGGCTGGAGCTACTGGACCCTGCGCGAGGAGGGCCAGAGCGCCCGCAAGGCCACGCACACGCTCGACGGTATCTCGACCTCGGCCAAGCACGAACTGTTGTTCGCGCGCGGCGTCAACTTCGCCGAGCTGCCGCCCTGGCAGCGCCGTGGCACAGGCCTATACTGGGAGAGCTACCAAAAAGAGGGCTACAACCCCGTCACCAAAGAGACGGTCACGGCCACGCGCCGCCGCGTCAAAATCGACCGCGAACCGCCGATGGGGGAAGAGTATGACGCGCTGATCCGCGGTTTCCTCGACAGTCACTCTTTGAAGTGGCGTTTGAGTTCCGATCCCAGCACGACCCAAAGGCGCCATTAGAAGCGCCAGCGCCCGTGGAATTGCGGGAGGGTGTCTCGAAACGTGTGCAGGTAGTCGTCGAGCACGGCGCGGGCGACGTCAAGGTCGTCCACGGTCGGGTCCAGCGCCAGGGCTTGCAGAGCTAGGCCGCGGTCTCCCTGCACCGCGGCGTCGACGACCAACTCGACGCGCTCGGCCTCGCGCCGGCACAACTCCGCGACCACCGGAGGCAGCGCGCCCACACGCAAAGGGAGCGCGCCCATCCCCCCGATTACGGTCGGCGTCTCCACGATCGCGTGGTCGGGGAGATTAGTGATGGCCCCATTATTGGTTCCGTTGATCGACACACGGTAGATGTTGGCGTCGTGCGCCACGCCGTGCACGACTTCGTACACACCCTCGCTTGGTACATCCCGCAGCGCCGCTAGGTCGGGGCCGCCGTCCGCGACTAGCCGCGCGATCTGGGTCCACATCTCTTCGCGGCCGCGCGCGGCGTGGTCCCAGTCATACAGGCGCAGCTTGTAGCGCTCCCAGGGCTTTGTCGCCGCGTTGTGCGTGTAGGGTAGATACTCGCTCAGGTGCGTGTCGCCCGGCACGGGAAGATACCCGGTCAGCCGCAGCATGTCGCGCGTGAGCGGTTCCCGCTCCGCCGAATCATTCAGGACGTTCGCCCGCAACGCGGGATACAGATCATCGCCGCTGCGGCGATCGCGGACGTCGAGCATCCAGGTGAAGTGGTTGAGACCGGCCGCCTTGATGTCGATGACCTCGCCAATCCGCGTCTGAAAGCCGGTAGCCGCCTCCCCGAAGGCATGGTCGTGGGGGGTCTCCGGGTCCAGCAACGGCGCCGGGACAGCCACACCGGTGCGCTCGGCCAGCGCGATGCCGGCCATCATGTAGCCGTAGCCAATTTGGTGGCACAGGCCGACGGGCGTGATGGACGTATACTTAGCCACGGCGCGACACAGGCGCGGCAACGGATTGCTGAGGTTGACGAACAGAGCCGTGGGACAGAGGCGCTCCATATCGCGCGCGATATCGAGGATGTGGGGGATATTGCGCGCGGCGTGCGCGAAGCCACCCGGCCCCCCATTCTCGCCGTACGGCTGGCGCAGGCCATGACGGAGCGTCGTTTCCCAATCCCGACGCCACAACTCCTCGCGCGGCCCGACCTCGATCGAACAGACGACGAAATCGGCGCCCTCCAACATGGCGCGCCTGTCGGTGTCGCTCTCGATGGTCAGCCCAGCGTCCCATTCTGTGTTCATCCGCTCGGCCAGCGCATGGACGAGACGCAACCCCTCTGCGTTGTGATCGACCAACGCCAGGGCGCTGTCGCGCAACGCGGGCTCGCGCAGCAGTGTCGCCAGGGAATTCAGGCCAAAGCTGGCGCTGCCAGCGCCGATGATGACGATTTTGACCGGCTTCATAATATTCTCTCCAATTAGACGAAAGCGGGCAGATAGTCGCGGTGGGCGTCCACCAAACGGTCCACCAACGCGACGGCCGCGGCGTGCGACCCGACCAGCGGATGGTTGACGAGCGCCCACACAGCGGCCTCACGGTCGCCGGTCACGGCCGCCTGGACGGTCAGTTGCTCGTACGCCTTCACCTGCTGCACGAGGCCGCGCACACGTAAGGGCAATTGTCCCTGCGTGAGCGGCGTGGCCCCGCGCCCGTCGATGACGGCGGCCACCTCGACGGCGCACTCGGGCGGTAGGTCGACGATGGCGCCGCGATTGCGTGTGTTGACAATGTGGACGTCGCCCGTGTTGTTGGCGATCGAGTCCATGAGGGCCGTCGCGACCGTGCTGTACCAGGCCCCCCCCGCGCTTTTCCAGGATGGCGGGCTTCTCCGTCAGGTCCGGGTCGCGATACAGCGCGAGCAGTTGCTCCTCGATTTCCATGACCTGTTCGGCCCGGCTGCGCTCCTCGCGCCGTTGCTCCTCCAGCTTCTCAGCCGTCCTGTAATAGTATTGCAGATAGTTCGACGGGACCATGCGCAGGGCGCGCAGCACGGCGGCGTCCGTCGCGTCGGCGTCCCGCGCGAGCGCCTCGATCACCCGGTCGGTGACATCCCGGCCCTGGAGCGCGATGTCGGCCGCGAAACTGAGGTGGTTGAGCCCGAAGTAGCGCATGCTCACGTCGTGATCGCGCGCCCCTAGCGCGGCGACGATGGCTTTGCGCGTGCCGAGAGGACCATTGCAGAGGCCGATCGCGTTCACGTCCGAGTGCGTCAAGACCGCTTCCGTCACCAGGCCCGCGGGGTTGGTGAAGTTGATCATGATCGCTCCAGGGGCGTGCTCTTCCATCTCGTGGGCGACCTGCAGGATCACAGGGATGGTACGTAGCGCTTTGGCGAATCCGCCGGGGCCGGTCGTCTCCTGGCCGATAAAGCCCTGCTGTCGCGGGATCAACTCGTCTTTACGCCGCGCGGCCAGCCGGCCGACACGCATCTGCGTCAGCACGAACGCGGCGTCACGAATGGCGTCCAGGCGCTCCGTCGTGAGGCGTACGGTGAACGGCGCCCCCGCCCGCTCCACCATCCGCCGCGCCAAGCCGCCGACGACGCCGAGTTTCTCGTCGTCGATGTCCATAAGTGTCAACTCGTCGAGACCGATGGCCTCCTGCCGCCGCAGTAAGCCTTCGACCAGTTCGGGCGTGTACGTGCTGCCCGCGCCAATGACGCCAATCTTCATACCCATGTGCTCTCCTTTTCGACTTCATCAAACGTTTCCTCGGGATGCCACCCGTACCCCTGCTCCACGAGGCGGGCATAGTGGCCGGCCGTCACCGGCGCGCCGGCCATGTCGAGGGCCGACAGCGCGGCCCCCGCTACCGGCTGCAACAGCGGCAACGTCGGCGCGCAGTGTGGCGCGTCGCGGCGCGCGCGTTCGACGGCGGCGTTGACGAGGACACTGCGCAAGGTGCGGATCGCCCCCCCCGTCAGGACGAAGGGGAACGCCTCTTGCTGCATGCCCAGGCGCCGCGCCACAGCCGCCGCCGCCACGCCCATCTCCTCGCCGATGCGGCGGAGGATGCCGATCGACACCGCGTCACCCCCTGCCGCCGCCCGCAATACGAGGGGCGTGACGGAGCGTAGGCGCGCCTTCGGCACGCGGCCACGATAGATAGCCAGGTAGAGCGCCGGCACGTCCGGCTGGCGAGTGATGGCTAGGACATCGCGCGTGAGGCAGGTTGGCTCCCCCCGCCCGTCCCACGCGCGCACCACGGCGCGCACCGCGTCGGTCGCGATCTGGCCGCCGCCGCCCGAACTGCCCAATGTGTAGCCATTGTCGGGGATGATGACGGCGTCGCCGCGGCTATTGCGGCCAACGGCGCCGGTTCCGCTGCCGCAGTTCACCGCCACGCCGATCCCGCTCGTGGAGCCGCCGCGCAGGCCGGCCCACACATCGTTACTCACGGTGAAGCGCAGATCGGGCCACGCCCGCGCCAGGCCATCCGTCAGCTTCTCGTGGTCGTCGTCCACGTCGTCGCCACTGAGCGCGAAATGGGCGTCGGCGATGGCCGTCGCGGGAAGTCCGGCCACGGCGCACGCCTCCTCGACGGCCGTGGCGATATTGCGGAGCGCGCGGTTCAACCCCACGCCCTGATGGTTGGCGTTGCCGCCGTGGCCATAACCCAGCGCCCGGCCGTCTCCGTCGATCAGCAACGCGCGCGTCCCGGAAAACCCTCCATCGACGCCGAGATACAGCACGCGGCTATCCCCGGTCATGAGTCGATTCCGTGTGTCACGCTTCGCGCTCCCTCGCATCCGTGCGTCGCGAAAAAGGACGGCGGCGGCAGCGTCTCCGTCAGCGTCTCTAAGAGCGGTTCGTCGATCGTGATACCCACGGCCTCCAGCGCCAACAGCAGGGCGCCGGCGGCGGGCTCGAAGCGGCTCTGGACGGGTTGAATATCGGGGCAGGTCGTGCGCATGCGGGCGATGATGGCCTCCATCAGCAAAGACGAGGGCTCACGCAGCACGCCGCCCGTCAATACCAACGTGAAAGGCGTCCCCTCGACGCCTACCCGTCGCGCCGCCACGAGCGCGTACTCGCCCAGCCCCGCGCCGTGCTCCTGGACGATGCGCCGCGCGGTATCGTCGTCGCGCCGGGCCTCGTCCATCAACAGGGGCGCCAGCCGATGGACGTCGCGGGGCGGCGTCCCTTCCCGCGCGGTAAACAGGCGCAGCACGTCCTCCACATCCGCCACGCCGAGGCGTCTATAGAAGTCCAGCACGCGCCGCGTCAGCGTCGTCGGCGGATCGATGCCAAGTTCGGCGCGGTAGACGGCGCGCAGTGTCTTCTTGCCCAGTTCGTGACCGCCCTGCGCCTCCTGCCAGAAACTAGTGTGCCAGACGCGTCCGCCGGGAGCCCGCGCGCCGATCGCCGCGCCGGTCCCGCAGGCCACGGCGACGCCCGTCCCGTCCGGTGAACCGGCGCGCAGCGCGCCAATGGAATCGTGGACGACCACGACGCGTCGCCCCAACCCGCGCCGCGTCATGGCCGCGCGCAGGTAGTCGTAATCCTCCGGCCAGTCCGCGCCCGCCATGTTGAACGCGCCCGCCGCTAGATCGGACGGGGCGGCTTCGGCCGCGCGCAGAGCCGCCATCACGGCGCCTTCGACGGACGCAAGCGCCGCTGCGGCCGAAGCCGCCGCGGATTGGACGCCATAGACATGCGTGGTATCGTAGATGTCGCCGCAGCTGCCGCGCCCCGCGCCCACGATAGCGCCATCATGCCCGGCCACTAGCGCGATCGTCTTAGTGTTCCCGGCGTCCACGCCCAGTACGTAAGTCACTGATAATCCTTGGTCGATGGTCGTCACTCGCCCCAGGCGGCTTTGTCCGCTAGAATCGTGACGTTGTTCGCCTGTTGCAGGTAGGAGGCCGGGACGTCGGGGCCGATCGGCCCCTCGACGGTGCGATGCAAGATCGCGCGCTTGTGCGCGCCTGACACGACCAGGAGCGTTTGCCGCGCGGCGAGCAAGACGTCCATGCCCGCGGTCAGCGCCGCGGTTGGGACCCGGTCGCGCCCACCCCAGTAGCGCGCGTTGCTCTCCACGCTGGCGGGCGTCAATGCGACGCGCCGCGTCGGCGCGTCGGGGCCGATCGGCGGTTCGTTGAAACCCAGATGACCGTTCGGCCCCAGGCCCAGCACGGCGAGATCAATGCCGCCAGCCGCCCGAACCGTCGCCTCGTAGGCGCGGCACGCCGCGTCCGGGTCCGGCGTATTGCCCCGCAGGCGGATCACATGGGCGTCCGGCACGCTGAGTGGGTCAAGGAACGCCGTCTTCATCCAACGGTACAGCGAGCGCGGATCGTCATCATCCAGGCCCAGGTAATCGTCAAGTTGAACGACGCGTAGGTATGAGGCGTCGAACTCTCCGCGTCGCCGGCGTGCGGCCAACGCGCGATAGAGGCCCAGCGGCGTCTCTCCGGTCGGCGCGATGAGCGACGCGCGCGGATGTGTCCTGACAAGGTCGGACACGATATCGGCCGCGATCCGGCTCAGGGTATCGTAGTCCTCGGCGATGATGGGATGCACGATGTGTCGTCTCCTTTAGCGCAACAGGCGGTCCGGCAGCAAGTCCTTCAGCGCGGCGGACATCTCGTCGTAGATTTTCTCGGCCTTGTGCCGCGAAAGGACGAGCGGGTTGCTGGACAGAGCCCTGATCGCCTCGACGCGCGTTCCGCTCCACGCGGCCTCGGCGGCGAGCGCCTGGTACTCACCGAGCATCTTGACCAGGCCCGTGACCTGACGCGGCAGATGGCCTTGTACGATGGGCGCCACCCCATGCCGATCCACGAAGCCGGGGACTTCCACGACCAAATCATCGGGAAAGTCCGCGATGGCGCCTCGGTTGGTCACGTTGACCGGCCAAACTTCTCGGCGGTCGTTGTAGATGGCGTCCATCACGTCGATGGCCAACTCCAACTCATGGATGCCGCCACGGGAGCGCCGCGGGTCCAGGTCCGGCGTGTCCGAGGCGGCCTGTGCGCGGTAGTGCGCCCAATAGTCAGGCGCCAGGGCCATGATATCCTGCGCCCGCGTCGCCGGCTTGGCCTGTAGCTCGGCCAGGATCTCATCCCTAAAATAGTAGCACTTAAAATACTCGGCGGGGAGCGAATCCATCGCGGACGCCAACTCGAGCAAGCGCAGGTCGTCGATATCAGCGGACGGATCGTCCTGTTTGCGCGCGTAGGCGTCGCGTACCAACGCCGTCATGTCCTGCCCGTCATACAGGTGGCGCACGCTCCAGCAGGCGTGATTGAGCCCGATCATCACCGCGTCGACGCGATCCGGATCAAGGTCGGCCGCCACGGCCAGGCGCCGCGGGAAGATGATCGGTCCCTCGCAGAGCGACACGGTGGGGATGTCGCTGTGGCGCGTGATCGCCTCGGACACGATGTTGACCGGATTGGTGTAGTTGAAGAGGCGCGCGGAGGGGCAGAGGGTCTCCATGTCGGCGACGATATCCCGCATCACATGGATGGAGCGCAGGGCCATGAAGAAGCCGCCCGGTCCTTGCGTCTCCTGGCCGATCACGCCGTACTTGAGCGGGACGCTCTCGTCGATGTGGCGCGCCTGGAAGCCGCCGGGGCGGAAGCTGGTCAGGACAGCGTCGCAGTCGCGCAGGCCGGCGCGGCGGTCGGTCGTCGCCGTGATCGTGAGGTCGACGCCCTTGTGACGCGCCATTTTCTCGGCGATGGTCTTGACGATGCCGAGGCGCTCCGTGTCGAGGTCGATCAGGACGACCTCCGAGCCTTGGAAGTTGGCGCCTTGTTCGACGAACGAGGCCATGGTTCCTGGGGCGCGCGTGCTACCGCCCCCGATATAGGCCACCTTGATCCGTGCCAACGTCCTGTCCTCCCCCATACGTTTACGGCGCGACTAGACGGCGATAACCTGCACCCCGGCGCCCTCGATGGCCGCGCGCGCGGGCGACGGGCCGGCGTCCGTCACCAAAGCGTGTACCGCCGCGATGGGCAGCGCCTGCGTCACGGCCGTCCGTCCAATCTTGCGGCGGTCGGCCACGATGATGGTGCGGCGCGCGCGGTCGGAGAAGGCGCGCACGACGGGGGCTTCGAGGTCGCCGATGATCGTCGCGCCTGCTTCGACGCTGAGACCATCCACGCTAATGAATAGCGTGTCAACGCGGATCTGGGCCAGCATGCCTTCGGCCAGCGGCCCCACGAGTTCATCCATGCCCGCGTTCAACACGCCGCCGACGAGCACGACGCGTGAGCCGGGGGCCGAGGACAGTTCCCGCGCGATGTCGATCGCGTTGGTGACCAGGCCGAGTTGACGGCCGCGCAGGCAGCGCGCGACCTCCAGGGTAGTCGTCCCCCCGGCCAGGCCGACCGTATCGCCGTCCATGACCAAATCGGCCGCCGCGCGCGCGATGCGCCTCTTCGCGCCAGCGTAGGGGTCGGGCTCCGTGTCGCCGTCAGGTGCGGGGAGGGAGCCCCCAGGCGCTGCGGCCGCCTCTGAACCGAATGGGACCATGGCCCCGCCCCGCGATCGGCGCAACCGCCCCGCCGCCGCGAGGCCGTCGAGGTCGCGGCGCGCCGTGGCGACCGAGCAACCGGCGTAGGACATGATGTCCCCGATGCTCATGAAGCCTCGTTGCGCGACCGCGGCCGCGATGTGTTCCCGCCGCTCCTCGGCCATCATGATCGACTCCTCCCCTTTCCTCCCCTTGCATGATCATAAAGGACTTCCGCGATCGCTGTCAATCATTTCAATCACAACAAGTCACGCGATGTCACACCCAGGCCCATTAATCGTTCATCAACCGTGCCAAAATCGTTTATCGGCCGTGCCAATAGGGCGACGACGTAGCGGCTTGACAAGCCGTGTCGTGTCGTGTTACAGTTGGCCCAACGATTTGTTAAGCTCTTAAAGTCAGCTAATGAATCAAAAACGATCATCGTCGATCGTTGGTCGTTGCGTGGCCGGGTGAAAGCTCCCGGACGCGGAGCGAGGGAATGCGAGGAGGAGGTTTATGGTGTCCAATGATAACGTGACCCTGTTTGGCCGTCCCATCGACCGCCGCACCCT
>JAABUU010005200.1_pt1 | contig 14767 bp, 16 predicted proteins | sample 5559301 | NCBI WGS metagenome assembly JAABUU01 (sample SAMN10711884, study PRJNA513360) | rock metagenome | isolation source: Antarctica rocks | place: Antarctica: Victoria Land, Richard Nunatak white | reverse complement strand
GGCGATCCCTCGGACACTAACGCATCTTTCGTGCCACCAGTATTGCACGCGCGCCACAGAAACGCAAGAAGATCGCGGGGAGCGGCCGCAGCCAACAGGGCGATGCGCGCGGCGACCACCGCGTCGCCTGCGGGTACGACGTGCCCCGCCCTGCGATCGAGACGGTCGGGCTAGCCCGCTGGGGGGAGCACGATGAGGGGATACACGGTGCCGACGCCGTGGACGATAGTAGGCCCTACACGGGCCTCTCGCCGTCCCAGCCGCCGTCCCATGACGGCCAGCAATCTAGGACGGCGCCGCGCCCATAACCCACCCTGACAGAATGTAGCGGCGACTGCCGCTCACCAAGTGGCATCGCAAGCGGCATAGGTGCAGGAGTAAAGACATGTCATCACGACCCCAGGCCATGCGCCGTCGTTCCGTCCCATGCGCGGTTGTGCTGTGCACCGGCCTCCTCGCCGGCGTCATGCTGCCGGGCACAGCGCACGCCGCTGGCGTCGGGAGCCACCGCCGGATCAGCAGTCAGATCATCGGCGGGAGCCGTGATCATCGCGGCTCCACCGTGTCGCCCACGCGTACGACCATGGCAGCGCTCAGGGTGCGCAACGCCGGGTGAGCGGGACCACACAGGTCTGTCGCCGGTAGCAACGGCGACGTGCGTATGCACGCGGCGTGGGCGCATGGGCATCGCCGACACAGCAGGTCTATCTTTTCACGCAGTGAGGACGCTATCCCGCGTGGCTTGGTGGTCGTCTGGGCCGTGCCTTCACAGAGGCAGGACCATCCCTGCCACCGCTCACTCGGTTCACTGCTCATAAGAACAACGGTGCCAGCGATTGGTCCATGTTCGACCACTTGCACACCCCGTGTGCTGCCTCCTCGCCGCGTAGGCCCCCGTCACGATCTGACCGTCGGCGTCCACCCACACGGCGAACACCTCGCGGGTGCCGACATGCTGCCAATACGCGACGGTCGTCCGTGCCATGTTCCCCTGCCCTGCTCTCGCTTCTTGCCCTCGCCGTAGCTCCGGGTGGCGACACGCCGCCCCTCCCCCTCGCAGTATCGCAGGCGCCGGCACTGCGAGCGGCCGGACGGTCTGTCGTGCGCCACGATGCGGCCCTCGCCGCCGTCCGGCTCGTGCGCGTCCCGTCGCTGCGCGCGGGGCCGTCGCGTCCCTGAGCCTGGACGCCTGCCCCATACCCCGCGCCCCGTCGCTGCGCGCGGGGCCGTCGTGTGTGGGGGCTGAGACCATGGGCCGTCCCACGTCGTCGTGGTCCTCGCACCACGCGTGGGACCGCGCCCAGGGTAAAGGGTGGGACTAGCGTGGTCCCACAGGGCCGATGTCACGCCTAAAACGAGGGACCAGCGTGGGACCATGGCTTTGGTCCTAGCACCACGGGTGGTCCCTTGGAAACAGCTTGTGTGGTCCCACAGCATCGGCCTCGTGGTCCCACAGAATCAGCCCTATGGGTCCACACTAGCGCGCCCTGTCGCCCCACAATGAGGGCTGCCCCATCGCTCCCTCAACGGGCTAGCGATGGCCGTCCAAACGGGGCCGCACGACGCGCAGGACGGCGAGGATGAGCAGGACGGCAACGGCCACATACACGCCGACGAGGGCGGCGACGAGGACGGCGGCCACGACATTGAGGGCGACCGATGAGTCATGGGCGAGCGGGGCGAGGACGGCGGTGAGGGGGCCGGTGAGGGCGCAGAGCACGAGGGCGGCGAGGCAAAGTGTCCAGACATGGGCGCGGGCCTGAGCGTCGGTCATGTGTTCCTCCCCTGGTTCGTCTGTCCCGTTCGCGGCGTCGCGCCGTCCACGCGTCCCCTGGCGGCGCGAGGTCTCGCCCACAGTAGCGCAGGTAGGGACGTATCAGGTGGGGACGTGTCAGGAGGCGGCGGGGGTGGCGTCGTCGGCGAGCCAATGGCGCAGGGCGGGGTCGCGCAGACGCGTGAGCGCTTTGGCCTCGATCTGGCGCACGCGCTCGCGGGTGAGCCCGAGCTGCTGGCCGATCTCCTGCAAGGTGCGTGGGGGTGCCCCGTCGAGGCCGTGGCGGGCGACGAGGATAGCCCGCGCGCGCGGGTCCAGGGTGGCGAGGGCGGCGCGCACGGCGGCGGCCAGGGCGTGAGCCTCGGCCAGCGCATCGGGCTGGTCGGCGTCAGGGTCGGGGAGGAGGTCGCCCAGGGTCGTGGACTCGCCGTCGCCCATGATCTGGTCGAGGGGGACGGGGACGGGCAGGGGCGCGGTGAGGGCGTCCACGCGCGCGCGGGGGAGGCCTGTCGCGGCGGCGAGGGCGGCGGGGGAGGGCGGATGGCCCAGTTCGGCGTGGAGGGCGTGGGCACGGCGGGCGAGGCGGGCGCGCTCCATCTGCACGTTGTCGGGGATGTGGGCGAGGGGGACCTGCTGGGCGAGGGCACGGCGGAGGGCCTGCTTGATCCACCACACGGCGTAGGTGGAGAACTTGTAGCCGCGCGCGGGGTCGAAGAGGTCGACGGCGCGCAGGAGGCCGACGGTCCCTTCCTGCACGAGGTCGTCGAGGGGGAGGCCGCCGTGCCGGTAGCGCCGGGCGAGGGCGACGACGAGGCGGCCGTTGGCGGCGACGAAGGCGGCGCGGGCCGCGGTGCCGGCGCGGAGGGCCTCCTGGTCGAGGGGCCAGGCGGCCAGGTCGGCGAGCACGCGCGCGCGGGCGTCGGCGGTGAGATCGCGGGGCAGGAGGGGGCCGACGGCGGCGGGGAGGGCGGCCGGGGCGAGGGGCAGGCGCGGGAGGAGGGCGGCAAGGACGGCGCCGGCGGCGGCGCGCGCGGAGACGGCGGGGGGCAGGTCGCGGCGCAGGCGCATGGCAAGGTGGCGCTGGGCCAGCAGGCGGGCGCGGCGGCCGGCGCGGATCGCGCGCGCTAAGTCGCGCTCCTGGGCGGCGGTGAGCACGGTGGGGGCGGGGACGGGTGGCGGGATCATGCGGGCTCCTGTGTGGTCCAGGGTCTCTACACAGAGCGTACCAGGCCGACCCGCGTGCCTGATGGTCCTCTGGGGATAAGGGGCGTGGTCCCGGGACCACCCGCGGTTCCACGCCGCGCGACGGATGATCCCCTCTCCCCACCCCGCCGACGGGACCGGGGCGGCGCTCGTGGCCCCGCGCACTCACCCGCCTGGTCCCGTCGGCGGGAAGAGGTCGAGACCGGCCTGACGGGCGGCGCGCGCGAGGTCGAGGCGAAAATAGGGGTCGGTGAGGGCGACGGGGATACCCGTCATGACGCGCTGGTAGACGCCGGCCTGGCCGGCCCGGATGAGGCGACGCAACTGCTGGGCACCGTGGCGCGCCTGCTCGCTCGGGCTCCCCTCACAGGCGGCCACGAGCGCGGGGAGGTCGTGACCGGCGACAAAGCGGGCCAGGCGGTCGGGGGTCAGGGGTCCGGACTCGGCGGCGAGCAGGTGCCCCGCGACGAGGACGAGGAGCACCACGGCGACCCGCTCGTTCCAGCCCGGCACGGCGCCTGATGGGGCCGGTGTATTTGGCAAAATTAAGTCCTTGCCAAACACAGGGCCGGCGCGTCGGCCCCATCAGGCGCCGTCCCCGTCGTCGTGGGGTGCGGTGTCCGGGCGGGCGGATCGCCAGGGCAGGAGGATGCTATAGTCCGCCTCTCGGTCGAGGGTGACACCAGGCACATGGTCCAGGGAAACGGCGTCGGCCTCCTCCTCAGCGGGCGCGTCGGCGGGCGTGGACAGGTCGCGCCACGCGGCGCCGTGCGCGGGATCGCCGAAGAGCGTGGTGCCGATGTCGGCGGCGGGGAGGGGGCTGCGGGCGCTCACGATCTGGCCGTCGGCGTCCACCCGCACGGCGAACACCTCGCCGGTGCCGACGTGTTGCCAATACTCGACCGTCGTCCGTGCCATGCTCCTCGCCTTGCTCTCGCCTGCCCTAGCCGTGGCCCCGCGTGGCGCCGCGCCGCCCCTCCACCTCGCAGTATCGCCGGCGCCGGCACTGCTAGCGGCCTGGCGGTCTGTCGTGCGCCGGCGACGCGTCCCTCGCCGCCGTCCGCGAGCGCCCCTGCGCCTACTATAGGCTGAGGGGATGGCAGGGACGATGCGGTTCCGGGCGGCTGTCGTCTGTGCGTGTCATGCGTGGTCAGCGCCACATCATCCGGTCCAGACTCGCGCCAGCCCGCGACGGCGGGGCACAATCTCAGAGGCGCGGCTCGCTCCGCTGCAGGTCCAGCGTCCTCACCGCCGTCGTCGAATCGTCGTCGAATCAACTCTCTCAATATACAAGCAGGTCCACCACGCAGTGGTGCGCAGTTTCACTCCTGCCCAGTCCACGACGCATCAGCGACGTCATGCCACCGTGCGCGGAGCGCAGCAATCTGCGCTGCGGTCAGCAGCCCTGCCTGCAGTAGTTCTGCATTCTGCAGTAGACGTTCCGGGTTGGTTGTGCCAACGATCGCCGAGGTGACGCCGGTCATGCTAAGCGTGAACTGTAGCGCCAGGGATACGGCGTGCGGTACATCGCTTTGTGCAAGAAAGTCATAGTCTAGGCGCTTGAGGCGCTCTGTGTAGACATCGGTGTATCCGGCAGGCCAGTAGTGGCGACCTTGTTCGCCCTCGGATGTTGCCCCGGTTTTCCACGCCACATTGGCAAGTGGACGCTTAACGATCACTCCCATGCCTCGTTCCATGGCCAGGGGAAGGGTAAGGTCGATTGCCTCCTGATCAGCGATGTTGAGTGATGTCATGAGTACGTCGAAGAGATCGGACCGCACCGCGGCATGCGCCTGTTGACCGTCACCACTGTAGCCGATAAACCTTGTTTTGCCCGCTTGACGGGCGCGCAGTACCACGTTAATGACCTCTTCGTCGCGCAACGTCTCTTCGGAGCACGAGTGCAGCAGTAGGACATCGAGGTGATCTGTGCGCAGCCGCTGTAGACTGCGATCTATGCTGTGCTCCAACAACTGTGGTGTCCAATCGGGGAGATCAAAGCCTCGGGAGTGCCCACATTTGGTGATGAGATGGAAGTGATCACGGCGGCGTGATCGTGACAAAGCCTGTCCAATTGCTTCTTCGCTATCAGCGTAACACTCGGCCGTATCGATAACGTTAATGCCCACATCCAGTGCATTGCCAAGCAAGCGATCAAGTTCGTCCGGGGTGATGGGAGCGTAGCCGATTTCAGATCCCCCAAAACCGAGGACGCTGACCTGTAAACCAGTCTGACCGAATGTGCGCTGTTCTATCATCCTTATCTTCCTTGAATTATCGTCAAAGCGAGTTATTTAGACGGCGGTGTCAACGCGACGCGGCGTGCAGCGTGATCGGAGTTCTTTGCCTTTCGCCCTCCTGCGCCAGTATAGCGGACGCGTCCCCTTGGTCCACCTCAAAGACAGGGCCACGGACCGCAGGTTCGCCACGGTGGGCGACGGGACGCTGGACATGCGGGCGATCTGTGCGACGGCGACCTGTGCGACGGCGACCGGCAGCGGGGTCCGCGTCTACGTGGTGGAGAACGGCCAACCGCGTCTGACCGCGCTGGAGAGCGCGCATCGCTCACGGGAGAATATGCGAACGCTGGGTCTGACGTGACACGAGGGCTTAAAGGGCCCCTTGTTTACTAAAACAGGCGTTTGATATAAGAATTATGGTTAAGTTGTGCCGTACCAGGTTCGGCTGTGTCGCTGTGCAGGACGTAATTGGCCGGGCTATGTCACCCTAGCAATCTGTCGGAGAGAAGCCTAATCTCTCTTGTTTTTCGCGTTATTGAGAGAACAATAGCGCGTCTGAAGCCCGTTTCTCAGCGTCAAAATGGCTCCCAAATGCGCTATCTCTCAAACTGCTAGAGAACGCGATCGGCTAGCCTGTGTTCCTGTGCAAACCGCGATTTGTTCGCCGCCTCCGCACGTTTGGTCCTTACATCAAAATACCAAGACTAAAAGACTAAAACATTGTAGTTGACAATCAAGAGTAGATGGACTATTATGAGTTAAATTTTTAGTAAGGGATTTTAGATGGCGCAGCGCTCGACCGTGCGAAACGTGGCTGATGAGGCCGGCGTGTCCCTGGCGACCGTCTCGCTCGTGCTCAACGGCAAGGCTGGCGTCGGCGACGACACGCGTCAACGCGTGCTTGCCGCGATCGACCGGCTGGGCTATCAGCGGCGCGGACAGCGACCGCTCATCGGCCTGCTGATCGAGCGCTTGCCCGTTCCGGCGTACAGCGACCCGCTGGTTGGGCTGATGGTCCACGGAATCGAAATCGAGGCCGGACGCCTAGGCTATCATGTGTTGCTGGCCAGCGTCGAGCCGGGGACGACCGCGCTGCCCGCGATGGTGACCGAGCAGCAGGTCAGCGGCCTGGTGGCGCTGGGTGGCGGCGACGTGTCCGACGCGTACATCCGCACGCTCGCGCAGACCGGGCTTCCGCTCGTGCTCGCCGATAACTACGTGGATGGGCTGGACGTCCCCAGCGTGCTGGCCGACAACGTGTCCGGGGCCTATCTCGTTACACGCCACCTCATCGACTTAGGTCACGAGCGCATCGCTTTGTTGCAGGGGCCGCGCAAGTACAAGACGCTGGTCGAGCGGCGGGAGGGCTACCTGCGCGCGCTCGATCAAGCCGACCGAGCGCCCGATGCGCGGCTGATGGTTAAACCCCTGCACGGAAGCGTGCGCAAGGGCTATCGCGAGACGCAATCGCTTCTGACCCTGCCGCGGGCCGACTGGCCCACCGCCATCGTGGCCATCAGCGATAAGACGGCCCTCGGCGCGCTGGACGCGCTCAAGGAGGCGGGCCTGCATGTCCCCGACGATATGGCCCTGGTGGGCTTCGACGACATCGCCGAGAGCGCGCACGTCACGCCGGCGCTGACCACGGTGCGCTTACCTGGGCAGGCGATCGGCGAAGCGGCCGTGCAACGGCTCGCCGCGTCGATTGACGGCGCCGCTGTCCCGCCGAGCAAGACAGTGCTCTATACCGAGCTCATCGTGCGAGAGTCCAGCGGAGCCGGCCGCCTCTCAGCAACGGCCTGAGCGAGCAATAAAGGAGGACGCCAGACAGATTCAGACAGGTAAACGCGCGATCATTCACTCCCCGCGGGAGACTATTGCAGCACTGATATAGTGATGGAAATGAGGATCACGATGAGCAAACAAGACGTGGAACAACAGGACGCCGGCGCCCCATCCTCGGTTGATCGCCGCACGCTATTGACGACGGGCGCGAAAGCGGCGGCCGGCCTGGCGGCCGGGAGCGCCGCGCTGGGCGCTTTGCCGTCGATCGCGCTGGCGGATCGCGAGCGGATACGCAGTATCAACATCAACCGAGGCGCCCCCGTCACGATTAGTATGACCGTCTACGGAGCGGTAGCGGATCAGGCCACCTTCCAGAAGATCGCCGCGCTGTTTCATTCCCAGAATCCGAGCATCAACGTGAATGTAATGCTCTTCACCGGCGCGGCGTGGAGTGACTATTTCGCAAAGATTTTGACGCTCGTCGCCGGAGGGCGCGCCCCCGACGTCATCCGCATCGCGACCGAAGGCGCGCGACTCTTCGGGGCCAGAGATCTTGCGTTGCCGCTAGACTCCTTTATCAAGCGTGACGCGCACGAGATGGGGGATTATTTCAGCGATGTCAGCCCCAAGCTGGTCAATGTCTTCAAGTACAACGGCAAGCAACTCGCGCTCCCCTTTGAGTGGAACAACATGGTCATTTTCTACAACACCAAGTTGTTCAAGAAGGCCGGCATCGCGCCCCCGCGCTCGAACTGGACGGGCGACGACTTCATGGCCGTCGGGCGAAAGTTGCGCGCCGCTGGCGCGTACGGCTTCAACCCCTGGGCTGGCGGGACGTTTGGCATCGTCGCCTGGATGTACGCGGCGGGCGGCGATCTCTACAACAGCGCCTGGACAAAGCCGACGGCCACGAATCCCGCGAACGTCAAGGCGATGCAGTTCTTGCAAGATCTCGTCTGGAAAGAGAAGACATCGCCTAGGCTCGGTTCCCCGGACTTTCCGCTCTTTGAGGCCGCGCGTGTCGGCATGATCGGGGCGGGCCGCTGGCCCGTCAACACCTTCCAGCCGGCGCATTTTTCGGACTATGACGTGCAGTACTTCCCCCAACTGAGTGCGGGGCGCAAGACGATCTTCGGGGTGGGCGCGCATCCCATCTTCAAGCACAGCAAGTATCCGGAGGAAGCGTGGAAATTCATCAAGTTCCTGAGCAGCACGCAGGCGTCACGCTATGCCACGCAACTCGGCTTCAGCATTCCGTCACGCCGCTCGGTGGCCTACGATTCCAAGCTAATGATTCCCCCCCACAACTTCCACGCCTACTATGACTCGTTGGCCGCGGCGGAATCGGTTCCGGCGCCGGCCCAGTTCAACGAGGTTGAGAGTGCGCTCAATGGTGTCTACACCAAGATGATGGCAAACGAGATGACGCCGCAAGCGATGCTGCAATCGCTTAATCAGCAGATCACAAGCATCCTGACTAAGCCGGTCTAGCCGCGTCCTCGTCGTGTAGAAAGCCAAGGGGTCGAGGAGCGCCGCGCTACCCGCGCCGAGTCTCTCGACCCCTCGGCGACGAGGAGAGAAGCACACGAAGGAGTGAACCACTCATGCCTGTAGACTCTAGCGCGCGGGCGGCTACCGTGCCGCCTGCTGTCGCGCCCCGGCTCAATAGGAGCTCGCTGCGGCGTCGTGAGACGCGCGCGGGCCTCTTGTTTCTGCTGCCTAGCGCCGTCCTCTTCCTTGTTTTCGTGGCCGGCCCGCTCATCGCGAGCTTGACGCTGACCTTTTTCCAATGGGACGGGTTATCGGTTGGACGGTTTATCGGCTTCGCTAACTATGGAACCCTCCTCCACGACAAGCAGGTAGGAACCGTCCTGCTCAACACGGTTGTCTTTACGGTGGGTGACGTGGCAGGGAAAACAGTGCTTGGGCTCTTCCTGGCCGTGGTTGTGACACGCTATCTTCGCCGTGCGCTCCAAACCATTTTTCGGTCCATTATATTCTTTCCTGTCATTGTGTCGGGTGTGGCCATCGGGATCATCTGGAGTTGGTTGCTGAATAGCACCTTGGGGCTGGTGGACTACTACCTGGGGAACATCGGGTTGCCCGCGGTCGCCTGGCTTGACTCCAGCGCGAATGCGCTACCGTCGCTGATTATGGTCGATATCTGGCGCAACGTCGGATTCTCATTCGTGGTGTTCGCGGCGGGCCTGCAGGGTATCTCGGCGCAACTCTATGAAGCCGCCAAGATTGATGGGGCCGGTGAATGGGCGCAGTTCCGCTGGATCACCCTGCCGCTCCTGTCACCGACAACGTTCTTTGTCCTGGTGATCAATCTAATCGGCGCATTCCAATTCTTTGACCTCTCCTATGTGATGACGCAAGGAGGGCCCGGCGACGCCACGCGCACGATCGTGTACTACATCTACGATACGGCGTTCCACTTCTTCAGATTCGGCTATGCTTCGACGATTGCGTTCATGCTCTTCCTTATTCTGGCGGTGCTGACCTTCTTCCAGGTACGCCTGAGCCGCCGCTGGGTCTTCTACTAGTCGGTACTTTGTTGATGTTAGCTGATAACGACAAGGCCAAGGAGTGAGAGATGAGCGCGACCAGCGGGTCGACCAGCGGGTCCATCAGCGGGGCGACAGGCGCAACGTGGCATGCGGCAGTCGTGCGACGATCCCTCGTGAGGATGCTCCGCTACATCCTCTTAACGATTATCGTTGCCCTTATTGCTATCCCCTTTATCTGGATGATATCGAGCGCATTTAAAGATCAAACGAGCATCTATGCGAGTCCGCCCGTGTGGATACCGCATCCGTTCGTGACCGATAATTTCGTGTCCGCATGGTCGCAGGTCCCGTTTGGCCAATTCTTCCTGAACAGCTTGAAGGTAGCCGGCCTCAACACCATCGGACAGCTGGTGACGTGCACACTGGCCGCGTACGCCTTTGCCCGGCTACGCTTCCCAGGACGAGACATTATCTTTGGTATTTATCTCTTGTCGCTGATGGTACCTAGCCAGGTAACGATCATCCCTCTGTATATCCTGATGAAGGACTTCGGGCTTGTCGATAACCACGCGTCTTTGATCTTGCCCGGACTGTGGAGCGCGTTCGGCACCTTCCTCCTGCGCCAATTCTTCCTCACCATTCCGCGTGAACTGGAGGAGGCGGCCATCGTCGACGGCGCGGGGCTGCTGCGCGTCCTGGTCACCGTGGTTTTGCCCCTCTCGACGTCGGCGCTCGCGGCGCTGGCGATCTTCACCTTTAACTTTTTTTGGAACGACTTTTTCAGCCCATTGATCTTTCTAGACACGCCAAGCAATCTAACGTTGCCGGTTGGTCTCAGCCTACTCCAGGGCCAGTATGCGGGCACTAGCCCAGCCGTGATGTTGGCCGGTGTCTGCATGGCTATCGTGCCGGTGCTCGCTCTGTTCGTCATTGGGCAGCGTTATATCGTGGAAGGAATTACGTTGACGGGCTTGAAGGGGTAGCCCGCGCCGCATTTCCATCCTCTGCGTGGATGTTAAATCTTGGTGGAGCGGCAAGGATCCGCGGTCGGTGCGCAAAACACCATAGCGTTTGTTGAGAAGGAGGCCAGGACTTATGGTAGTCACGACAGTCATAAAGGACGAGGAGCAGCGGCGCAGCGACATGGGGTGGTTCGATCCCGACGCCACGCAGGTGGCGTTCCCTCTCGGAGGGATCGGGACGGGCAATATATCAATGGGCGCGCGCGGCGACCTGCGGGACTTTGAGATCTGGAACGAACCGCGCAAGGGCTTGACCTTGCCCTTCACCCATTTCACGCTCTGGGCGCAGGCGGACGGACAGCCGTCCGTGACGCGCGTGCTGGAGGGCCGCATCCCGCCACCCTATGCCGGCTCACACGGCATTCATCCCAACCTGGGCGGCGGCTTGCCGCGCTTCGCCAAGAGTCGCTTCCGCGGACGCTACCCGACGGCCGAGTTGGAACTGCGCGACCCCGACGTGCCGGTCCACGCCGATTTACTGGCCTACACACCATTCGTGCCGCTCGACCCCGACGCCTCCGGCTTGCCCTGCGCCGTGTTTCGCTGGCGGCTCAGCAACCCCGGTCCAACGACGGCGCGCGCGACCGTGGCCGCTTCGATGCTGAACCCGGTGTCTTTCGTGGGGACCGATAAGTTCGGCAACCTGCGCGGTGACCCGCGGGGCGAGGGCCGCAATACGTGGCGCGACGATGATGTGGCGCGTGGCGTGTTCTTCGAGGGGCCGCCGCTCCCCCCCGCGGACCTTGCCTACGGCAACGCGGCGCTGGTCACGCTCGACACGCCGGCGACGGCCAAGCCGGCGTGGGCGCGCGGCGGCTGGTACGATAGCCTGCGCGAGTTCTGGGATGACCTGTCGGAGGATGGACGCTTCACGGCTGCGGATAGCGACGAATCCGTGCGGCGCGGCCCCGTCGGCCCCGAGGTCGTCAACGTCGACCCCGGCTCCGTCGGCGTCCCGGTCGAGCTTGCTCCGGGTGAGACCCGCACCATCACGTTTATCCTGAGTTGGTACGTCCCCAACCGCGTCGACGGCTGGAACGAGGCCGCGCCGGACCGTCCGCCGACGACGCGCGTCCGCTACGCCGGGCGCTTTGATGACGCCTGGGCGGTCGCGCGCCATGTGGCCGCACATCTCCCGCGGCTCGAGGAAACGACACTCCAGTTCCGCGACGCCTTGTGCGAGAGCACGCTACCCCCCGCCGTCGTGGACGCGCTGTCCAGCAACATCGTCGTGCTGCGCAGCAACACCTGCTTCTGGCTGGAGGACGGCCGGTTCTTCGGTTGGGAGGGTTGCTTCGACCGTGGCGGCTCGTGCCACGGCAGCTGCACGCATGTGTGGGCCTACGCGCAGACGCTCGCCTTCCTCTTCCCGACGCTGGAGGCCAGCATGCTGCGTACGGCGTTCCTCGACGAGGTGGACGAGTCGGGCAAGATGCGGTTCCGCGCGGAAAAGGCTTTCGGGACGATCTGGCCGCTGCGGCACGCCGCGGCGGACGGGCAGCTGGCCTCCCTCATCCGCCTCTGGCGGACCTGCGCGCTCACCGGCGATCGCGACTTCCTGGCCGCGTTATGGCCCAACGCGCAAAAAACGCTGCGCTATGCGTTGGCGACGTGGGACACGGACGGCGATGGGGTGCTGGACGGCGAACAACACAACACCTACGACATCGAGTTCCATGGCCCCAACCCGTTGACGGGCGTGCTGCTGCTCGGGGCGCTCGCCGCCGTGGAGGCCATGGCCACGCGCCTGGAAGATCACGACGCGGCGACGCGCTATCGCGCGCTCCGTGAGCGGAGCGGCGCGCGGCTCGACGCCTTGCTGTGGAACGGCGACTATTACCGCCAGCGCCTGGACGACGTGGACGCCTACCCCTATCAGCATGGCGACGGCTGTCTCTCCGATCAGGTGTTCGGGCAACTGCTGGCCCATGTGGCCGGTCTCGGCCATGTGGCGCCGCCGGAACGGGTAGGGGCCGCGCTCGACGCGATCTACCGCTACAATGTCCGCCAGCCGCTGGGCGCCCATGTCAACCTGCAGCGCGCCTACGCGTTTTTCGACGAATCAGGTCTGCTGTTATGTAGCTGGCCCAGGGGCGGGAAACCGCGCCTGCCCTTTGTCTACTCAGACGAGGTGTGGACCGGCGTCGAATACCAGGTCGCCGCGCACCTGGTCTACGAAGGGCGCGTGGAGGAGGGGCTCGCCCTGGTACGGGCCGTGCGCGCGCGTCACGACGGCTACCGGCGCAATCCTTGGGATGAGGTCGAGTGCGGTCACCACTACGCGCGCTCGATGGCGAGCTGGGCGCTGCTGCCCGCGTTGAGCGGCTTCAGCTGCGACGCCGGACGCAAAGTTTTACACTTTGACCCGGCCATCGACGGGGATAACTTCCGCAGCGTGTTCAGCTGTGGGGCGGCCTGGGGCGTCTACGCGCAGACCCGTGGACAGGACGGTGTGGTACGCCCCTCGTTGACCGTGCTGGGCGGCGCCCTGGATGGGTATACGCTCGAGGCCGGCTCACGGGCGTGGCGCGTCGGCGCGCGTGGGACGCTCGCGGAGGCCGGGCGATGACCACATGCGTACGATGTCTTGTTAGCGCGACGGCGTTGAGAGCGTTAAGATGTGCGGTCTGACATTGTGAAAGGAAAATAGATGAGCGCATTCAACGGACTCGGTATGGGCCTTGGCAATCTATCGTATCTCTCGACCGCGCAAACGCGCTCAATCAGCCCGGAGAATCACACGGGCGAGAAAGGCCGCGGGGGCATGGCGACCTGATCGACCTGCTGCTGCTACGACCATCGAGAAGATCGAGGCGCGCTTGCTCAAGACACCGGGCGGCATCCCGCCGGCGGCGGGGCAGTTCCTCGGGTTCATCAAGGAGCACCGCGACCTGCGCGCGTCGATCCCCTCGGTATCATGGCTACTATCGTCCTCCGAAGGGTTGGAGGACGATATAGACGTTCAGATAAAGAATGAGAATCTGCGGGCGATTTCGACGCTCAGCCGATTGCCCAACCCTCTCAAACATTATCTGACAAGCTATAGTAGCCATGATAGAGAGGCCTGATCATGTTGCGGGTGCGTCCGCACCCCGCGCTGCGAGTTCCAACTTGTGGAAGAGATCACCGAAGATGGGGTTACGGTGAACATACCTGATCTCCCGCACCAGATGACGATACGGGTCATGACTCCAGGTCTGGTCCGTGGTTAGGATTGGGCTATGCGTCAGCGCACTCTCGGCCCATGCGGGATTGACCAACCAGGCAATCGGGCCGATATCCCAGATAGCACGGGAGTAGGCGAAATGATCATCAGAGGAACCGGAGTAGGTCTCGCTCAGGTAGTCACCGATCATACCACGTCCCTTCACGAAACGCTCGATCTCCGCCTCCGTCGTGCAGAGATGATCGGTGACGGGCAGGCAGGGCACATGCACGAGCGGGACACCCGAATCAAACAGGATGCGCGACGCATGCATATCCTGCTTGAGATTGAACTCCGACGCCGTGGGCCAGTAGCTGGCATTGCCCCCCAACCAGACGACGACGATCCGCCCGATGATCTCTGGCGCTACTAGCAGGGTGGACGCGATATTGGTGGGCGCGCCGATGGCCACGACGTACAGCGGGTCGGGGCGATCGGCCGATGCGCGCGCCACTAAGTCGTCGACGGCCGGGCTGCGGACCGGACGATCCGGGCTTGGCAGCCACCGGGTTGCCCCCTCGAAGACGACGCCCTCATGGGGCTGGTTTAAGCGGTCCAGCAGGCGCAGTATTTCCTCATAGCTCTTACGCATGCCGTCCTCCGGCCCCGCCGAGCGCGCGTTGTGGAAGGGCGCGGCATATACCGCCTCGACCGTGAGGCGCTCCGGCGAGAGCAGCGCGTAGGTGAGCGCGAATTGGTCATCGATTTCGTTGTATGTGTCGGTGTCCAGCACCATGCGAACCGGCTTGGTCGGCGGCTCGAGCAGTTCCATGCGCGCCGCCGGTGATACTATAGGGAAAGCCATGACGCCTCCTATGGCTGTCGTTATGTGTGGGCGGTACCCGACAAGGCCCGGGACCGTCGTCTCCCGAGAATGGATGGCGGATGTCCTACTTAATGACTCGACTGTTGTGATTTGAAGAGGGCGGGGTGATCATGTCGGCGCCAGGCCCTGGTGCTTGGCAAACAAGGAGGTCAGCACGTCCTCGATGGTGACGCCCCCGAGGAGACGGTCATGCGTATAG
>JAABUU010005197.1_pt1 | contig 14774 bp, 15 predicted proteins | sample 5559301 | NCBI WGS metagenome assembly JAABUU01 (sample SAMN10711884, study PRJNA513360) | rock metagenome | isolation source: Antarctica rocks | place: Antarctica: Victoria Land, Richard Nunatak white | reverse complement strand
CTCCGCCGGTTGGTGGAGGGGGCGGGCTGCCACCTGCGTTTCCTGCCGGCCTACTCCCCCGACCTGTCGCCGATCGCGGAGGCGTTCGCCCAGGTCAAGGCGCTGCTGCGCCGGGCCAAGGCGCGCATCGTCGGGGCGCTGGAGACGGCCCTTGGCGGCCTGCTCGATGCCGTCACCCCGCGCGATGCCCGCCACTTCTTCGCCCACTGCGGCTACGGCACCGCTACATAACCTTGAGAAATGCTGTAAGGTGCGATTTGGGCGTGAATCCACGTTCAACTGCGTAAGTCCTAATTCTATTAGTACCCCGCAGCACGATCGACCACGTTGCGGAGCGGCTCGCCCGCGCGCAGGCGACGCAGATTCTCGACGACCTGGGATACGGCGGTCGCCGGATCGGTCTCGGCGGCGACGTGCGGGGTGATGACGATGCCCGGATGGGTCCAGTAGGGATGGTCGGGCGGCAATGGCTCGGTGTTGAAGACATCGAGGACCGCGCGCCCGAGTTGCCCGCTATCGAACGCGGCCAGGAGATCGTCGTCCACGACGTGCCCGCCGCGCGCGAGGTTAATCAGCGTCGCGCCGCGTGGCAGCGCCGCCAGCGTATCGGCGTTGATGATGCCGCGCGTCTCCGCCGTCAGTGGCAGCAGACAGACCAGGATGTCGGTGCGCGCCAGGAAGGGGCGCAGGCCATCCGGCCCGGCGAACGTCGCGATCCCGGCGAGTTCCTGCGGGCGGCGACTCCACCCCGCGACCGCGAAGTTGAGCCCGACCAGCGTCCGCGCCGCCGCCGTGCCGAGTTCGCCGAGTCCGAGGAAGCCGACGCGCCGATCCTGCGCGCGTACTTGCGGCAAATGCCGCCAGATACCCTCACGCTGCTGCGCGCGGTAGCCCTCATATTCGCGGTGGGCGTTGAGGACGTGTTGCAGGACCGTCTCGGTCATCGTCCCGGTCATGCCCGGATCGACCAGGCGGGCCAGCGGCACGTCCTTTGGGAGTGTGGGGTCGCGTAGCAATGACTCCACGCCCACCCACAGCGACTGGATCAGGCGCAGCTTCGGCAGCCCGGTCAGCACGCCGGGCGGCGGCACCGCCACGATCGCGCACTCGATCGTCGCCGGATCGCCGAGTTCTGGGTAGACCATGATCTCATCGTCCGGCAACGCCGCGCCCAACGGCCCGAGCCACGTCTCCGGCTGCGCCGTGGTGGAGAGGAAGAGGATTCGCATGGGACGCCTCCGGCGTAGTAGGCGAAGTCGTGCGCGTAGTGCGGAGTAGGCCAGTAGCCCGAGGGGGTTCGTTGTCAGTCACAGGTGATCAGCGCGTGTCCGTTCCCGCGTCCCCACTCGCCTACTCGCCTACTCGTACTACTCCGCCTACTCAATAATAAATGTGCCCCTTCTCGCCGCCCGCGACCGCGATCGAGTCGCCGTTGATGGCGATGCTCTTAGGCGAGGCGAGGAAGGCGACGACCCCGGCGATCTCGCTCGCGTCGATCATCCGCCCGACGGCGTTCGCCGCGCCCAGCTGGCGCTCGATCTCCGCCTCGCTGACGCCCCGCTCCTGCGCCAGTTGCGCGACGCGCCCTGCCGTGCGCTCGGTGCGGGTGCTACCGGGGTGGATGGTGTTGACGGTGATGCCGTGCGGCCCGAGTTCGTCCACCAGATTCTTGCCGAGCGCCGCGACGGCCACGTTCCGCATACTGCCGATCGTCGAGCCGGTGTTGCGCGCCGCGAGGCCGCTGATGTTGATGATCCGCCCCCGCCCCTGCTCGATCATGTGGGGCGCGACCTCGCGCGCCGTCCGCACGTAGCCGAGCACCTTGACGTTCACATCGTCCCAGAAGAGCTGATTCGTGATCTCGCCGAGCTTCTGGCGGCGCGGTCTGCCCGCCCGGTTGCGCGGCGGCATTAACGAGGATGTCGATCCGCCCCAACGCCGCGATCGCGTCCGCGATGAGTGTTGCCACCGAGGCATCGTCGCCCGTATCGACCGTCAGCGGCACGATCCGGCGTCCGCTCTCCTCGGCCAATTCGGCGGCGGTCGCCTGTAACCGCTCCGCGTTGCGCGCCGCGATGACCACGTCCGCCCCTTCGAGCGCCAGCTGCCGCGCGATCGCCTTGCCGATCCCCCGACTCCCGCCGCTGACGAGCGCCACCTTGCCGGTCAGTTCCAGGTCCATCGTGCCCTCTCCCCGTCGCCGTGGCGACCGATCATGTCGCATTCGTCTGGCGGTACGGCGTCACACCGTCCGCCGTGCTGCGCGCGCGCGCCCAGCGTCCGTGTGACTCCGCGAGTTTCCTGTAGTCGGGGGCGCTGAGTTGGCTGAACGGCAAGCCCTCGCGAAAGCCGAGCGCCGTAGCCAACCGTGCCGATGCGGCGTTGTCCGAGTCGCAATCCCAGGTGGCGACAAGCCCGTGCGCGCGGCAATGGGCGACGAACGCCGCGCAGGCCCGCGCCGCCAGCCCGCGCCGACGGAACGACTCCGCCGTGAAGACATCGATGTTCGCCTCGCCGCCGACGACCCCCGCCGCGTAGGCGACCGCCACCAGCGCATCCCCGGCGAGCGCGCAGAAGCCGAAGCCGCCGCTCAGGAAGCGCTCGTAGCCGTCCCAAAAGGGCGCGATCGATTGATTCATCTCGCGGTCGACCCGTTCCGCGAGCGCGCGGTCGAGAGGACGGATCGTGATCCCCGCCGGCACATCCCTCCAGCGGGTGAGTGCCGCTTCCGCCGCCTCGCTCCCCTCCCAGCGGTAGCCGCGCCGCGCGATCACGCGCAAGCGCCCCGCATGGTCGTCGAGGAGCGCCTGCGCGAGCGGCACATTCGTCGCCACGTAGCCGTACATCCGGTCGAAGACCTCCGCCTCGGCGGGGGCGTTGGCGATGAAGCGGCGTAGTTCGGTCGCGCTGGGGTCGCCCGCGACGTAGTACTCGAACGCCTGCACGAGCATGGCGGCGGTCGGGCGCTCCGGGTCGTCCACGAAGACGCGCCCCGCCAGCGTTCCCTCGAACGCGCCCCAGATGAACGCCCCGTCCATCCAGGTTTCCACGAAGAGCGGTTGCGCGCGACCGAAGAGGGCGCGCGGCAATTCGTAGATCATCGGTCTCCTGTTGTCGTGAGAGTCCGATATCACTCCCGACTCAGCGGATCGCGCCGCGCCGCGCGGTGACGATCCCGGTGTTGAAGCCGAGCCAGTGCATCCGCCCGAGATGGCGCGCGTGCTCTACCTTCATGCAGCGATCGACGATCACCTGGAGGCCGCCTTGCTCCGCGATGGCGATCCCTTCCGGGCTGATCACGCCGTACTGGAGCCAGAGCGCCTTCGCTTTGACCTGCACCGCCTCGCGCGCGATGCCCGGCACCGCATCCGACGCCCGGAAGACGTCCACGATATCGATCGGCTCCGGCACATCGAGCAGGCTCGGGTAGCTCCGCTCGCCCAGCACTTCTCGCTCGCGCGGATTGACCGGGATGATCCGATAGCCGTGGCGCTGAAGGTAGAAGCCGACGAAGTGACTCGCCCGCAGCGTGTTCGACGAGAGCCCGACGATCGCGATCGTCTTCGCCTCGCGCAGCAGCCGTTGGATGGTCGCCGCATCCTGGTACGGCGTGAGATCGAGCGTGGGGGTTGCTGTCATGGTCGCTCCTGAGAAGTACGAACGACGAAGTACGAAGTACGAAGTGACGTGAAGAACCTGCCGATACTCACGGCTGATCCTCCGATAGTTCGTACTTCGTCGCTCGTACTTCGTACTTTCTAGTCCGCCGCCGCCGCGACCGGCACCGCCGCCGCCGCATTCAATGCCTGCCCCAGGTCCCAGAGGAGATCGTCGAGCGTTTCGAGGCCGACCGAGAGGCGGATCGTCCCTGCGCCGGTCCCGGCTGCGGCCAACTCCTCCTCGCTGAGCTGGCGTTGCGTGGTGCTGGCCGGGTGGATCACGAGGCTCTTGGCGTCGCCGACATTCGCCAGGTGGCTCCAGAGTTCGAGCGACTCGATGAAGCGCTGGCCCGCCTCGCGCCCGCCCTTGATGTCGAAGGTGAAGATCGCGCCCGCGCCGCGCGGCAGATAGCGCTCGACCAGCGGGAGGTAGGGGCTATCGGGGAGGGCCGGGTGCCGCACGCTCGCCACTTGCGGATGCTCCGCCAGGAAGCGCGCCACGCCGAGCGCGTTGCTGACGTGTCGCTCCATCCTCAGCGGCAATGTTTCCACGCCGAGCAGCAGCAGGAAGGCGTTGAAGGGGCTCAGCGAGCCGCCGAGGTCGCGCAGCGTCTCGGAGCGGAGTTTCTGCAAGTAGCCGTAGACGCCGAACGTCTCGTGGAACGCGAGGCCGTGATATGCCTCGGAGGGGGCGGCGACGGTCGGGAAGCGCCCGTTCGACCAGTCGAAGCCGCCGCTATCGACGACGATCCCGCCGATGCTCGTGCCGTGCCCGCCCAGGAATTTGGTGGCCGAATGGATCACGATGTCCGCGCCCCACTCGATCGGGCGGCAGAGGTAGGGCGAGGCGAAGGTACTGTCCACGATCAGCGGCGCACCCGCCTCGTGCGCGATCGCGGCCACGGCGGCGATGTCCAGGACGTTGCCGCCCGGATTGCCGATCGTCTCGCCGAAGAGCGCCTTGGTGTTGGGGCGGAGCGCCGCGCGCCACGCCGCCGGGTCGTCGGGGTCCACAAAGGTCGTCTCGACCGAGAGCTTGCCTAGGAAGTTCCGCATCTGCGCGATCGTGCCGCCGTAGAGCGCCTGCGACGCCACGATGTGGTCGCCCGGCTGGAGGATCGTGAAGAGGGCCGCGCCCTGTGCCGCCAGCCCGGAGGCGAACGCCACCGCGCCGACACCCCCTTCCAGCGAGGCGATGCGCTCCTCGAACGCCGCCACGGTCGGGTTCATGATCCGCGAGTAGATGTTGCCGTACTCCTGCAAGTTGAAGTACGCCGACGCGGCCTCGCTATCCTCGAAGACGAAGCTGGTCGTCTGATAGATCGGCATGGCGCGCGCGCCGGTCGCCGGATCGGGGCGCTGCCCCGCGTGGATCGCGCGCGTATCGAAACCGAAGTCGCGTGTCTCGTTGTCGTGGTGCTGATCGGTCATGGTAGCCCTTCACGAGTGACGAATGACGAATGACAAGTGACGAATGGGCGGCGATGCTGTCGGGGCTGCCTTGACAGACAGCGAAACCTGACCGCCATCAAGCGGTCGCGTGATCGGGCAGATCACCCGCTTAGCGGACAGATTATGGGTTGTGGCGATGAGGGGTGTCAAACCGGGGCGGCGATACGCCGCCCCGGTCGTGCGCTCAGATCACTTCTAGCGCGTCGGTCGTCGGCGTGGGCGGGAGCGGATTGGAGGTCTGTGCGCCGTAGAAGAACGCGGTCGAGGCGATGTCGTCCTGGAGCGGGAGGTAGCGCCGCGCGCCGTCGCGCGCCGCGCGCCAGCCGAGCGCCTGGATCGTCACGCGCAACTCGTCCGCGAAGCGGATCGGGTCCATGATGTGCCAGCGATACATGCCGAAGCGCTGCTGCGAGCGATACAGGCCGTCCGGGCGGATGATCTGCGGCAGGCCGAGGAAGGGCGTGGAGAAGGGAGTATAGCCTTCGCCCGGCACGTCGAAGTTCCAGGCTCCGCCGAAGTAATCCTCGGTCCCCGTCCCCGCGATCGTCGGCCACTCCCGGTCGCCATCGAGGTAGAACTTGATCTCCCCCTCGCCCCACCAGCCGGAATTGTTGACGCCCCAGGCGAGGTAGGTGCCGATGTAGTGCCCGCCGCCGCGCACGCCGTTGATGAGGGTATGGACCTCCTGGTACGGCAGCGGATTGCTGCGCCGCCAGTGCGCGTGGAGGTAGCCGAGCCCGTCCGGCACATCGGTCAGGGCGTAGGTGATCTGGTAGTAGACGACGATCTCGCGGTCGGAGCGGTTCTCGATGGTCAGGCGCGCGGCGGTGCGGAAGGGCATCGCCCAGTAGCAATTGAAGCCGCCATGCGGATTGACCGCCACCGGCAGGCTGCTGACCTGCGCGAACTCGCACCAGCCCTGGCAGAAGAAGTCGCCGACCGGCGTCTCGATGGCGGGGCGCTCGTCGCCGTCCCAATAGGCGCGCAGCAGCAGTTCGCGCCAGCCCTGGCGATGCGTGGTCAGCCAGATGTGCTGGATCACGCCCGGTCCGGCGATCTCCGCCAGCGTGAAGGTGCTCCCCGGCGCGATCCGCACGCTCGGCGACACCTTCCAGCCCTGGCCGAGTTCGCGCGCCGGGCTGGCCCCGGTCCCCGCCGTCGCGCGACCCCCGCCACCCGCCGCGCCATCGAAGTTCTCCGGGCTGATCGAGCGCGTGCGCGCGTCCGATAGCCGCGCGAGTTGTCCCAGTCCGAGGCCGATCCCGCCGAAACCGTCCATTTCCCCTCCCTCACCTTATCCACGACCCACACGCTGTATATGCCACAGCATGCGGCGGCGGGCAAATCGCCTGTCACACGCGCGGGCACTCCCTCGTCTTCTGTCCGGGACGTACGCGAGGCGCACCGGCGAGGCCGCTAAACTGAAGCCCGGGTGAAACCTACAGAGTTCGCAGCGTAGCGCATGGAGTTCTCACCGAAGCTTTGGTTTAGATGGCCGCGATACCGGAAGACGAAGGAGGCGCTGACGATGGAGATCTTTGTCACCGGGGCGACGGGGGTACTCGGGCGGACGATGGTCCCGCTGCTCCTGTCCGCCGGCTCTCCCGCACTTTCGATGCTTAAGGTTTTGTCGCCGTACTATCGGCTCAAACGACCAACCAACATGTGCCAGATGGCAACGTCGAGTACGGTTTTCCGGGCGTTTTCAGCCGTTCTACGTGGAGCTTCACCATCAAGCATCGAAAGTGCGAGAGAGCCTGTCCGCCGGACATCGTGTGCGCGGGCTCGCGCGCTCGGCGAACAACGACGCGCTCTTGCGGCAACTCGGCGCGGAGCCGGTCGCGGTCGATCTCGCCGACGCGGCGGGGTTGCGCGCCACCCTGACTGGCTGCGACGCGGTGCTCCACCTCGCCACGAAGATCCCGCCATCGAGCACCGCTCGCAAGGGTGCGAGCTGGCGGGAGAACGACCGGTTGCGGCGCGAAGGGACGAACGCGCTGGTGGATGCGGCGTTGGCGGCGGGGATACAGACCGTACTTTACCCGAGCGTCACGCTCCTCTACCCCGATAGCGGGGAGCGCTGGCTCGTCGCGGGCGAAAGCGCGCCCGCCCCCACGCCGAATCTCCGCTCGACCATCGTCGCCGAGGAGGCGATCGCGCCCTGCGCCTGGGGAGCCTGTACGACCCCACGGCGGCGGCGGCGCGCGAGCAGTTGTCGCTGGTGCGCTGGGGGATCGCCCCGCTGCCCTGCGCGGCGGGGGCTTATGCCTCGTCGCTGTGGATCGATGACGCTGCGCGCGCGATCGTGGCGGCCCTCGACCGTGCGCCCGTCGGATTGTACGATGTGGTCGATGGCGAGCCGCTGACGCGCGCCGCGCTGACCGCCGCGCTGAGCCATGCCGTCGGGCGTCGCTCCGCCCTTACGTTGCCCGCATTCGTCTGGCGCGCGCTGGCCGGCCCCCTCGCCGAACTCCTCGGGCGGAGCCAGCGCGTCTCCAACCGCGCGTTCAAGGCGGCGACCGGCTGGTCCCCCGCCGTACCGAGCGTGCGCGACGGCGCACCGCGCCTGGTGACGGCGCTGAACGCCGTGCCGGATCGCGCGCACGGTGGCGAGCTGAGCACGCGCCAGGGATAGGCTCGCCGTTGTGGAAAGGGAGCAGCTAGCGATGCGTGAAATTGTGCCGCCAACCCCGGAGCCGCTGAACGAGCGCCGCCCGCTCCTCTTCGCCATCGCCTATCGGATGCTCGGTACGGTGAGCGACGCCGAGGACATAGTGCAGGAGACGTACCTGCTCTGGCGGCGCGCGCTCGCCGCGGGGGGGTGATCGCCAACCCGCAAGGCTGGCTCACGACGACGATCACGCATCTCTGCATCGATCAGCTCCGTTCCCGCCCGCGCCTGGCGCGAGGAGTACATCGGCCCGTGGCTGCCCGAGCCGCTCGTGACCGACCCCGCCGCCGATCCCGCCGAGGGGATCGCGCTGACGGAGTCGCTCGCGCTCGCGTTCCTGTCGGTGCTGGAACGCCTCAATCCGGTCGAGCGGGCGATCTTCCTGCTGCACGATGTCTTCGGGTACGAGTTCACGGAGATCGCGCCGATCGTCGAGCGTGAGGCGGCGAACTGTCGCCAGATCGCGCGGCGGGCGCGGGCGGCGATCCAGCGCGCCCGCCCGCGCTTCCCCCTGCAACCGGGCGAGCGGGAGCGGCCGACGCGCGAATCCATGCGCGCCTGCACGGTCGGCGATCTCCCCGCGCTCGTGGCGACCCTGGCGGACGATATCACCGTATGGTCGGATGGGGGCGGGCGGGTCCAGGCCGCGCGCAAGCCGGTGCGCGGGGCGGAGAAGGCCGCGCGCTTCTTGCCGCACATCGTCGCCGATGGCGCGGCGCACGGCGTCGCGTTCACCGCGACGATCGTCAACGGGCAGCCCGGCGTGTTGATCGGCGCGACGGATAGCCCCTACGGCGTGGTGGCGCTCGATATCGCCGCCGGGCGGATTCGGGAGATCGATATCGTGATCAATCCCGAAAAGCTGCGCCATCTGCTGCCCTCGGCGTAGGGTCAGCGAATCTCGCCGCCGCAGACGCGCGGACTGGTCGGGCCGACACTCCCGCCCGCCGGCTCGATCGTGACGCCGATCGACTTGTACCTGGCGAATGGTGCGGGCGCGTTGATGATCACATGGGCGTTGCCCCGCGCGTCGGTGGTGAAGAGGCCGCCGCTGTCGCGCGCGCCCTCCGGCGTGACCAGCCAGACCTGGAAGCGCTGGTCGGGGGTGAGCGTCGGGAGCCAGTAGGTCAGCAGCAGCCCGATCGTGCTCGTCGGGTCGATGTAGATGTACCCGGCGGCGGGCAGGCCGTACTGCGCGACCGGCGGTCCTGAAACAGGGTGGGCGGCGTTCGGATCGTTCAGGAGCGTGTTGACGAGCGCGAGCTGGGCGACCTGTGCGGTGAGCTGCTCGTTCTGCTGCGTGGTGGCCGCGAGGCGCTGCCGCTCGGCATTCAGGCGGGCCTGCGCGATGGTCGCCCAGCCGAGCAGCCCGATGACCAGCACCGCCGCGAGCGCCGCAAGGGCCGCGCGCGATCCGCGCCAATCCAGCAACCACCCACGCTGCACCGCAGGGAGCGGCGCGAGCGTCGTCGCCAACGGCTTGGCCGCACCTTCCTCGCGATCGAGGCGCGCGAAGAGGGCGGCCTTCGCCGCCGGGGGCGGTGCGGCCAGCGGCGCGCTGAATGCGAGGGTCTCCAGATCGTCCCGCAGGGCCGTCAATTCGGCCACACAATCGGGATAGTCCGCGAGATGCCGTTCCACGAAGCCCGCTTCCTCCTCATCGAGCACGCCGAGCGCGTACGCGGGAAGGAGGTCCAGGAGTGTGTCGTGCGTCGTATCGTTCACGTCTTGCCCTTCGCCTCGCGGCCAGGAATCTCAGTCACCCGCCGCGTCGCGCCCGTGTTCACCGAGGATGCCGCGTAACTTCTGCACCCCCAGACGCAGCCGCGTCTTGATCGTCCCCAACGGCTCGCCGAGTCGCGCCGCCAGCTGCGACTGGGTGTAGCCCTCGAAGTACGCCAGTTCGATCAATATCCGCTGCGCCTCGGGCAGTTGCCCCAGCGCCCCGACGATCTGCGCGCGCCGCTGTTGCTCCCACACCACCTGCTCCGGCCCCGGTTCCGCTGTCGGCACCGCCGCGAGGAGATCGGTCACGCTGGCGTCCTCGCGCTCCTCGGCCTCCTGGGGGCGGTGGCGCTGACGGCGAACTTCGTCGATCGCCAGATTGTGGGCGATGCTGAGCACCCAGGTCAGCGCCCGCCCGCGCTCGGCCTGATAGCTCCCTGCACGCTGCCAGACCCGCAAGAAAACTTCTTGCAGGAGATCTTCCGCCAGTTGCCGGTCGGCGACGATACGCAGCAGGAGCGCATACGTCGGCCCGGCATACCGATCGTAGAGACGATCGAGCGCAGCGCGGTCACCGGCAGCCAAACGCGGTAGCAACGCCTCATCGTCCTCTGGATGCGCCACGCCGCTCCTTCGCGGCCCCCGCGGGGCACCTACTAGCTATACGCACGTCGGTACTGTCGCAGATTTGTTCGATCGCGGAATGGTAGCAGAATCGGGCGGGGCTGTGCCTGACCCGTCGCCGGATGTGCGTGCGCTGGACGAAAAAGGGCGCTACCGCAAGGCGATAGCGCCGGAGTTGAGGAGTGGTGAGCGAGATTTAGCCGCGCGCCTCGATCAGAACCTCGACATTCGCGGTCGGTACGCACAGCGCCTCGCCGTTGGCGAGCGTGACGGCCAGCGCGTCGACCAGGAGATCGCCTTCCAGTCGCTGGCGTCGCGGGGCTTCCGCCACCGTGGCGAGGATCCCGAGGTGGTCGTGATCGAGCAGGCGCACGGTCGCGCCCGGCTCCAGTGCCGCCAGTGGCAAATGCGTGCTCTCCGTCCCCCGACTGCCGGTGCGCGAGGGGACGATGACCTCCGGGCGGCGCAGGCCACCGACCAGCGGTGTGGTGCCGCTGATGGCGATCGGGATGCCGTCAGCCGCCGCGAGGATGTCGTAGAGCGGCTGGGCCATCGGTGTGCGTCCGAAGCCCTCGGTGAGGACGAGGGTCAATGGCGCGCTGCCGTTGGGGAGTTGCCAGTCCGGGAGTCCGACGCGCCAGAGCGCCCCGCCCCCCTCGCCGAGCCAGCTCGTCAACTCCGACTCTTCGATCGAACCGGCGACGATGCCCCGGATCCCGGCCTGCACCGCCTTCGCCAATGCCGCCGCGCTGACCGCGCCGCCCACCGCCAGGATCGCGCGCGCGGAGCGGCTGTCGATTTGCTCCGGGCCAAGCGGGCGCTGGCGATCGCCAGGGATCATCTTCAGCACCCCGAAGGTGTCCTCGCCAACCCCGACCGCGCCGAAGAAGCGCGAGCCGAACGCGCGGATCGTCACCCCCCAGCCCTGCTCGACTTCCTCGATCACCCCGGCGATCTGCGCCGGGAGCTCGATGCGACCGGTGGTGGGGCGGATCAGGGCGGTGCCGAGCAGCGGGTCGAAGCGGATGAATGTCCCGGCGATCGGGCTGCGGACCGCATGGGTGCGGAGCCCACGTCGCCGCTTGGCGATGATCTCCCCCGCTTCCACGGTCTGGCCGGGCTGCTTGATGAGGCGTTCCTCGCTGGCTCCCGGCTCGACTTCGAGTTCGCGCGCGACGTTGACCAGGATCGGGCGCTCGGCGATCTCGCCAGTCGCGACGATGGTGCTCGGCTCGACCCGTTCGCCCGTCTTGACCTGGAGCTGCCCCTGCATCGGCAGGCGGCGCTCGATCCGCAGGTCGCTATCGTGGACCAGGAGTGGTTGGCGTGTCGGATAGGTATTGAACACCCGCTACCTCTCGCTGCGCCGCCCCGCCGCCCATCCAGGTCAGCGAGGACGGTGCGCTGCCTTTAGGGCGCTATCGCCCGTCATCGTCAGGGTCGGTGTGCGGCGCGTCGGCGGGCGCAGGCTGACGCTTTTCGCCGGCATTGGTCGCGCGTACGATCGTCTGAGTCGCGGTGTGCCAACCCGCGACGCGCGTGATCCGCTCCTGCTCGGCCCTCGGGAAGGCGAGGGGGCGTTCCCGCGCGTCGAGCAGGAGGCCGACCGGGCCGCCGTGCGGCGCGTCGTCCCCGGTGAGGGTGATCGCCACACCCGCGTTCCCGCCGCCGATCCGCGCCCGCGTGCCGGGCGCGAGGTGCAGCGTGGCCGCGCGTTCGCCACCGGGCAGCGGGAGGCGTAGCAGCTCCCCACCGCGCACCGTGAACGACTGTGTCAGCCCATTCTGGTAGGTGATCTCGCCCTCGACCTGCTCGATGGCGGGGCAGTCGAGGCGCACGCATGCACCGAGATCGAAGAGACTGTCGTGCTCGAAGAGTTCCGCCGCCCGCTCCGGTTCGAGGGTGCCGAGGGTGCCGATCAGCGGGAGCAACGCCTCGCGGTCGAGGGCGACCTGGGTGATACCGCGCAGCGGCTGCGGATCGAGACCATCGATCAGGGCCATGAACGTGTCGGTCGGATCGGGCCAGCGGGCGAAGAACGAGCCGCCGACCAGCAATTCGGGCGCGAGTGGCCCCGACCCGCCGCTCGCGAGTTCGGTCGCGCCGGTGCGGAGGAGTTCGCGGACGAGCGCCCCCTCGATCTGGCGATCGCGCGCGCTGAGCGGGATGGTGAGCGGACGCACGGCGCGATTGAGGATCCAGTCGCGCAGTTCATCCTCACCGAGGGTGAAGGGGAGCCAGCGGGCGACAGCGGGCAGCGTCAGGGCGGTCAGCATGTTCGCCGAGCCGAGCGCGAGGTCGAGCGCCGGTTCGCTCAGCGCGCGCCCCTCGCTCCCCTTCGCCCAGCAGCAAGTGAAGCCCTCATCAAGATCGACGGTCAGCACCTCGCAGCCGAATTGGGAGGCCATGAAGCGGTTGACGAGATCGAGCGCCCTGGAACGGGCCAGCGGCGGGGCGTCGCTCAAGGCTTCCAGATTGTCGAAGCCGGGGACGAAGGCACTGGCGCGGCGATTGGTGAGGTCGAGGATCTCCGTCTCCACGATCAGCGCGATGTTCGACGCATCGTGCTGATCGGTCGGGAGGAAGCCAAATTCGTAGCCGTTGCCGAAGGTGAGCGTCGCCCGATCGCGCCCCGCCTCGCTGGCGATCACCAGGACCGCCGGGGTCGGCTCGGGCGCGACGGGCGGGGGGCCGACGATCTCCGCCGCCAGGCCGAGGAGCTGGACCAACCCGGCACGCTCGTGCGTGTCGGCGACGATCAGCAGCAGGTCCGGGCGCAGCCCGGCGAGTGCGGCGACGGTCTTGCGCGTCGTCTCATCGAGCGGGCCGACCGACTCGACGGTCAACGTCGGCAGGATCGTCGCCGGGACGCGCCGCGCGATCGCCAGTAAGGCGTTCAGGGTCGCGCCACCGCCCATCGCCAGGATGGCGATACGCAATGGTGGACCCGCCGCGACGGTGGCGAGGAACGCATCGGTGCCGTCGCCATTCTCTTCCTGCGGCCTGATCACCTGCGAGCGGTCGGCGAAGCGGCGGGTTGTGGCCTGTTCCAGCGCGGCCAACGCCCCCCGCAGCCCGACGTTGAGATCGTCATAGGGGCGCTCGATCGTGCTGGGGCTCGTCCCCTGCGCCACGAAACGGCAGGCACCCTCCACGAATTCGACGAGCGTGGCGCGCGTCAGGGTGCGGCCACACTCGGCCACGATGATCGACTCGCGCACTTGTTCGTTCATGCCTGCTCCCATCTGTGCGGCCCCCGGCGAATGGAGGGGCGCTCCGCTAGCCCCGTAGAGCGGGAGCGACGACGAAAATTGCCAACACCACCAGGAAGATGAGCAGCGCCGCCACAAAGACGATGACTGCCATCCGCTGCACCGAGGAACTGACGCGCACCGTGGTCGCCGGGAGCGGACGCCCCACGCCGAGGCGCACCGGTACGCCCGGTGCCGCGCCGACCTTCGCATTTGGCGCGGCATCCGGTGTCGCGGCAGATTGCGGGACCACGGGCGGCGGGGCCAGCGGGGTGATCAGGCGTTCGTGCTTCGTCACCTTCGTGGGGCTCGCCGTGGGCGCGGCGAAGATCGCCGCCGCACTCGTCCGCTCGACGGCGGTCGCGCGCGGTGGTGCCTGCCACGATTGGGCCAGGTCGCTCGCCTCCTGCTCCGCGGTGATCGTCATGCTGCTCCCGAGCATCCATGATTGATCGTCGTCGGTCGGCGTTGCGCTATTGCGCTCCGGCTCGCTGAAGGCGCGTAGCCAGGCGGGGAGATCGTCCTCGCTGATCAGCGAGGCGGTCTCGTTGGTCGGTGCCGCCGCTGGGGCCGGGCTGCTGTTGGAACGTGCGGCGGCGGTCGGCTGGGTGGCGATGACCGTATCGGTCCCGCTCGCCTGCGTGGTCGGCATGGCGAACGCGGGTGTGTCCCCCTCCTCCGCCTCAGCGGGTGCGTCCGTCGGAGCGGGAGCGGCGCTCGCCGCATCTGCCTGCACCACGACCGTATCGGTCTCGCGCGCTTCGGCGGTTGGCTGCGCCGCCGCGCCCGGGTGGGTTTCCTGTTCGTTCGCCGCCTGCGCTGCCTCGGACCAGGGTGCCGTCGTCATGGCGACAGACGGCAGCTTCGCCGCGCCTGCGGGTTTGGCCTCGTCCACCGGGGTGGGGGTGTGCGCTTGCGCGACGACCGTATCCTCCGCATGCCCCTCGGGATTGAGGGCTTGCAACCACAGCGGCAAACCCTCGCTCGGTGTGGCCGTGGCAAGGGGCTTGCCGCAGACTTGGCAGGTGGTTGCACCGGAATCATTCTCGGCCTGGCAGTGCGGACAGATACTCACGCGATTTCCTCCCTGTAAGGCGCGGGCTCATCGTCTCGTCGGCGCACCGCGCGGGTGGCGCGATGTGGCGCGGGACAAAGCCGCATACGCCGACTGGCGCGGTACGGATGGCCCTCCTGCCTTCGAGTATAGCAGCGCGCTTAACGATGCGTATGTGGTACTTTGGTAGGAAGTGGCGCGGGGCCTTCTGCGGGCGGGATGGCGAGCTTGGGGCGGACCGCTCCCCGCCGCTGCGGCGGCGACCCTCCCCTACAGGGGCGGGGAGGGCTGGCCCCGGCCACCCCGACACGTCTTCGGGCAACGCCGCCCTAACTCCT
>JAABUU010005195.1_pt1 | contig 14776 bp, 11 predicted proteins | sample 5559301 | NCBI WGS metagenome assembly JAABUU01 (sample SAMN10711884, study PRJNA513360) | rock metagenome | isolation source: Antarctica rocks | place: Antarctica: Victoria Land, Richard Nunatak white | reverse complement strand
TCGGCCAGGACGGCGGCTGGGTCCTGGCCTGATTGCTGCGCACGCCGGCGGGCGCGCTCGGAGGCGCTGGCGGTGAGAAACACCTTGACCTCGGCGTCGGGTGCCACCACGGTGGCGATGTCGCGACCCTCGGCCACCCAGTCGCCCCGGTCGATCAGGCTCCGCTGGGCGGCTACCAGAGCATCGCGCACCACGGGATCGGCAGCGACTTCCGAGGCGGCGTCTGAGACCTCGGGGGTGCGGATGGCCTCGGTCACGTCACGCCCGTCACAGACCACGCGCTCTCCGATCTGAAGTGACAGCCCGGCGGCGATGGCACCGGGCTCGGCGTCGCGCTCGCGCGCCGCCAGGGCCACGCAGCGATACATCGCCCCGGTGTCCAGATAGGTGAAACCCAGGGCCTGGGCCACCGCGCGGGCGACCGTTGACTTACCCGATCCGGCGGGACCGTCGAGGGCGATGAGCATCAGCGGCCCGTGGACCGGCGCGCCGGGCTCACTCGGCGTCCTCGGCCCTCCCCCACCATCCTCACGCCACCGAGGCCAAGTCGTCCATGAAGCCCGGGTAGGACACCGCGGCTGCCTCCATGCCCAGCACCTCCACGCCCTCGGCCGACGCCAGGCCGGCCACCGCCCCGAGCATGGCCAGACGATGATCGCCGCGGGAGTCAAGCGTCCCTCCTCGCAGCCCCCCCGTCCCGGTCACCACGAAGCCGTCGGGCTGGGCCTCGATGGTGGCTCCCAGCCCCCGCAGGCCCTCCACGACCCCGGCGATGCGATCGGACTCCTTGACCCGCAGCTCCTGGGCCCCCCGCACCATCGTCTCACCCTCCGCGAAGCAGCCCAGCAGGGCCACGAGCGGCAGCTCGTCGATGGCCAGCGCCACCTCCCCGGCCTCCACCGTCGTGCCCACCAACGGGCCCGCAGCGACGTCGAGGTCGCTCACCGGCTCACTGGGGGTCAACGGCGTGCCGGCGGGCTCAAAGTCGCCGAGCACGATGGCGCCCATACGTTTGAGGATGCGCAGGAAGCCGGTCCGCGTCCAGTTGACCCCCACGTTGTCGATGACTATCCGTGAACGGGGGACGAGGAGGGCGGCGGTGAGGGCAAACGCACACGAGGAGAGGTCGCCCGGCACCACCACCTCCTCGAGGACGAGCTCATCGCACTCACACGCCCACACCGTGTCGCCTTCGCGACCCAGGTTGACCCCGGCGCACAAGAGCAGGCGCTCGGTGTGATCGCGGCTGGGCGCGGGCTCGCGCACGCTGGTCTTGCCGTCGGCGACCAGCGCCGCCAGCAGCACGCAGGACTTCACCTGGGCGCTGGCCACCGGAAGCTCGTAGTCGATCGTCCGCAGACGGGCACCGCCGATCACCATGGGTGGGTAGCGCCCCGCACTGGGCGTCACCTCGGCGCCCATGCGCCGCAGGGGCTCGGCGATCCGGTCGACCGGCCGGCGCCGGATGGAGGCGTCGCCGTCGAGCGTCCATCGTCGTCCCTCCTGCCCTGCCAGCCAGCCCGGCAGCAGGCGCATGAGGGTGCCGGCGTTGTGCACGTCGATGGTCTCCTCAGACTCGCTGGCGTTGCGCAGCCCCGCCCCGCGCAGCACGAGCTCCCCGGGGCGCACCTCGACCAGCGCACCGAGCTGGCGCACCGCCGCCAGGGTGGCGCCGGTGTCGGCGGAGTGCAGGAAGTTGACCACCCGCACGGGCTCCGAGCACATGGCTCCCAGCAGCGCAGCGCGATGGGAGATCGACTTGTCAGGAGGGGCGGCCATCCGGCCGCGCAAGGGAGCCGTGGGCTCGAAGCGAACGTTCACGTTCGGCTCACCGCGATGTCCAGGCTGGCGATCAGGTCCTGGGCACGGTGGGCGTCTGCGTCGCCGCGCACCCACAGGGCCACCACCCCCCGGCTGTTGTCAGAGGAGGGCGACAGGGCCATGTCGACGATGTTGATGCCGGCGCGTCCCAGCGCCAGGGCGATGTCGGCGACGACGCCGGGACGGTTGGGCACCGAGGCCTTAAGCTCGTGCACGGCACCGCCCGCCAGTCCCGCCTCCAGCAGCGCCTGGCGGTTGGCGCGGGCACCGTCGTTCCAGCGCGCCACGGCGCCGGCGTCGCCCGCGGCCAGCGCCGCGCGGACGTCGGAGAGGCGCCCGACCGTCTCGTCGATGCGGTCGATGAGGGCGTCGCGATTGGACAGGTAGATGTCCGTCCAGATCGACCCGTTGGCGCCCGCCACGCGGGTGGCATCGCGAAAGCTCGGTCCGGTGGCGGGCATGCGCTCACCGGCCCCGGTCAGGGCGTTGGCCGCCTGATCGACGAGCACATTGGCCAGCACGTGGGGCAGGTGGGAGACGCTGGCCATGAGGTGATCATGGCTGTCGGCGTCGATCGCCGCCGGCTGGGCCCCAAAGGCGGCCACCAAGCGGTGCAGGCGCTCATAGAGCACTCCGGAGGTGGCCGCGTGGGGGGTGAGATACCAGGTGGCCCCGTCGAACAGGTCGGCCCGGGCGTGGGCCACTCCGGCGGTCTCGGCGCCCGCCAGCGGATGGCCACCCACGTAGCGCTGATCGGCGTGGGCGCCCACCACCGAGCGCTTGGTCGAACCTACATCTGAGACCACGCAGTCGGGCCCCGCCAGATCGAGCACCTCATCCAGGACAGCGGGAAGGACACCCACCGGGGCGGCCACGAACGCCGCCTGGACCCCCTCCAGGCACGACCCGAGCTGATCGTGGGCGGCGACGACCGCCCCGCGCGCGAGGGCCGCCCCCCGCGCGGCGGGGTCGGGGTCATAGCCGGCGACGTGGGCGTTCAGGCGCGAGCGCGCAGCCAGCCCGATCGACCCGCCGATCAGTCCGACGCCGACCACCGCGATGCGCGTCATCGGCTGGTGTCCCCCCGCGGTTCTGCGGTCGGTCCTCACACCGCGCTGAGGACGTTACCGGCGAGGGCGGCCGCGCGCTGCACCTGGTCAAGGTAGTCGGCAAATCCATCGGCGCGCAGCGCCTGGGGCCCATCGCAGATCGCCTCCTCGGGCTCGGGGTGGATCTCGACGATGATCCCGTCGGCCCCGACGGCGGCGGCGGCCAGCGACAGGGGACCGACCAGGTCCCGGCGACCGACGGCGTGGCTGGGATCGACGATCACCGGCAGGTGGGAGAGCTCCTTGAGCACGGGCACGGCCGTCAGGTCGAGGGTGGCCCGATAGGCGGTCTCGAACGTACGGATTCCCCGCTCGCAGAGCATGACGCGCTCGTTTCCCTCCTTGAGGATGTACTCGGCGGCCATGAGCAATTCCTCCAGGGTGGAGGACATGCCCCGCTTGAGCAGCGCAGGACAGCCGCTGCGCCCGATCTCGGCCAGCAGGGGGTAGTTCTGCATGTTGCGCGTTCCCACCTGGATGACGTCGGCCACCTCCAGGACCGCCTCCAGGTCACGCGCGTCCATGAGCTCGGTGACCACCGGCAGACCGGTCTGCTCCTTGGCCTCGGCGAGCAGGCGCAGCCCCTCCTGGCCCAGCCCCTGAAAGGCGTAGGGGGAGGTGCGAGGCTTGTAGGCGCCCCCCCGGAACATGGTCGCGCCCGCGTCCTTGACGATGTGCGCGGTGTCCAGGGTCTGCTGGCGCGACTCGACGGTGCAGGGGCCGGCGATCATGGCGAAGTTCCCGCCGCCGACACGGCGCCCGGCGATGTCCAGCACGCTGCGCTGGCCGCTTCGCAACTGCGCCGAGGCCAATTTGTAGGGCTTGAGGATGGGCACCACCTGCGCCACCCCAGGCGAGCCCTCGAGCTCCAAACGGGCGACGTGCTCACGGTCACCGACGGCGCCGATGACCGTAACCTCCTCACCGCGGCTGAGATGGGCGACGGCGCCGACGCCCTCGACGCGGTCCACCACCGCCGCGATCTCATCCTCGGTGGCCGACGGCTTCATGACGATCATCATCTTCTGAACCTTTCTCCAGTCGCCTGGAAAGCTTAGACGGGCCCTGGGGCCGCGACGGACGCCCGACGCTGTCGGGGATCGCCACCGGCGGAGGCGGTGGCGGCGGCGGCGGGGCCGCCGAGGAAGGGCGCTCGGTCCCAGGGTCCAAATGCGGACGGCCGACAGGCCGGCCGAGCGCCTAGATAAATCGCCAGGCGGCGAAGCTCTGATAACCAGCGCGGGGTGCGTCGAGGAGTCCGCCGCGAGGCGGACGAGATTCGAGCACGGTCGGGCGAGGGGTCAGAGTCATCGTCTCCGGGTTCTAGCAGAAACTGCGGCGCGCGGCCAGTCTCAGAGCAGCGGCCCGAGGACCTCCAGGAAGCGCGCGTTCTCGGTCGGCGTCCCGTAGGTGACGCGCAGCGCTCCGGGGCGCCCCAGCGCCCCGCCGCCGCGCACGAGCACGCCCTGCTTGGCCAAGCCCGCCATCACCGCCGCCTCCTCGCGGCCCTCGCCCAGGTCAAACCAGCAGAAGTTGGCCTGAGAGTCGGCCGGCGCGAGGCCCAAGGCGCGCAGGCGCTCATCCATCTCGATGCGGGCGGTGACGGCCCGGATCACCCTGTCGGTCACCGCATCCTGGTGGGCCAGGGCCTCGACCGCCGCTGCCTGGGCGGCGGCGTTGCAGAAAAATGGCTGGCGCACCTGGTCGACGGCGCGAGGAAACTCGGCGGTGGCACACAGGGCGAAGCCGACGCGCAGGCCGCAGAGCCCGTAGACCTTGGAGAAGGTGCGCAGGAGGACGAGGTTTCGGTGGCGAGCCAGGAGGTCCAGGGTGCTGTCGGGATCCTCGGAGGTCTTGAACTCACAGTAGGCCTCATCGACGATCACGCACACGTGGGCCGGGACGTGGTCGAGGAAGGCGGCGATGTCCTCGGTGGACACCGCGGTGCTGGTGGGGTTGTTGGGATTGCACACGATCACCAGCCGGGTGGCGGCGGTGATCTCCCGGGCCATGGCGTCGAGGTCATGGCGCTGATCGTCGTCGAGGTCGACGGTGACGGCGGTGGCCCCGGAGGCGGCGCTGAGATGGGGATAGACGGAGAACGACGGCCAGGCGTGGATGATCTCGGCCCCGGGCTCCAGCAGCGCCTCACCGGCGGCGAGCAGCAGGTCACACGATCCGTTTCCCACGGCGATGCGCTCGGCGGCGATCCCGTAACGGTCGGCCAGGCGCCGGCGCAGCACCGAGTTGGTGGGGTCGGGATAGCGGTTGAGGCCCGCCAGTGCGCATGTCACCGCATCGCGCACCGCCGGCAACGGGGGATCGGGGGACTCGTTGGAGGCCAGGCGCACCAGTGGTCCGGCGTAGCCGTAGGCCTCGGCGACGGGATAGACCGGGATGCGCCCGATGCGCGAGGAGAATTCCAGAGCCATCCTCGCATTGTGCCCTGCCCGTCCGGCCTGCGCTTCGGGACGCCTACTGGGCCGCCTCCAGGTCGGTACGCAGACCACGGGCCTCGCGCAGGTAGACATGGCGCGGTTGATGAGACTCATCGGCGTGGTAGTGGATGAGCACCCGGATGACCCGGGGCATCGACCCCGGCACGTCGATCTCGCGGGCACAGATGAGGGGGACGCGCTCAAAGCCCACCTGGCGCGCCGCCACCGCCGGGAACTGGGCGTCGAGATCGGCGGTCAGGGTGAACAGGCAGCTCACCACCGCCACCGGCTCAAGCTCGTTGCGCGCCATGACCTCGCGCATGAGCTCCTCGGTGGCCTCGAGGATGGGCGCCGCCTCGTTGCGCTCGACGGTGGTGGCCCCGCGCAGGGCAAAGAGCCGCATAGGGGCGCCGATTGTGGCAGACCTCAGCTCCGGCGCGCCCGCGCCGAAGCGGGGTCGACCGTGGGGCCCCCGGCCTGATGGAGCGCCTCGATCTCGACCGCGGTGAGCTGGCGGCTCTGTCCGCAGGCGAGCTCGCCGAGCCCCAGCGGCCCAAAGGCGGTGCGCGTCAACTGCCGGACGGGATGACCGACGGCCTCACACATCCGGCGCACCTGGCGCTTGCGTCCCTCGTGCAGGGTGAGCTCCAGCACGTCGGGGGCCAGGCGCCGCACCCGCGCCGGCGCGGTCAGACCGTCCTCGAGGACGACACCGTCACGCAGCCGGCGCAGGGCACCAGGGGTCACCGGCGCCTCCCCCACCGTGGCCCGATAGGTGCGCGCCACCTCATAGCGGGGGTGCAGGAGGGACTGGGCCAGGGCGCCGTCGTTGGTGAGCAGGATGAGCCCGGTGGTGTCGGCGTCCAGGCGTCCGACCGGATACAGGCGCGCGTCCCCGAAGCCCACCAGGTCGACGACGGTGGGTCGGCGGTGGGTGTCACGGGCGGCGGAGACCACGCCCTGGGGCTTGTGGAGGATGTACACGACGCGCGCCTCGGCGCCGCCCAGGAGCCTGCCGTCGACGCTCACCGAAGTATCGGCGTCGACATCGCGCGCGGGGTCGAGCACCACCACGTCGTCGACGCAGACCCGGCCGGCGCGCACGATGTCCTCGGCGGCGCGGCGCGAGGCAACCCCGGCATGGGCCAGGTACTTGGCCAGGCGCATGGCTGCCACCATAGGTGCCGTGGATCTGGCCCTCCTGCAGAGCACCCTCGCCGCCGCCGGCGAGCCCGCCTTTCGCGCCCGCCAGGTGTGGGCGTGGACGGCGCGCGGGGCGGTCTCCTACGAGCAGATGACCGACCTGCCGTTGGGTCTGCGCACCCACCTGGCCGAGGCCGTGCCCTTCTCCAGCCTGACCGTCGAGCACGAGGCCCAGGCCAGAGACGGAACCGTCAAGGCCCTGTTTCACACCTGTGACGCCCGTCCCCTGGAAGCGGTGCTCATGCGCTTCGGCGACGGGCGCCGGTCGGTGTGCGTGTCCTCCCAGTCGGGTTGTCCGCTGACCTGCACCTTCTGTGCCACGGGCAGGATGGCCTTCGCGCGCAACCTGTCGACCTCAGAGATCCTCGACCAGGTGCTGCACCTGCGCCGTCGTGAAACGGTGGACCACTGCGTGTTCATGGGCATGGGCGAGCCGATGCTCAACTTAGATGCGGTGCTGGGGGCGTGTGAGCGCCTGCCCGCCGTGGGTGTCACCCACCGGCGCACGACGATCTCCACGGTGGGATGGATCCCCGGCATCGAGCGCCTGACCGAGTGCGACATGCCCATTCGCCTAGCCCTGTCCCTGCACGCCGCCGACGATGCCCTGCGCTCAGAGCTCATGCCCGTCAACGCCCGCTACCCGCTCGCCGACGTGCTGCAGGCGTGTGCGGCCCACTACGCCCGCCGGCGTCGTCGCGTCTACGTCGAGTACGTGATGCTCGCCGGAGTCAACGACCGCCACGAGCAGGCGCTGGCCCTTGCCCGGGTGCTCGATCCCGGCATGTACAAGGTCAACCTCATTCCCTACAACCCCACCGACTCGCTGTTTACGGGTTCGGGTCCGGGGGCCATCGAAGCCTTCCGCTCGGTGCTCGAGCGCCGTGGGCTGCCCGTCACCGTCCGTCTCACCCGGGGCCGCGACATCGCCGCCGCCTGCGGTCAGCTCGCGGCGGCCCGAGTCCAGCCCAGCCCGTTCACGCCGGCCCGCTGACTCCCACCCCGCTGCGGGCCTCCCCGGCACGCAGCAGCCGGTCGCGCAGCTCGGCGTGCTCATCGGGGGTGGGGTCCCACTCAGACACGTCGGGCAGCTCCTCGACGCCGTTGAGTCCGAACAGGCGCAGGAACAGACCGGTCGTCCGGTAGAGCACCGCGCCAAAGGAGGAGCGCCCAGCCTCTTCGACGAGCCCGCGCTCGAGCAGGGTGGCGGCGGCCGAGTCAGAGCTCACCCCACGGATGCGGGCGATCTCCGGGCGCGAGACCGGCTGGAGGTAGGCGACGATGGCCAGCGTCTCTGACTGCGCGGGCGTGAGCGGGGGGGTGCGGGGACGAGCGAGCAGGCGCCGGGCGGCGGGCTCGGTGTCGGGGTCGGTGGCCAGGGTGAGACCACCGGCCACTTCGCGCAGCACGAGCCCGCGGCGCCCGGGAGCGTAGCTCTCATGCAGCCAGGCCAGCGCAACCCCGAGCTCCTCGAGGTCGACCTCACAGACCTCGGCCAGCTCGGGGCGAGCCACCGGCTCGGGGGACAGGAAGAGCAGTGCCTCCAGCGTGCGGGCCAGCGCCGCGACGGTCTCCGGAGCGGCGTCGCTCACGTCGGCGCGGGCGCCTGCATCTGTCGGGCGGGGGTCCGGGCGGTGATGGTGATCTCGCCGAAGGGCTCCTCCTGGGCCCAGCTGGCCTCGCCGCGCTTGTGGAGCTCGAGCACGGCGAACAGGGTTACTGCGATCGTCACCCGGTCAGCCCCGCGCACCGCCTCATCGAAGCGACAGGATCCCGACGCCAGCAGGGCGCGCAGGTGAGCCAGTCGCTCGGCCACCGACACCCGGGGGTGCAGGGACAGGTGGCGCAGGTCGATCCCCGGCGCCAGGGCCAGCAGGCGCCCGACGGCGGCCCCCAGCCCGGCGGGGTCATACACCGCCCGGGCATGGGGGGCCAGCCTACGCCGCAGGGATTTCGGTAGGGGCGCGCTGCGGTAGCGATATCCCTCCTCGGCGTCCAGGCGCTGGCCCAGGTGCGCAGCGACCTGACGGAAGCGTCGGGCTTCGAGCAGGCGGGCCAGCAGCTCCTCGGCCGCCTCGCCGGGCTCGAGCTCGCTCAGATCCTCGTCCTCGCCGGGCAGCATGAGCCGCGACTTGAGCTCAAGCAGGGCGGCCACCAGGACGATAAACTCGGTGGTGGCCTCGAGGTCGAGCTCTCCCCGCCCCTCCAGGTGATCCAGATAGGCCAGCACCACGTCGGCCAGCGCCACTTCGAGCAGGTCGACCTCCTCGCGCAGAACGAGCGTGAGCAGCAGGTCAAAAGGCCCACTGAACACTTCAAGGTCGAGCTCGAGCTCGGCGACGCTCATGGCGTGACGCTATCGCCTAGACCCGACGCCGCGCCCACCCAGCGGCGCCCCTCGTCCCGGGAGTGGCGGCTCAGGGCGCCGCGCTCACCCCCATGCGCGCCCGCACATCGGCGACCGTGGTGGAGGCGATGGCCCGTGCGCGCTGGGCGCCGCTGGCCAGGATTGACTCGAGACGGGCCTCGTCGCCACGCAACTGCCCGTAGCGAGTCCGCACGGGGGCCAGATAATCGATCACCGCCTCGGCCACCGCAGCCTTGAGATCGCCGTAGCGCGCCTGGACGAGCTCTGACTCCACCTGCTCGGGCGTGATGTCGCGGACGGCGGCGAGGATCTCTATGAGGTTGCTCACCCCTGGCTTGTCGGGGGCGCGGCGCACCTCGCTACCCGAGTCGGTCACGGCCCGGCGCAGCTTCCTGGTGATGGCGTCGGGCTCGTCGAGGACGTAGACGGTGCCTTCCTCACTGCCGGCGGTCGTCGACATCTTGGCCTGCGGGCGCTGGAGGTCCATGATCCGCGCCCCCACCGTCGGGATGCGGTGCTCGGGCACCACCAGGGCCTCCCCGAAGCGGGCGTTGAAGCGTCGGGCCACATCGCGCATGAGCTCTAAGTGCTCGCGCTGGTCCTCGCCCACCGGCACCTCCTGGGCCCGGTAGGCCAGCACATCGGCGGCCTGAAGCACTGGGTAGAGCAGTAGTCCCGCCGACACCAGCTCGCGCTGAGCGGCGGACTTGTCGCGAAACTGGTGCATGCGGCTGAGCTCGCCCAGGGCGGTCACCGAGCACAGCAACCAGCACAGCTCGGCGTGCTCGGCTACGTCGCTCTGGCGAAACAGGATGCAGCGCTCAGGGTCGACACCGGCGGCAAGCAGGATGGCCATGGTGTCGAGCAGGCGCTCGCGCAGCGCGCTCGGCTCGTAGGGCACCGTGACCGCGTGCAGGTCGACGATGCAGTAGATCGCCTCGCCGCGCTCCTGGCCCGTCACGTACTGGCTGATGGCCCCGATGTAGTTGCCCAGGTGCTTGCGCCCGGTGGGCTGGATGCCTGAGAAGATGCGCACTCAGCAGCCAGGCTAGCGGTCGGATGAGATTGGGACGGCCCGTCCTGTGGGTGGGGTGCTCCCGGTGGATCCCGTGGCCGAGACCCCCACCGAGACGGTGGACTACGCCGTCCTGAGCGCGGCCTACGCGACGCTGCTTGGCGCTCTGGTGCTCACCGGACGCGAGCGTGAGCGCGACCAGCCGTTGGCGGCCACCGAGCTGCTGCCTCTGGGGCTGGCCACCTTCGCGCTGTCGAAGCTGCTCACCAAGGAGAAGGTCGAATCCTGGGTGCGCGAGCCCTTCGTGGAGGAGCGCCCCGACGGTGAGCGCCGGCCCAAGGGCCGGGGGCTGCGCTATGCGGTCGGCGAGCTGCTGAACTGCCCGCGCTGTGCCGGAGGATGGGGCGCGCTGGCCCTCGTGGGCCTGCGGGTCGCCCGACCGCGTGAGGCCCGGATGGTCAGCACCGTCCTGGGGGTGTCGGCCACCAACGACTTCCTGCACACCGGCTTCTCCTTCCTGTGCGCGCGCACCAACGTCGAGCAGGTGGTGGCCCAGGCACCCCCGACGCCCAACGGCGGCAACGCTCCCAACGGCTCCTCACGGCGGGTGACGGCAGCCTCAGCGGCTTGAACGCCGGGAAGGGATCAGAGGCTGCCTCTGAGGCTGTGGCTCTCGGAGACTCAGTGACGGTGGGCGTGGCGGTGACGGTGGGCGTGGCTTGGCTTTCCGGACCGTCGTCCTCCCCCCGCCACGCAGGTTCGGTAGCGGCGTGTGATCGTCCGTGTGACCGCTCGCCTACCCCGGCGGGCGTGCTCGACTAGTCGCACCCGTACCGTCCCGTGGGGCTGTCTGCGCAGGTTGACGGTGACCGATGGCCGCCGCCGGCGAAGCTCCGTTGCCCTGAGTACGGCCACTCGGTGACCGTCGACGTAGAGCGTCACACCGGTCAACTTTGCCCCACGGAGGTGCACCACGTGCAGGCGGAAGCGTCGCCGACTCAGGCACGCGGGAGGACCGGAAAGCCTAAGCGTCGCGGGAAAGCCGATGAGGCCGCTGTGCCCGATCGCCCGCACGCCGACCCAGCGGGTGCCCGCGGGCACGCTGGCGCACTGCCGGGTGCCCGCCGGCGCGGGCAGGGGCACGCCCGCGAGCGGGAAACCACGTGAGAAGGTCTCCGGGGAGGGCGCCGAGGAGAACGTCGCCATCTCATAACGGGCAGCGGTACCCTCGGCCCACGCGTCACCCGGAGCCGTCCAGCAAACGCGCCCTGACCCCGCCCGCGCTAGTTGGCGCAGTATCAGCGGTGGGCGCGTCTCCACCCCGTAACGGCCGGTGTGCCAGTTGTCCTGGTGGAAGCTGTATGCCTGGTTCTGAGAGGCCCGGCCGGGCGTGTCCCAGACGAACAGGTAGCCTTCGCGAGTCACCGCTACGACCTCGTTACGCCCGTTGGAGTCGAGGTCTCCGACGGACGGAGTCCAGAACGTCCATCCGCCGGTGAACTTCGGCCACCCCGCCACTGGCTTCCCGTGCTGGTCGAAAGCGGCGACGTTGTTGGAGTCCTCCCCATTGATGACGTTGGGCTGGCCGTCTCCCGTCACGTCCGCTACCGCGGGGGCGGTGAGAAAGCTGAGACCCATCATCGGCGCAGGAAAGCCGGGCAGCGGAGCCCCGGTACGGGTATCGGTAGCCCGCATGAAGTTGGTGATGCGCTGAGCGATGCCCGGATTGAAGATGGCGGTCAGGGTGGCGAAGTCCGGACCGCCGGCCAGGTAGCTGAGGGTCCCGCCAAAGCGGGCCAGCGTGCCGGTCTGGGTGAAGCCGACGGGTGCGGCGGCCTGGTCGGAGGTGGGCACGCGGTCGTTTCCAACGTCGGTGACGGCGCCCGGAGCCTTGATCCCGCTTCCGGGCCCCTCATAGCCTTCGGTCGACCCGTTGGCGCCCAGCTTGGCGTCGATCGACAAGAAACCCACCGGCTGAATGACCTGGTCGCGCCCGTTGGCGTCGAGGGGACCGGCCGAGGCCGATTCCAGGCCTTCGGCCACTCCGTCCTGGGCGGATTGATAGAAGTCGAAGGTGCCCTGGATCGGAGTAGGCCAGCCCGGCACCAGGGGACCGCCCGCATGTCGGTTGCCGTCGGGCCAGATGGCCAGTGTGTAGAACCTAGACCCGAAGCCCAGGTCGCCGGTGGTGCGGGTGTCCTGCGCGGACTCCTGGCTCTTCTCGATGATCTCCAGCCGGCCATCGCCGAACAGGTCCGCCAGCGTGGGAGTGGCCATGAGCTTTGAGTCGTGGATGTCGTTGTACGGTGACTGTGGTCGAACACCGTTTGGAACCTGGGCCACGACCGGCCAGCCAGGCACGTCGGCGCCGTGGCCGTCAAACCCGTAGAGCTTGCCGTCGTAGGCGGCCTGGAGTACGTCCAGGGTGGTGCGCGAACCGGGCAGATGGGAGAGCACCGGGGTGGCCAGCGCGCCCATGCTTGGTGAGCGCGTACGCGGCAGGTTTGGGGGCGGCACGCTCTCGCCGGCGACATCGGCCCCCATGCTTCGCGGCCAGCCTCCCAGCAGCTGTCCATGGCGGTCAAAGGCGTACTCGCGACCGACGGTGGACGACACCACCACCTCTTGAGCTCCATTGCCAAAGAGGTCGCCTACCGCCGGACTGGTCACCACCGGCTCATAGCCGAGCGGGATCGCGCCTGCGCGACCGGCGGGCGTGGAACCCAGGCCCAGGTCCAGCGCGGTGGTGTGCGCCGGCCAGCCGGGCAACTCGTGGCCGGTGTCGGGATCGAGGGCGTGCACTCGACCGTTGGCGTCGCCGAATATCAGGTCGAGCTTGCCTGTGCCCTGCAGATCGGCGAGCACGGGCTGTGAATCCTTTCCCTGACCGAGGTGCATCGGGAACCCGGAGCGGATGGTGGGGTCGTGGAAGACGGCGATCGACCGGCGATCCTCGCCCATCAGTCCGCGGTCGTCGGTGGCCTGCAGGCGCAGTGTGACGTCGTACTGCTCGGTGCTCGACAGATCGGTGGTGAAGTGGAAGGGCTGCGTCCAGAACGAACGCGGGATCTGACTCAGGTCCAGGTGACCGAGCGGCCCGCTGAGGTGTTGGCCGTTGACTGACCCACTCGCGAACGTGTGAAACTCGGCCTCCGTTGGCTGATCACCCAGCCCGTACTGCAGCACCCAATGGAAGGAGTGCGCGCGCGTGCCGTCGATGGCCGCGGTGATCGGGACGCTCGAGGTGTGAGTGGGATCAAAGAGCGCATACCAGTCCGGGCCCTGGATGTCTGGCACCGGCGGGATCCGATTGGCAGCAACCGCCTGGTCGGCGGCGAGCACGTTCGGGCGTCCGTAGCCGTACTGGATGTTGAAGGTGGCTCCCGGCAAGCCCGGCCAGCCCAGGTTGGGATTGTCGATGTTCGAAGCAGTCTCGCGCACGACCTGCTTGACCTCCCCGGCGCTCAGACGGCCCGCGATCTGCCCTCGGTCAGCGGCATCGCGTCCCTCGGCGGCCACGAGCGCCGCCACGCCCCCCTGTGTCGGTGTCGACTCAGAGGTGGAGCCGCCGAGATTCGGCGCGGAGAACAGGGCGTGGGGCCCGAAGCTCGTGAGGTTCGAGCGGGAGCGGTAGGTGCGCGTGCTGCGACTGGCGTCGGGGCCCGCCAGTGACTGGACCTGGTCGGCCTGCAGACCGTTGCCGGGCCACATCCGAGGCCAGAACATGCCGTTCTGATGGTCGGTGGAATCGAAATCGTTTGACGCCCCGACGACGACGACGCCCTTCTGCCAAGCGTAGTCCAGCGCGGCCTTGGTGATGTCGGACTGGCCCAACTCGGCGTCGAGCAGCACGATCACCGACGCACCCGAGTCCACGGCATAGTAGATCGAGGGGCCGATCGTATTGGCGAACATCAGCGCCTCGTAGTTGGCCTTGACCGGGATCACCGTGCAGCCGGGGCACACGCCGACGTCGCCGTAGCCGTTGTTGCCCTCCGCGGCGGCACGGACCATCTGGTCGTCGGAGTGGTTATAGGTCGAATCGCCAGTCGCAGGATCGTTGTTGTTGCGAAAGAAGTTCCAGCCCGAGATGTCGTTGGCGTACCCGTTGCCATCGTTGTCGAAGTGCCCGCCGGCGGGGCAGCCCTTGGCACCGATCCGGTGGTTGACGATCTGGCAATGCCCGAAGGCGACGATGAGATCCTCGGGGGACAGGAAGCCATTGACGTACGGCTGGTGCAGCCGCGGATCCTGTGCGTAGTCCTCGACGTTGACCTGGCCATCGCCGTTGCAGTCATAGGACGCGCACACCGTGGCGTCAGCGTGCTCGGGCAGCGGCAACTCGCCGGTATTGATGTAGACCCGGTCGGTCAGCTCCGGGCGAGCCTCGGGCAGGCGCCAGTTGATACCGCCCTCTATGTAGGCGATCTTCACGTCCGGGCGCCCGAAGGTGAACTGCTTCCAGGCCTGGTCGACCGACATACCCGCCGCGCCCTGGGGATCGGAGGCCAGGGGTGTGCACTTGGGAATGAACGAGAACAGAAACCAGTCCTCGCTGTTGATGCACTTGCCGACCGGGTCCTGCTCTGCCGCGGCAAAACCCGGATCGTTGGGCTCGGTCTTGCCCGTCCAGCCGCCGGCGGCAAAGGCGGGTGACGGGGACCTGACGGCGCCGGTCAGGCAGAGGACGACGAGAACGGCCACGAGTACCCGAAGGCAAGCGCCGGTCGACGTCAGCGCGGGCAGCGCATCCCTTCGGTCCTCGGGCGAGACACGCGGCGCGGGCTCGGCTTGCGGGCAGAGCTCTGTCTCAGTCGCCATA
>JAABUU010005194.1_pt1 | contig 14777 bp, 14 predicted proteins | sample 5559301 | NCBI WGS metagenome assembly JAABUU01 (sample SAMN10711884, study PRJNA513360) | rock metagenome | isolation source: Antarctica rocks | place: Antarctica: Victoria Land, Richard Nunatak white | reverse complement strand
CGTCGTAGCTCAACTCGTTGACATGACGCAGGATGACCGGAGCGCGGTAGCGCTCCGGCAGCGCCGCGACGAGTGCGCCAAGCTCGCTCCCTCGTTCGGACGCCTCGGCCAGCGGCTCCGGCCCCTCGCGCGGGTCGGCCGCCGGATCGAACCGGGGCGCGCTGTCGTCGTCGGGGGCGTCGAGCGGAACGGTGCGCGGTCGCGTGCGGCGCGCCTTGTTGCGGGCGACGTTGAGCGTGATCTGGAACAGCCACGCCTTGACCTGCAGGGTAGCGCGCTGTTCGCGCGGATAGGCGGCCAGCGCTCGGTAGGCGCGCACGAAGGCGTCTTGCACGATCTCTTCAGCGTCGGGTGGGCAGGCGCAATAGCGCAGCGCGAATAGGTAGAGCCGATTCTGGTATGCGCGCACCAGCGGCTCGAAGGCCGCATCCACGTCGCGGGCCAGGCGCCCGCGTAGCTCGTCGTCGGTCATCACCCCTTCAAGCCCTCCTCATGGCGTCTCTACATAGTGAAACACGACGGAGTGGCTTGTGGTTGCATCGCCTCCACGTTAGGCCATGAACCGCCATGGGATGGAAACAGTGGCGCAGGCCGGCCCGGCTGACGATCTCGAACGTGCGGTTCTCCGCCTCGGACGTGAAGAGCGCAGCGACCATCAGCCGGGCTACATCGGCGCGCGGGATCAAGCCGCTGCCGATGGCCGTGCCTCCTTCGCCGACCACGACATCATGTGTCGCCGCGTCGTCGGTCAGGCCACCCGGACGAACAAGTGTGCACGCTCTCTCTCAAGGTTGTAGACTCTACTATAGTATGGATGAGTTGCAAGCAATCGCCATAGACGACCAAAGGGCGCCGGACTTGGCCGTGCGCGCCATCGCCTCGGGGAGCGTTATCGCCTTCCCCACAGACACGGTCTACGGCCTCGGCGTCGGCTTGTGGTGCCCCGACGCCATCACCAAGCTGTACACATTGAAGGGGCGCCCTGATGAGAAAGCGCTGCCCGTGTTGCTGGCCGCCGAGGAACAGTGGACGGAGGCCGCCACGGAGGCGTCCGAGGCGGCGCTTCGTCTCATGCGGCGTTTCTGGCCGGGCGCGCTTACCATCGTGCTGCCACGCCGACTCGACGTGCCGGACGCGGTTGGGCCGTTGACCCGCACAATCGCGCTGCGCGTCCCCGGCCACGAGGGGCTGCGGCGCATCCTGGCCCGCACCGGCCCGCTCGCCAGCAGCTCGGCCAACCGCTCGGGCCACCCACCGGCCACGAGCGCGAAGATGGCGCTCAACGAACTGAGGTATGGCCTCGCCCTCGTCCTCGATGGCGGCGCGCTGCCGCCGCGCCCGCCCTCCACCGTGGTTGACGTTACCGGGCCGGAGCCGATCATCGTGCGGCAGGGCGCGATCACGGCCGACGCCATCGCGCGTGCCCTCGCCGCGCGAGATGAGTATAATAAGCCATGATCATCATTGTTGGGGCCGGCCTGGCCGGCTTGACCTGCGCGAAAGTGCTGCACGAGCGCCGCCAGCCGTTCATGATCCTCGAAGCCTCAGATGGACCGGGCGGACGCGTGCGCACCGATGTCACGCCATCCGGCTTCCGGCTCGACCGTGGCTTTCAGGTGCTCTTCACGGCCTACCCCGCCGCGCGCCGCCATCTCTCGCTCGGCCGCCTGAACCTGCGCCGCTTCGACCCCGGCGCCTTGATCGCCCTCAACGGCAAGTTGCACACGCTCTCCGATCCCACACGCGATCCCGGCGCCCTACTGCCCAGCCTACTCACCCGCGTCGTGCCCTTCGGTGACAAGACGCGAGTGCTATCCCTGCGCCGCGACGTCACGCGCCAGCCGCTCGAACAGATCTTCGCCGACGACGCGGATACAACGCTTGAGTACCTGCGCGCGCGCGGCTTCAGCGACCGCTTTGTCGACAACTTCGCGCGCCCCTTCTATGGCGGTATCTTCCTCGACCGCTCGCTCGAGACGACGGCGGCCATGTTCCGCTTCACCTTCAAGATGCTGTCCGAGGGCGATACGGTCGTCCCGGCCGACGGCATCGGGGCCATCACCGAGCAACTGGCGCGCTTCCTCCCCGTGCAGGACCTGCGCTACGGCGCGCGCGTGATCGACGTGCTTACCGATGGCGCGCGCGCCTATGGGGTGCGCACCGAGGACGGCGCGGTGGTCGAGGCCGACGCGGTCGTGGTGGCGGCCGACCCGCCGACCACGGCGCGGCTGACCGGCGCGCCCATGCCAACCACGCCCGTGGTAACCTCCTGCGTCTACTACGCGTCGCCACGGCCGCTCTACAACGCAAAGAAGATCGTGCTCAACGCCGCGCCGGACGCCTACGTGAACAACCTGGTGCAAATTACCAACGTCGCCCCGAGCTACGCGCCGCAGGGGCAGCACCTGCTCTCGGCCACGCTGCTGGAGCTGCCGCAGGGCCGCGACGACGACATCGCGGCGCGCGCGCTGGAGGACATCGCACGCATGTTCCCGCGCCGCCACGCCGAGAAGCTGCTCAGGCCGCTCGCCGTCGTGCGCGTGCCCTTCGCACAGTTCGCGCAGCCGCCGGGCATCTTCCAGCGGCTGCCTGGTAACGAGACCGCCATCGCCGGACTAATCGTGGCCGGCGACGGCACGCTCTCCTCATCGATCCAGGGCGCCATGTTGAGCGGTCAGCGCGCCGCCGACGCCGCGCTACATGCTATCGATACGGGCGCGCTCACGCCGGTCTAATTCTTCTGTGTGCTATAGACCTGGATGGGTGTACGGCTCTATGCCGTACGACCATATGCTATAATGGTAGTAAAAGGAACATCGACCCGATCCGAGGAAGAGAGACATTGTGAGTACACACACTCAGCCGCCGAAACAGCCAGCCAAGCGCAAACAGCCGCTCCCAGCTTCCAGGCGAGATCGATTTGAGGCGCGCCTCCATCCCGATGTAAAGTCGTTGTTGCAGCGCGCCGCCGCCATCCGCGGAAGCTCACTGACCGACTTTGTCCTATCCAGCGCTCAGGAGGCGGCACAGCGCACGATCCGTGAACATGACGTCATAACGCTCAGCGTCCGAGACAGTGAACACCTCGCACAACTCTTATTAAAGCCGCCCGAACCCAGTGATAATCTACGAGCAGCCGCACGCCGCTATGCCGACGCGGTAGAGCCGTAGCGTTGTATGGCCGCGCCGTATCGCGTCGAGTTGCTCGGTCCGACGCACGATCGGACGACTTTCACCTGCGGTAACGACACGCTCGATCGCTACTTCCGCCAGCAGGCCAGCCAGGATGTACGGCGTAGTCTGACCGTGGTGTACGTCCTTGTCGACAGCGTGACCAGCGTCGTTGCCGGCTACTACACGTTGTCGGCTACGGCGATTGAATTTGCGGAGTTCGCGCCGGCCGTGACAAAGCGTCTACCCCGCTACCCTACTTTACCGGCCACACTGCTCGGCCGCCTCGCGCGAGACACGCGGTTTCGCGGCCGTGGCGCCGGCGAAGCGCTCATACTCGACGCGCTCAAAAAGAGCCTGGACGCCCCACGGCACGTAGCCTCATTTGCCGTTGTGGTCGATGCCATCGACGACGAAGCGCGCGCCTTCTACGAGAGATACGATTTCAGCCGCTCCCCCAATCAGGAGTACAGACTGTTCCTTCCAATGGCGACGATCGATAAGCTTTTCACTCCGTAGGGGCGCCTTTGCGCCCGAAGAAGCCGACGCTCGTCACGGTCATCACCAACTCCCCGCTCTGGTTGTGTACCTCACCACGGCCACGGACGATGCCGAGCGTCGGACGGCTCTTGGAGAGGGTGCACTCCAGCACCGTGAAGGCGGCGCGCAGCGTGTCGCCGGGGCGCACCGGTTGACGGCAGCGCAACTCGTCGATACCGGGCGACCCCAGGCTAACCGTGTCGTTGAGCAGCCCGTCGACGAGCAGCCGCATGTAGATGCTCGCGGTCTGCCAGCCGCTGCTGATGAGGCCGCCAAACATGGAGTCTTTGGCCCGCGCGGGGTCGACGTGGAACGGCTGTGGGTCGTACTCTGTGGCAAACGCGATGAGTTCGTCCTGCGTGACCGTGCGGCTACCCAGTTCAACAACATCGCCCGGCTGAAAATCCTCGAAGTAGTGGTAGCGCTTGCCCGTTGTGCCCAGTGCCCCCGTTTTTTCCGTCCCATCCATCGTGATCGTGGCCTCCTTTTGCTATGCCTTCTCTCAGTATGGTACTGTACTGTGGCGCCGCCTGCGCGGGGACCGTCTGGCGCTGGCCGGGCTACTGCTCGTGCTGGCCTTCGTCGCCATGGCCCTGGCCGCGCCGCACCTGGCCCCGCATCCACCGAACCAGCCCTTCGACAACGGCATCTCCAACGACGGCGCGCCGCTCCCGCCCGGCGCTAACGGCTTCCTGCTCGCACCGATACGAGCGGACGCGACCTGCTCAGCCGGCTCATCTGGGGCGCGCGTTTCGCTGCTGATCGGGATCACGGCCAACGCGGTCGCCGTGCTCATCGGCGTGACGCTCGGCGCGGTGGCCGGGTACTATGGCGGCCTCGTCGGGGCGCTGATCATGCGCTTCACCGACGTGATGCTGGCCTTCCCGGTGCTCCTGCTCGGCGTCACCCTCGTCGCCATCCTCTCGCCGGGCATCCCCGTCATCATCGTGGTAATCGGACTCGTAAGCTGGATGAGCATGGCGCGCATCATCCATGGGCAGGTCCTGGCGCTGCGCGAGCGGCCCTTCGTAGAAGCGGCGCGCGCGACAGGTGTGAGTGGGGGCGGGTATCCTGGTGCGCCACATCCTGCCGCACCTCGTCTCGCCCATCGTCGTCTACGCCTCGCTCGGCGTGGCCACGGCGGTGCTGTTCGAGGCCAGCCTGAGCTACCTCGGCATCGGCGTGCAGCCGCCCGACCCCAGTTGGGGCAAGATGGTCGCCGACGGCGCCGCCAACGGGGGTTCCACCGGCTTCTCGTACCCGTGGCTGCTGCTCTTCCCCGGCGCGGCGGTCTTCCTCACCGTGCTGGCCTTCAACCTGCTCGGCGACGGCCTGCGTGACGCGCTCGACCCCACGGCGCGGCGATGATCGCCTACGTCATCCGGCGCGTCTTGTGGGGGATTGGCGTGCTGGCCGGCGTGGCCGCCATCACGTTCGCGCTGCGCTATCTCGTGCCGGCCGACCCCGCGCGCATCATCGCCGGCCCCCGCGCCACGCCCCAGGCGCTGGCCGCTATCCGCCACCACTACGGCTTCGACAGACCGCTGCTGGGGCAGGCCGTCGCCTACCTGGACAACCTGCGGCACGGCGACCTCGGCCCCTCGCTCGCGTTCGGTGAGGCGCCGGTCGGGTCCATCCTGCTGGCGCGCGCGGGGCCCACGCTCGAACTGGCGCTGGCCGGGCTCCTTGTCGAACTCCTGATCGGCGTCCCGCTCGGCGTGCTCGCCGCACTGCGCCACCGCTCCGTGACCGACCGCGCGGCGGTGCTGCTGGCGCTGTGCGGCTTCTCCACGCCCACCTTCTGGCTGGGTCCGGTGCTGATCGGGCTCTTCGCCGTGCACTGGCGCCTGTTCCCCGCCGGCGGCAACGAAGGCATGGGCGCGCTGGCGCTACCGGCGCTGACGCTGGGGCTGGCCGGCGCGGCGTGGTACACGCGGCTGATCCGCTCCAGCATGCTCGACGTGCTGGGCAGCGAGTACATCAGGACGGCGCGCGCCAAGGGCCTACCGTGGGGCCGCGTGGTGCGCACGCACGCCCTGCGCAACGCGCTCACGCCGATCATCACGCAGATCGGGCTGGACATGGCCTACTTCCTGGGCGGGGTCATCGTGGTCGAGACCGTGTTCGGCTGGCCGGGCATCGGGCAGGCCGCCTCGATCGGCATCGCCAACGACGACCCTAACCTGATCATGGGCGCGGTCCTCTTCGGGGCCATCGCCGTGGTGCTCGCCAACCTCCTGGTCGACCTCTGCTACGCCGTGGTCGACCCGCGCGTGCGCCTACGCTAGGCGACGGGCGACAGGCGACGGGCGACAGGCGACGGGCGGTTTCGACAGTCGGACGTAGTCGCTAACGTGCGGCAAGGGGACTTGCTTCGTTGTGTCTAATCTGTGATAACGTTAAAAAGCTCCATGACTTGTTCCCATTCGGGCTATAGCTGTCTTTAGCCTTTCTGTCTACAGTACGTTCATACCGTTTGAGGCAGGAACCGTGGCACAAACAAATAAAAACCGCCGGCCAAATACAGTAACCATCACAACCTGGACAGCGTCCAGCGCTATCAACCTAGATGTGTCGCCGAAAGACGCTGTTTCATGTCCTGGGCTGCAGATACTGCCATCCGGCGCTGGATGGGCGCCCAGTCGTCCTCGTCCCGAGCATTTCCGCACGGCGCAAGCTTTCGAGAATGCTTTGCAGCATTATGGTCAGGCGTGTATAGCATGGGCTCAACGCTTGACCGCGCTCGTACGATCCGAGGATTTGTTCGGCGAATATAGTACGATAGAGCCGCCACCAGGATCCCTGCGGCATCAGGAAAAGGGGTTGGGGCAGGCGTTGCGATATGTACATTTGGCCGTGGAGCGCGACGTGGCCGTACCAAACGGCTTGCCAGGGACAAGACCCTATACAAGGCATTACTGGCCCGACTTAGCCCTCCGTGGCCCCTTTTACGCGCTCTTGGTTGACTCGACTGTTGTGATTTGAAGAGTGCTGGGTGATCATGTCGGTACCAGGCCCTGGTGCTTGGCAAACAAAGAGGTCAGCACGTCCTCGATGGTGACGCCCCCGAGGAGACGGTCATGCGTATAGAGCAGCAGTTTCTGGAGCAGGGCGACCGCTTGCTGGCGACACACCTCCCCGATGGTTCGGACGGGGACAACACCGTGAGCCAATGGCGGTGGGAGGCAGGCCAAGTGCAAGAACGAGTAGGCCACGAAGACCAGACACCAATGCTTTGCAATGGCTTCGGCGCTGCGCATGCGATACGTGTCCAAGCCCAGGTGCCCCTTACCGTCCTGGTAAAAGGTTTCGGTGGGCCAACGCAACAGGTAGGTTTCAATAATTCGTTGGGCGCTCCACTCCCGTTGATTGGTGACCAGCACGACGTAGGAACCGCTCAGGTCGGCGTGCTGGAAACTGATGACCAGGCGCACCTTGCCCAGGCCCGGTATCCGCACGACCAGCGTAAAGCACCAGTAGGTGTGCGCACCGACGGTGACCGCCCGGTAGGCGGTCGCGGGGATCAGGGGCACCAGGTCCTTGACCGCGATGTGCGGTCCCGGCAGGGCAATGGCCGTCCCGCTGGCGTCCGTGAGCGTAAAACTGGCCGTTTCCAGATTGCGATTCCGCTTGAGGATGCTGATCCAGGCCTTGTGCCGCCGCTCCGCCACGCGCACGACCTCCTCGGACAGGTACCACCCGTCGAACAGGAGCACCCCAAAGGGCGTTTTGTGGCGGATGGCGGCCTCAATCAGCTCAATCCCCAGGTCAATTTTGGTGACGAAGTGCTGGTGCAGGGCCAGGAACTCCGGGTCCTGGAGCAAGACGGGGTCGACCTCCTTGTGCAGCCGCGCCCGCTCTTTCTTCGTGCGGGGGATGGGCCGCCCCGGCCAGTGCCGCGCCACGAAGGTCTCCCACTGCGTGACCTCCTCGTAGCGCCGGTACAGCCGCAGATCCAGCGGAAAGCGCACCGCGCCGCTGACATAGAAACTCGTCACGGGGTTGTGCGCCAGCGGATAGGTGCCCTCGCCATGGTTATAGTGGCGATCGACATGCTCAAACAGATCGCCCACATGCTCGCACAAGGTGTCGTCGAGCACCAGCGCCGCCGTCTTCTTGGGGCGGCGCTGGGCGCGCGTCTGATCCAGCAGGTAGCGGATGCGCCGGGTGTTGACCTGCTCCGGGTCCCAGTCAGCCTCCGAGAAAAAGCGCGAGAGGTTGGTTTTATCGGCGCTTTCCAGCAGGCAGCGCGCGATGTTGGCCATGCTCTTGTTGTCCAGCACCATCAGCCCTGTGAGATAATGCGCGAAGTGGGCGAACTGCCGCCGGTTCCCGAACAAGTCCCGAAACGCGGCGGCGTGCGTGCTGACCAGCGGGGCGGGCGCGACAAGAGGCAGTTGCATCGGAGGGTCTCCCTTTCATGGCACATGGTTCTGGCCTTGCAGGGTAGCAGGGTCTACCTGCTAGCGCAAATCACAACAGTCGAGTTGGTTGATATAGAATGTGATGGTGATAGTCATCTCGAGCGGGCCCAAAAGGATCGACGCCGGAACGAGTGGATGCAAGGGAGGGGATGGTACGTCGCCCGCCTTTGGCTGGATGTAGCCGGACCGCAATGGAGATGGGCGGAGAAAGTCGGACCCGAAATCGTCGCCCTGCAGCAACAGCACATAGAAGCCGTCGAAGCCGCTCTAAAGGCTGGTCTAACGTGGCACATGGCCCGAGGCGACATCGCGCGACATCCAGGCGCAACCAGCCGTACCGCTGATGGTGATACGACGATGCGCCGCGACGATCAAGTAGCCGCGCATGTCGAGGCCGCGCCCCCTATGACGGCAGCGCGCCTCTCAGTCCTGGGTCTCGCGTATCAGCGACGCGCCGAAGATTTGTTGCGGCAGTACCCGAACCCAGATCATCGGCTCGACTGGATGGTGTGCAATCAACTATCCGCCGCCCATCCACATGCCAGCAAGAAAAAGCTTATGCAAGCGATGCGCGAAGGCAGCCCGTGTTTGGATCAACAGATAGTTGGTTCCGTGGATGACTATATCGAACGTACAGTCAGCAAGGTATTGCAACGTAGCCAGAAGCGAGTTGGGTAAACACCTTAGACGTGGAGATATGTCAGTATTCCCGCATCCCAAGGTCTAACCCGTAGGCGTTAGCGCCCCTACGTCAGGCCAACGGCCGCCCCGCACACGGCGACACGGATTGCCGGGACGCGCCCCGGATCGAGCGAACGCGACGAGTGAGCGAGACGAGAAGTGCGGGGCGGACGACATCGCGCGCCAGCGCGCAACGAAAGTGGGTGGGGGCGCATGACGCCAGCGGAGCTACACACGCCGCAGCGGGTCGCAGCCCGTCGCAAGCGGGATGTGGCCAAAGCTGTCCTTTCGCGGTACGGCCTGGCGGGCGCGCGCCTGACGCTCCTCGGACAGGCCGTCAACGCCGTGTTCCGCGTCGACGCTCCCTCCGCGCCTGGGACAGGGCCGCGACGCCGCTTCGTGCTACGGATCTACCGGCCGGCGAGCGGTGGGTATGTAGGCGCCCACGACACGCCATCCATCGTGTCGGAGTTGGTGTGGGTGCGCACTCTGCGCCACGACGCCGGTCTCGTCGTCCCCGACCCGATTCCGGCGGACGACGGCGCGCTCATGGCCGAGGCGTCTCGCGTCGAAGACACCGAGGCGTGGCGCTGTGTCCTATCGGCGTGGGTACCAGGTCGACGCTTCTCGGCTGGCCTGACTCCCGCGCGCCTGGAACGGGTCGGCCGATTTATGGGGCGCATGCACCGGCACGCGGCAGCCTTCGTGCCTCCGCCTGGGTTTACGCGCCCTCGCTGGGATTGGGAGCGCCTGTTCGGTGCGGCGTCGGTGCTCGGCCCGGCCAACCGTGATCGCGTGTTTGACGCGGCCGACCTCGACGTTTTCGCCGCACTGGCCCGGCAGTCCGACGGCGTGATGCGCGCACTGGGAGAGGGGCCGCAGGCCTTAGGAATGATCCATTCCGACCTGCACCAGGGAAACTACCTCTTCGAGGGCCAGAACGTCCACGCCATCGACTTCGACGAGTGCGGGTTCGGCCACTACCTCTTCGACATGGCCGTCACGCTGTTCGCGCTACGGCGACGGGAGGATTACGCGCCCTTGCGTGCGGCTTTCTTACAGGGGTACCGCGGCGAACACGCGCTGACAGAGCGCGATGAACAGTACCTGGAAACGTTCCTGGCGATACGGGTGGTCGACTTTGTTAACTGGATCATGAGTTGGCCGTCCCCCGACGACCAGCCCTGGGGACGCGCGTATCTGGCGCACTCGGTCACCATGATCCGAGCCTTCCTTGACGGCAAACCGTGGGGTGAGGTATGAGACAGCGGTCCAGATTCCCGTACTAGTCTCAGTCAAAAATGTCGTGCGTTCCGATGCGTAACCAGATGATGTGCGGATCACCGGCATGCGCCTCATCGCCATAGCGGAAGATAGCCCGACCATCGGGCGCCCACGTCATCTCGAAATCAGCGACGGTGTTTTGCACGCGCTTGACGCGCAAACTGGCGGGCATGGAGCCCGATACGAGGCCGCCCACAAGCTTGGGAATGGCAACATTGAAACGTATGCGCTGGTCGGGCGATAAGCGGGCCAATTCGCGCAAGAAACGCGCGTCTTCCTCATGTGTTGGCATCGGAGGTAGAGCGTGCGGCAGGAGTGAAATCATCGTCAACGGGGATGCTGTTGAGAAATGCCAAGAACTCTTCGGTGCTGTGCTGACGCGCGACAATCCGTGGCTCGTAGCCTTCCAACCCCGCTTGGCGCGACTCCTCGGGCGACAGGCGGCGCACGCTGTACCCATCACCGTGGAACACCTCCGCGTCATCGTCGGCGCGCCCCACACCCTTTTCCATCACTCTGTCAATCACATCACGGATGGCAGCCAACTCCTCGACTGTGGGGGGGTGCCCGACAACGCGCGTGAGAGCATCCATCACCCGGCCCTGGACATCTCCATCATCGCCCTGCCATTGGATACGCTCGCTCGCCATCACTCCCCCTCACCATCAGCATCCCGCCTTGGCCTACTTCTAGATCATAATACCGTCTTTCGTGCGACCGTGCCGGTCGGCGTGCAGGATGCAGTCCTCGTTTCGTCAAGACCCTGCTCATGGGGTATAGGGATTGTCGCTCTATGTGAGTGATGTTCCTGGGTCCTGACGGCGCTCCAGCGCGGACAGATGCTCCCGTAGCGCGGCCACATCCTCCCGCGTCGCGGTCAATTCTTCCCCTGTCGTGGTCAACTCCCCCCGCAGCGCGGTCACCTCCTCGCGCGTCTCGCTCAGACGCCCTTGCGTCTCGGTCAGACGCCCGCGCACAACCTGGAGGTCGCCGTGCTCCTCCTCGGCAATGGGGATAGGCTCGCCTGTCCGTGGGTCGATCCTCGCAGCCATAGCCCGGCCGGCCGCCGTGTCGTTTCCGTCATCGCCACCGGCCGCAGCTCCGTCCGCAGTAGCGGGCTGTAGATACCCCCGTCCGGCCGCGCCTGCAACGGCTCCAGGCGCCCATCGCGCAGCTCGAACCCCGTGAACCACGGGTCTGTCTCTTGCAACGGGTCGTAGATGTAGTACTCCTCCACCTCCAACTCGGCGTACAGCCGCCGCTTACCCTTGGGCGCGACGCTCAGATCCTGCGCCTGGGTACTCGGCGAGGTGATCTCGAACACGATGTCGGGGAACTTGCCCTCGACCCACGTCTTCCAACTAGGCGGCGGGGGCGGCTTGCGGTCGAAGATGACGTATACGTCGGGCGAGACATGCTCAAGGCCGTCGCGCTCGTTGTAATACATCAATTGGTTCCCACCGACAGCCGTGCGCGCGTCGCGTCCCTGCATGGCGAACAGCGTCTGCAACGCCCATTGCAGATCGACCATCTGGACGGCGTGGGCGGTCGTCTCGGCCATCGGCTCTCCATCACTCTCAGGGAAAGTCGACCAATCGATCTCGAAAGGTCCCGCGCGCGTGATCATAACGTATCATCCCCTCACTCATCACGACCGGCCCGTCTTCAGGGTCAGGGCCATGTAGTTCTCACCCCCAGCCCATGCGGATTGGTCTCTCTCCGCTGCGCTTCGACAGCCCAATCCGCATGGGCTGGGGGTGAGGGCCGTGCCGTCACCGCGAAAACTAAATGGCCTGTCTTCAGGGCCGGGTGTGGCCGGCGCCGCGCACGAGCCACTTGTAGGTCGTCAGGGCCTCCAGGCCCATCGGCCCGCGCGCGTGCAGCTTCTGCGTGCTGATGCCGATCTCGGCGCCGAGGCCGAACTCGCCGCCGTCGGTGAACTGCGTCGAGGCGTTGACATAGACGGCCGCGGCGTCGACCTCGTCGAGGAAGCGTTCCGCCGCCGCCAGATCGCGCGTGACGATGGCCTCGGAGTGGCCTGAGCCATGCCGCGCGATGTGCTCCAGCGCCGCGTCGAGGTTATCCACCACGCCCACGGCGGCGACGGGCGCCAGGAACTCCGTGCCCCAATCTTCATCGCCAGCGCGCCGCGCGGTCGCGCCGGGCGGCACGAGTGAGAGGGCGCGCGCGTCGGCGCGCAGCTCCACCCCCGCCGAGGCCCAACGCGCGCCGAGGGCGGCCAGGAACGCGGGGGCGACCGACGCGTGCACGAGCACGGTGTCCAGCGTGTTACAGATGCTCAGGCGGCGCGTCTTGGCGTTGTCGACGATCGCCAGCGCGTCCTCCAGATCGGCCGCGGCGTCGACGTAGGTGTGGCAGACCCCCGCGCCCGTCTCGATCACGGGGACCTTGGCGTGCTCCACGACGTGGCGGATCAGCCCCGCGCCGCCACGCGGGATCACCGCGTCGAGCAGACCGCGCAAGCCGAGCAGGCGCGTTACGGAGTCGCGCGCCGGGTCGCGCACGAGGTAGACCAACGCCGCGGGCAGTTCCGCGCGCTCCAGACCTCGGTGGATTGCCGCCACCAGCGCCGCGTTGGTCGCCAGCGCGTCGGAGCCTCCGCGCAGCAGCACGGCGTTGCCCGCCATCAGGCATAGACTGGCCGCGTCGACGGTGACGTTGGGGCGCGCCTCGTAGATGATGCCGAGCACGCCTAGCGGCACGGTGCGCCGCTCCACGCGCAGCCCGTTGGGAAGCGTACGCCCCTCCAACGTGCGGTTGAGCGGGTCGGGCAGACCGGCTGTGACGCGCAGCGCGGCCACGATGCCGTCCACGCGCTCGGACGTCAGCGTCAGACGGTCGATCGTCGCGGGCAATGCGCAGGCGGCGCGCGCCCGCGCCACGTCGGCGGCGTTCGCGGCGATAACGTCCGCGACGGACTCCTCAAGCGCGGCGGCGATAGCTTCCAGCGCAGCCCGTCGCGCGGCGCCGCTCGCACGCGCCAGGGTCCGCGACGCCGCGCGCGCCGCCTCCGCCGCCGCGACGAGGTCATCCGCCCCGATGTCCGCGGCACTGGTCTGCTCTAGCGCCGCCCTATCACGAGTGGTCTCCTGTACGGTCGTCATCTACTCATCTCCCCAGCTAAAAATCTCGCCGTCACCGTCGTCATCCTCTTCCTCATCGCCGTCCCAGGTAGGATACTGCGGCGGCGCCTCGCCCTGCGACGCGACGACCCGTGGCTGCACGTCGCCGGTCGGCGGCAGTGGTAGGATCTCCGCCACCTCGATGTCGTGTTCGAGCTGATCGCCGAAGTCGAAAAGGTACAGGAAACGTTGTTTCAGCCGCAACTCCAGCGCGGCCAGCGTCACCTCATCGGCGGCCGGATAGTCCGTCTCCCCACCGAATAGCCCGGTGGGATCCATGAACGGGCCGTCAACCCTCGTCATATGGTCCCGCGTGTGGCCGCTGAGGTAGAAGGCATAGAGGTGGTCGTTGTCCCAATTGAAGGCGTCCTGGATGGCGAGGTGGATGTCTTCGAGCGTCGCGTCGTCCGGGGACTCGATCATCCGCCACACCTTACGATCCCAGGCCAGGCTCACTTTGAGGCGCAACAGATGCTCGGCCGGAGGCAGCGGCGCATCCTCCGCAGGCAGCGGTGGCTCCTCTGGCTCTTGCAAGGGCAGCCCCAACAGCTCACGCACGAGGTTGTCGCTCTCGCCCCATTCCCCCCGCAGCCGCGGGGCGAACAAGCGGCGCAGGGCCGGGGTGAGCCGGGGCCGGTACGTCACGTTCATATGCTCCATATAGAATGGCGCGTCCGGCGTGAACAAGGCCGTGGAGAGCGGATCGGGCGTAGGCTCACCGTGGTAGACACCGTAGGCAAGCAGGCGACGAGCCAGGTCTTCCGGCCACAGGCCACGCGCCCGCTTCAGTATGTCCCGGGCCGCCTCATGCAGCAGCGCGTTTCGCGCCTCGACCGCCGCCCGGTCGAGAGCTTCCGCGTTGATGGCGCGCGCATTGAAGCGGCCGGCCTCGCCATCCTCACAGCGCACTAACAAGGCGGTCGCGCCCTCGCGCTGCCGCTCCGCCCACCAGCGCCAGAACGGCGCTGGCAGCTTCACCAGAGAACGCAGCATGCCGCGCCAGCCGAACCCCTCCCACATCACCGCGACCGTGGGACCGCCGTCAAGCGCGAGGGCCGGCGCCGGCCCACGATCCCCGGACTCCGCCAGCGGAGTCAACAGGGCGACGAGGTCGGCGCCCACGGCAAGCAACCCCTTCGCCGGCGCCGCGAGGTCCATCGGCGTGCGCACGGCGGCGCCGCGCACAAACGTGGGCAGATAGACGTAGCGCCCCTCGCCCCCAGGTTGGCAGGGCGGGTCGCTCGCCAGCGCATTGCGCACTGTCTGCTTGGGGTTCTTCGTCGTGATGGGGCGCTGCTGTTGTACCCGCTCCGCCACCTCGTCCAGCGTGAGCGGCCCGCCGTCCCGCAAGACCGCGCGGATCGTCGTCTGCGTCGCACTTGCCATAGTAGCTGTCAACCTCGGTTATCAGTAGTTCATCTTCGGAATAGGAGGAGAGACGTATGGCCCCCTCCCCGGTGAGCGGGTTACGCCGCCCGGCACCGCTGTTGGCGGTCGAGGCGGCGGTTGACCAGACCAACCACAGCGCGCGTGC
>JAABUU010005192.1_pt1 | contig 14785 bp, 13 predicted proteins | sample 5559301 | NCBI WGS metagenome assembly JAABUU01 (sample SAMN10711884, study PRJNA513360) | rock metagenome | isolation source: Antarctica rocks | place: Antarctica: Victoria Land, Richard Nunatak white | reverse complement strand
TTGCTTGCTGCACATCTATTGAATGTCTTTCAGACCTCAAGTTTGTGACAGATCAAGGGTTGCATTGGTGACTGAATCATGTCAGCAACACGCCATTGCATCCAGCACCACAACAGTGTACATCAGGACATGATGACATCATGAAGACGGGGTCTAAGCGTCCACAAAAGGCCCATTTGCCAGTGACTATCTGATTTCAGATGCGGGAAATGTAGAATAATTCACCACTACAGGCCTGCACAGCAAGAGGGTTTGCTGCATTTGTGCCCCCAGGCACGCTGTTTACAAGCCAAGGGGTGCCTGTATGATGTGCCCGTGTTATCTGAAACACTCTCCTTACATTTTTTCATGCAGCCTGTCAGGCCTATGCACATGCACCCTTGAGAGACACCAGCTCAGCAGCTGCCATGTCATTTGACTCAGAATGCATAGCAAGAAAGCAGCTGCAGGCTGATTGACAGAGCACTCACCGTTTCCGCATCAATGCCACTGCAGAGGTCGGAATGCGGCATGCCTTGACACTGCCCTGAGTCTTTCACTGAATCTGTGTGTCACTGTTGCCACTGTTGCCACTGTCTGATGAAATGTTATTGTCTGTACGTTATTGTACGTTGATTCAGCTGAAGTGCCACTGCAGTCCCGGGTTGCAGTCCATACTGCAGGCCAGGAGTGTTGTTCAGGATCAACTATCACAGCTACAACAATTAAAACTTGTGCCAGCATTGGCAAAGCCAGTCTTGCTCCTCCAGAAAGGCTTGTCCTTAGTGTGCTTTTGATTTGCAGTTGATGTAATCTTATCATCATTTGATACATTGAATGAATGCAACTGCAGCTCAAGATAGAATGTGCTCCGGTTTGGCTTTTGTGTGTAAAGCATTGCTGCTTGTCTAACATGTTCACCAAAGGCTGACTGAAAGAACAACTCATGTGCTGTAGTGCAAAATTGTGTCGAGCTGGCCACTACGTCAAGCTGGCCACTATGTCAAGCTAGCCACTATGTCAAGCTGGCCACTATGTGAAGCTGGCGGCTACATCAAGCTGGCCAAACCAGGAGACTAATGCAACTTGGCATGTTTTCAGCAGGTCAGCACATGTGCACAAACGTCCCAACATGAGTGATGTCTTCGTCACAGGAGAGGGGAGGCTGATCTTGTGTTACACGTGACAGGCATGTGGCGCAGCCAATAACCACACCCTCCTGTGCCCCCTTGGAGCTGTGCACTTATGTGAATTTTCTGCAGGTCTAAGTCGCACAACCCCTGGTTAGGACCTGCAGTACTAGCTTTGCTTTTTGACTGCTTTTACAGGTACAACTGTAATTTTGATGCCAGCCTAACTCTCCACCTGCAGGCGCCATTAACACTGCAGTCCAGGACTATCCTCAAGCTGAGAGCCCCATAATAAGCTTAAGCCATGTGCATCACACAGCTATGCATACCATGCATGACCTGCCAAAGTGTGTTTACTGATCAGTCCTTTGTTTCACAGCCCATGCCCACTTCTGTGTGACTGACTAGCTATAGTGTCTTTCCAATGCGCTTTTGCTATTGCCCTGACCATAGCCTGTGCAAACAGACCTAGATGGTCTGAATCTGATATTTTTGCGCAATATTGATCACACCAAGCAGCATGAAGAGACCAACAGGCTTTGTGATAAATGCTTATCTGTAACTGCTGGAAGTTGTGCACTATGTAACGAAGGGTATGCAGCATGCACATGACTGATGCGCATCAGATGCATAGATTCCATGCATCACAGCAAGGTGTTGTTGCTGTACCAGGCTGGAGTGGACGTGTGACTGGGAATGATACAGGCTGTGCTACAGCTTTGCGGCTTGAACGTGAGCAAAACGGGTCTGAGAGTGCAAGAAACTAACAACATGGTACAGTCAGACAAGAATCTTCTTGGGACTTTGGATAGGGGATACAAGTATCTTAGAGCTTTAAAGATAAAATAATCAGCATTATTTCGTCGCTGCTTGCTTCCTGTGTAGTCGGGTCTTCCAAGGCGTTGCGACCCGGGCGATTAGATGACTTGTGGTGCCGGGACTGGTCGGAACCCTTAACTGCAACGACATGTTATAAGCTGCGCAGCAGTTTCGGATATGGATTGCGAGCTGGCCCCGATAGTTAGCTTGAACGTAGGAGGAAAGAAGTTCACAACCAGCCGCGACACCTTGTGCAAGGTGCGTCTTTGCCCCTGTCGAACACGAGTCGCAAAACGCTTTTGAAGAAGAAAAGTCTCTTTGATCTTGTCTTATTACTCTTCCGGAGGCGGGGCTTGCGGAGGGTTATGCTCACCACTGGGGTTGACGCACTGCGCCTTACACAGTACAAAAGCTCCTTGAGCACAACTTATAGTTACATCAACAGTCAAAGTGATATCGGCACTCTCTGTAGGATGGCTGTTCTATGCTGGCAAGGATGTTCAGTGGTGCTTTGCTCAGCAGGCGCGACGAGAAGGTGGGTGGCAACCGCGTCAGAATTGCCTGGTGCTTTGCAATGTCAAACGCTGAGAGTATGCTAAGATACTATTGTCGCGGTGCTAGGAGCAGCTGCTAGGTCTTCAACACATAAGCTTGCCTTTGCCGCAGGGTCGTGTCTTTTTGGACCGTGACCCGAAACACTTCAGGCTTATCTTGAACTACCTGCGAGATGGAGAGGTCTGCCTACCTGCATGTCCTCTGGAATTGCAAGAAATTCTGCAAGAAGCTCTGTTTTACCAGGTGTGCGGGCTTGTGGCTTACTGGGACACACCCTCTTTACCAGCTCTTTGACATCAGCTTCTGGGTCAAACTAAAGCAATGTCTGTGTGCAGCTGGATGGACTTAGGCTAGCTGTGTCTGTTCAAGAGCGTTGGCTTCCTAACTCAGCGTCACAGCTCAGAACCTGCATATCTGAGCAATTGCAGGTGATTGTTGCGGACCAGCTCAGCTTGCATACCTTTTCATGATTACTGACTCACGTTGCTCAACAGCTCTATTATGACCTGTCGTCAGCCCTGCAACTAGCATGCCTAGTACCTTCAAAACACTGTGGTCAGTTGGCAGATCTGACTGCTGCTTGTTGGTGTAGAGTGACGGACAGCTGAAGAATGCTGTTGACCTGATAGTGGATTGTGCTTTTGGAAGATCTCCTTACTCTGATACTAGCCAAATTCCAGCTCAGTCAACCTGCGTTGATGTTGCTGTGCGGGAAAGCGCTTACAATCCTTTGCATCCCCAGAATCAGCTGCAGCAACAAGATGAAACGCTGTATGTTGCATTCCAGCAAAGAATTCAGATCAAGGTATTTGCATTCTTGCTGCACGTGCTTGCTCTTGGCTGTGACTCCCTTGGTTGCCATCAGACTATACAACTGATGCTACGCCATTCCGACAGCCTCAAAGTCTGTGCTCTGTATATAGGGTGAAACTAATTGTGAGCTATTTGATGCCAAGCATGAGTCACATCTTTTGCATCATGATGGGCAGCTGTCCTATGATCCAAAGCCATATGGCGTTGATCACGCATGCAGATTCCATATCAAGACCATGCAGGTGAGCTTTGCATTCCTTTTCTTGAAAGCTGCATTGGAGTACTCTTTTCTCACTTCTTGCCTTCAGCAAGCACACAGTTCAGCAGTAAGATGCTGCTCATATCTAGGCATGCCCACTGCACACATTGCCCAGTTCAGCTTGATGGGTGCATGCAATAATCATCCATGCAAGCAAGCACAGACTCTGATGCCACCTACCAACACCACACATTGTTTCAACTATCTATGTTGTGAAACATGCACCATGGTATAGTTGTGCTTGGCAAGTTGTGCTGGCAGTTCTCCAGCTGTGCATGCTTCCCAATACTTGCAAGCCTGTTGTCTGATGTTAACCAGACCTAAACCTAAACCATTGTTTGTATGGCATGGCAGGTGTACAGGCATCACTGTGTCAGTGCGCTGTCCGCTAAGCATCAGAGGTGGCGCGACTGCGCCCTTTACATCGTCAAGCACATCAATGCTGTCAAGTGGGCCCTGGATCTTTGTGGATTCCGGGATGTTGCTATTCCTGTGCACTCCATGCAAGTCAACAGCTCCACGGACGGAGCACAGTCAGCAGTGCTTGTGAACATTCGGTTTAGTGTGCAGCTGTCTCTGTAACAGCTCAGCCATCACACCAGGTCAGCAAGCTAGATGAAGGGAAGCTATGACAGCTGTCGCCTTTGAGGATTACTTGTGATATTTCACCTTGGCTGCTGGGATGCCAACTCAGCAGCAGGCTGCATCTCAGCGTGATTGGGAACAGCAGGGCAGCCTTTTTGGGATCAGCACAGCTTGGACACATCCGACAGCTACTGATCATATGCAATTTCTTCCAAAGGAATGTCATGGGAAGTCCACTTGTTGCAAGGCAACATCTTGCTTCGTGATCCAGAACTTATGTGATCTCCTCAGATGAATCATAGGCAGCAAGAACGTGAATGCAACGCTGCTGAAATGCAAGGGTGCAGCCAACACAGCCCACTCTGTTCAATAGGTCACCATTTTGACTGTTTTGCCACCTTGTGACCCTCTATTCAGACTTGTTTCTTTTTGTTTCTGCCATGCCTTGTACAGCCCTGTTTGGATGATACCTTGATCTGCTACGTCATCTTCTGTCCAGCTATCAGTTAGTAGTCTGAGGTCGTACTTCCTGTTCTGATCTTTGGGTACAATTAGCCTCTCCTATAGCTAGCTTGTGCCGAAAGCCTGCACTTGGTGCAACTTGCATTCTGTCCAAGCAGAAACTCGTGAGCACCAACTCCATCTAATTCAGCCTAGCAATGTCAAGCTAGAGAAAGCCTAGCAATGTTAAGCTAGAGAAAGCCTAGCAATAGCAAGCTAGAGAAAGCCATCAACATGTACAGTAGCTGTTAACCTGTGTACTGTTGTATATAAGTCTTGTAACAACCGGGTTGTCTCGTTGTGCAAGAAAGGCTTTGATAGGACTCATGCTGCATATGATCATGACGAAAAGGTCCTGCAAGGAGTCTGTTGCATAAGCTTATGTAACAAAGTTGCAATCATCAGCGCTGCAGGAGGTAGGGCCCTCTCTTTTTCCAGGGATAGCTGCAGATGTGCACAACAAAGCTGTTGTCTAAGACCTGACTGAAAGCAAACATAGGTAAAGTCATTGCTTGTGCATGGCTTGACGTCGTTTGCAATGATGGACAAAAGTAAAAATGCAGTTGTGCTCCAGCATTGCCAATGCCACGTGCATGATTGCAAACAGCACTAATTGGCATGGATGGCACTATGCTGAAAAATTCAAGAACATGGTAGGTCTCAGGAGTCAATTGTGAATACTATTCAGACATGCCCTTGTCTGTCAGGGTCATTCATATTCATTGTACTGATACATATCCTCTGATCTGTGATATCCAGCGTATGAAGCTATTCCAACTCACACAGCAAAGCTGGCTTCTTTTATACAATCAAACAGACTGCAGCAAAAAGCTACATATTCAGCACATGATGCCCAAAAAATCGTCAAGTGACAACATTGCTGATGAACACTCAGTGACCTGTTCCTGGTGCAAGGCATAGGCATAGGTCAACACATGCTGCTGTACTAATTGTGATAAACAGGCTGAGCAATAGGGTAGCCAGCACCAACAGAGCCTGCATGCTGTGTCACAACTCCAGGCTGACCATAAATTGGGACTTGATACCTCTGCAGCACATGTCATAGAAACATGTTGGAAACTGTATTGTAACACCCACTTTGTCAGAGACAGTATCAGCATGCCAAGTGCAAGAGGTATTGGAGCAGGCAGCGCAGATATAGGGCATTCTTTACGCTGCAGCCTCCTGGTTTTCTTTGAGTGGCATGTACAGGGGCAAGAATTGAGAACAACAAATGGCTCACCTCGTAGCATTCTGGCATTACAAAGGGAATCCAGAACAAAGGCCAGATGAAGATCAGCAGCAGAACGACTGCAATCCAGCCAGTTGGTGACAGATTATCACACTGACAGCAGCCAGTCTGCAACATACACTCTAACACTTCATGGCAGGTTTAGCAACGGCCATGAGGACATGATTGAACGATGCAGACGTGATTGTAGCAACAAGTACCTCAAGGCTTACCGTTGGTTCAAATATCTGATAGCCGGTGATCACTTGGCCAGGCTGTGGATAGGATAGAGGACCTGCCAAGCAAGCACAAAGCTTCAGCTATACCTGTACTAGTCAGCGACAAACTTCCGATCACCAGTCATGTAACACAAGTCTTCCTTGCCGGCTTCAGCACTTGCTGCAGACGGGACATTCGCAACGGCAGCTGTTTGAGGCTAGGGCACAGAGGCTGATTGGATCCACACCTCTTACTGGAATCCCTGCAACAGGCTGTGGATACAGTGCCTGCCCACCAGAAGCTGGGGATCTTGAGTATGTGCTTTGTTGCGCGCTCGATTGATATTGCTGTTGCTGGCCCTGCTGCTTGCTGTCGAGCACGGGCTGGCCTTGTGCCACTGGAGGATGTGCAGCAGCCCAAGCACGCTCGCGGTCCTCAGCTGTCTCGCCTGCTGGCATTGCCGGTGAGTCAGGTATGCTGCCGACTCCCATGATAGTCAACTTTTCGGCCTACAACTCACCGACTGGTCTGGTCAGAAGGCAGAGATACGACAGAGTGAAACCAGGACTGTGCTTCTCGCATGGCTTCCATCAGCTACCATTGGGTTCCGACATTTTGTCATACCAGTTGACTGCACAATGATCGCATGGTGATCAATACAGTGGCATTCAGCTGCGTTGCTGCGTGCGCTTCATGCTATAAATGGACTGTGGGCCATGACCCTCACGCTTTGCCTTGTTTGTGATGCCTTTGCTGTGGACGTGCATAACCTTGCTGGCTGCCCTGCTGGCAGCAAGGCGATTTGCATAGGCAGTCTGTCTCATGTTACGGCCAGTGGATTATATTGATGCACACCCTGGCCAGAATGGTTACTGTGATCAGCCCAATGGCCTGGCACGCACTTGTAACCCCTCTTTCTGTTTGCGCCTGGCAGCCACACTGGCACATACTGCTTGCCAGAAGGAAAGCCCCAAGCCTAAACAGCCTTGCAGCATACCACATAGGAAATCAAGGGACATTGGTAGCATCAGTCTTGCATCATGCAAGTCATGCACTACAACTCTGCAACCTGATGTGTCCCACTCAACAGGTACGAAACTTTTACAATCGTCAGATGCCATGACTGTTGCATGTTAGCTTATGAGGGCAACCAGCAAATTAATTCAATCAGTAAGCAGCAACGCCTGCAGTTCTAGCTGTTCCCGCCAAGGCTGGACTGTTGAGATCCCGCACGATTTCCTGGAACTTGGTGATATGCCGCATGATGAACTCGTTGCCTTTGCTGCGTGGTGCATTGACCTCCTCTACACTGATCAGCTCAGCACCACTGTCAGCATCTTTGCTCACGCTGACCTCCACATCAGCAGCAGACTGCATGCTGCCTGCTGCAGCATCGCCCTGTCCGCTCCATGTCTTGCACTGGCTGGTGCTCTACAGAACGCAATCCAAGCTTCAGAAATGAATCAACAGCCCTTGTGCCACATACATGACACACTTGCAAACAAGTGATTTGGCTTGCAACCCACTGGCAACTTTGGAGTATGCCAAGATGTGCATCACTGCAGCTCTGCATCTGAACTCCACCCGTCTCACCACAACTCCCAGGGACAGCGCTGACATTACAGCTGGGCTGGACAGCTGCGGGTGTCAACTTTGGCTGGAAGAGAGTGAGATTCACCCAGAAAATCAAGTCACAGCTCTGTTGGCAGTATTACAGCGCTTGCTAGTGACAGGCTGCAAGCAAACAGGTACAAGTATAGGGACATTGGTGCAGCAAAGAAGGCTGCTTCACAATCAGCTACCAGTGCATAGCCAAAGGTGTCGCCAAACAAGCTTACACTGTCTACATGCACAAGGCGTGCAAAGCTGCAAGTAGTCAAGGTGAGCTTGTTTGGCAACACCTTTGGCTAGGCACTGGCAATTGACTGCGGAGCAACGCATGGTTGACAGTCAGTGTCACCAAGCTGAGGCAGAAAACAGGTTTAATTGCGACGATGAATGGTCGCGCCTGCCGTGCCAAATTTTGTGCAAGATTTGGGGACAGGTGCCAGGTGTGGGGATTCGCGTCGAGCGGTCGAGTATTTGAGCGTTGCGCATTGAGTTGTGAGCTGTTGATTGATTTGGAGGGCGGCCATACAGCTCGCATGGAGTCCGTGCCGCCGATTAACTTCCATCCTCGTTTCTGACAAGCAAGAAAATTGATTAAGTTGCTCACAAGACGCGAAACTGGCTTGAGTACTACAGTTGGGGTATGGGAAAATCCTGCCATTTTGGCAAATGGCAACCAAACGGCAGGCCAACCAATTGTGACTTGCATCAGGAATCATCCCGTGAGGAAACAAGCTCACCTCAAGCACCCTGAGCTGCTCCTTGACAGCAGCTTCATCAGTGTCCATGAGGCCGGCCAGTTTAGGCAAGCTGATGGTGGTGTATAGCTTGAGGAACTGCTTCAGCACAGGCAGCTGGCGCTGTTGGTCCACAAAGGACATGAAGCCCCGGAACTGCTGCCTGTACGCCTCCTGAATAACAAGGCAGCACACAGTCAGCAGCTTATCTGTATAACCTGGGAAAAGCTCTGTAGCTCATCTATGTAAGGCACAGGGTGATTGGGCAGCAACATTGATGATGATTCACAAATATGACTGTTCGAATGACATTCATAAACAATGTGTTGAGCAGTATCAGACACAACCTGCAAGATATAGCAAGATCGTGTAACTGCATCGATGCATGAGGACACTGCTGCAAACCCAAATGAACCCAACATTGCAAACAAGCTGTGCATGGCGTGCTGACAAATCAACAGATCTGTGTGTGTCATCTGATGTTGGTGATCTAGGCACCAGCATTGCAGTCGTGCAGTTTGCACCTGGTTGCTGTTGACAGTGAGATTGTCCAGCCTGGGGGGCGTTGCAGCCACAAACTTAGGGCAAGAGTAAGTGAACAGCTCGTCCACCACTCCCTCTAGACCTCTTTGGATTCGTTGCATCTTCTCATTGTACCTGCAGTCCACCTCAAATGTTTTGCACACTGCCAGAGCAGGATAGCTGTGTTATATCAATCTGGTGTGGTTGCTCTGATGTAATCTGTGGGGTGACCTGTGCTGTGGACTATGCTGTGTGGTCTATATGGTGTGCTCTGGTGTAGTTGCTATTACTTACTTGGCTACATTGCAAGTCTGCCATTGGGTGCAAAACAACCTGCTGTATGCAGCCTGAGTTGTCATTCTAAATGCTTGCCTGACACTAAAAGCAGTCCTCATACCTAGTTTTTGTGCACCTGATTAAAGGTGTCGGTGTTGTGCTCCCCGACAGTACACCACACAGCGCGGTTCACATGGCAGTTGAGGAATATAGTCAAAGGGGGAACACTGTACAGCTACACCTTGCAGTCTCATGCTGAATGTGTGCTGTGCACTGATGCTGAATCTGTTGCCCTGATGCTGGACACAGCATGCAGCGTAATATGCTCTTAGCATCACTGTATGATATTGACACATGCTGCAATCAATTCCAGACTACTTATGTCCTTGCAGCAGAGACCGGGGGCGGGGGGAGGCAAGGAGCTTACTTCTCCTTCAGGGTGTTTGCAACAGATTCATCAATGTTGCGCTGTGATGCGGGGCATAGTGAGGTTGTGACGGCCAGCAGAGCGTACATCTGCTCATTCTTCTTCAGAATCTGATCATACTGTGCGCTGCGCTGGTGATATGCCTTCACTCTGCAACACACAGAACGCAAAAGTCACAATCAGCAATACAGTTCCATGAGCACTTTGTGCTGCTGTATGCAACAGACACAGTAATCCAGCTTTGAGGGCCATGTCTATCTATGCACAACTCAGATTGATGAAGTAACAAAATAAACAGCTGACCACGGATGAGTTTCAGTGGCCCACACTACGTCAGCAGCACCAAGTATGGACTTGCAGCATTCATTCATTTGCCCACACTGTATGTGGGCAGAACTGAGTAGGGATATGCAGCATGATGGCAATCCACACAAGCTGTCAGCTGTTGACATAGGCATGCGATTGGTACAAGCTCACCATGAGTTCAGCATGTACCTCACAGCCACCAAATCATGCTGACACGTATATAAAAGAGTGTGACGTAGTGTATCATCAGACTGACCTGTTGATGTAGTTCAGGATGATGTTGAAAGCGCGAGCAGCATCCAGATAGCGCTGCAGCATGAGGTAGGAGAAGCCAGTGTAGTAGTACAAGGCAATGTTGGCACCAGCCACCTTGGGTGTCAGCAAGTTGCTGGTCTTGAAGGGCTGAATGGGTCCAAGGGCTTTCAAGGCTGTTTCATACTCTCCTAGGAGGCAGTGCACACGCAGCAGACCAATGAGACTGAAGTAGCCCATGGTGCGCAGCACGTTGCTGCTGTGGCCCTCGTACCCTTCTGTCTCACAAAAGCGCCTTTGTGCATCTGCAGAAGAAGACATACAGTCTGAGAATGGCACAGCAGCAGGGTCAGAAGAAGTCTGAGAGGGGGAGAAGGGGCAAAGCAGGGTCAAAACAAGCGTAGCTTGTTGTATGCACAGAAGTGCTGCTGGATTCAGCATTCCATACCACAATTGCTAGTCGCTGTGTTGCTGACAGAACACACATAGGCTTGCCACAACACATGAAAGCTTCATCACATTCACGCATGGTTCATTACGACCTGACCAACAGCCAACTCCCACACATAGTGGCAAGTCAACAAGCAAGTCGCGCTCGCCCGAGGCCTTTCATGGCATATCTGCTGATCATGGTTGTAGTCACTATACTTTGAGAGCATCCTGTTCATATTGCTCCAGTACCATTCCAGTAGGGAGGTGATCTGCATTAACTCTGCTGGATTTGTCTTGCCTCTGAGAGTGTGTCTGTAAGTCTTGCCTCTCAGACACATTTTTAGACAGCAAGACAGATCCAGCAGAATTTATGCAGATCACTTCCCTGTACTGGAATGATATAAGCAGGAGGCCCAATGCAAGGAGCAGGCAAAAAAGAGATGCATAGGGTCTGTGCCTCAGAAATTGAGCAGTTCAGACACTGACCATCAGATGCTAGCTCCCGCACAACTCCAGATTTGTCGATGAGACCCTGGAGGTAGTGCAGCACCCCCTGCAGGTCCCATACCCCATCACACTTCTTCAGCAACTCCAGCTCATGAGGTGACTTCTGTGCTAGCTTGCCACGATATTGGGCAAAGGACTGGAACTGGTAGATGAACTCATCAACCATATCCCAAAGCCTGGACAGCCACATGTTGCAGCAAGTCAGTATGTTTGCATTATGCAGCACTTCGAAGCAAAGTTATTCAGATCGTGATGAGCAAAGTATTCATTTGCATGGTGAAAGTGGTGATCATGGCGGATCTGTCAACAATGCCCTGTAGCTTTGTAATTCAGCTGTTAGATCTTCTGCTTGACAGCCATACATCGAAAAAGCCAGAACGTGTGCAAACAAACTACAAACAAATTTGCAAAAGGCTATATGTATGCAACAAAGTGCTGCTGACACTGCTTCTGTGCAAATGCAAAGCTGACCAACTATGAATAGGCAAGAATTGTGGGAAGCCACATTGGACTCACCAGCCATTAGGGAGTTGCATGTTGACATGACTTTGCAACAGGACTCTGAACAGGTTCACATAGTTGTCCCATGACTCACACCGCTGCTCCAGGGTTGGCTGTGTGGTGGCATACAGGTGGCGGAAGTACATCTCCTACAGCAGGGCATTGCACCAGTCTTGTGTAGAACACAACAGGGCAGGTGTTTGACCGGATCTATATGTACCCATGCAAGCACTGCAGCCATGTGACAGTGCAAAATGGGCGGTTGTCACGTGCTATCACAAAATGCCAGATTGGATGAGAGACAGACAACATCTATGACACTGTTCCCTGCATATGTGGATTGACGCAGCGACCACGCATGAACCGCTTTTTGTGACTCTTGCTGCAAGTGCACATTGACGAGCAAGATGATCATGCGCAAATTGTGCTAGTCTGCTATGCATTGCCAACAACTGTGTAGGCTGCTGTGTATGACATATGGCTTGCCTTGTAGAGTAAGCAAAACACATGGTCTCCATCAACCAAGTCAGCAATCATGTGCACAGGGGGCCAACTGGTGGTTTTGAAGAATCTCTCGCTCAGCTTGGCGAAAGACACGTCGTACATAGAGAAAATTTCTCTAATGTTGCGCTCTCTGCAGCATCACGCTTTGCAATTTGGATGGTTGCGATATGCTACATTTCGCTTACAGTGATCAGGAAAATTGAGCCCACGGCGTAGCCTCGAACCAGACGACCTGGTCTGCAATGCTATACCTGATGTGTCTGTACAGGTAAACAACAAATTGTTTGACCATGTCTGGGACAGGGTCTGAAAAGGTTTCCGGAGCACGACCTCCATAAGCCTCCATGTCTGCCGCCTTTGGCTTCCCTCAGACAAGCACTAGCTCGCTGCAACCAAGTAGGTCGCTCGTATCGGGGGTCACGTACTGGACGCTGCAACACTGACTCAACGCCAATCTCAAAGTTGCATCGATGCAAGCACCACGGGCGGCCTGTGATGAAAGGGTTTATGTAGTCAGTTTAGGGCAAAACCGATTCTAACCAAGAGTCACCGGCCCACCGCTGCAGCTGTCATGTATGTGGTGGCAAAGGTCCCGCATGCACAAAGCATGCATGTAGTGATTAAGTGATGGTAAGCTAAATGTGCCTGTTGTGCAATGATGAGCTTAGAAGATCATACTGAGCCACCAGCAGATGCTTTGTATACAATGTTTTGAGGTCGCCATGCAGGACTGTTACACCCCAGACAACATTGTCTCAAAACTCCAAAGCAAATCAAGAAAATCCTGTTCTGGACGTCAAATTTGCTGGTAGATGTACCTGGCGATTTCTAATGGCCACTGAGGCTGAGTTGCTGCTCTAGAATCTTGTTATACTCTGCCATTCTTTGCTTCAAAGGTGACTGATCCTCATCATGACAAGTCAATGCCTCCCCATCAGCACGTGGCAAGGGGTATTGCAAGACAGCCAGACCATTCTGCGTTTGATATTGCGTTTGATAATCAGCAATCCTCTGCTTCAGAGAGGACATATGATCGTACTGTGTCAAGTCAGTCTGAGGACCAGGTTGCATGGGTGCATCTGTGCTCATCCACATCATACTTGGCTGCAGATGTACCCCCGGGCATTGCATGCCATCGTCCTGCCTTACGCTGCGCATGCTTTGATCAGACTCCAGATTGGCACCTGGAGCTGCAGACAGTGCCTCCTGGAGCAGAGCCAGAGCACAGCCATCCTCATGGTCTTGCTGCTGCTCAACCAGCAATCTGCTCATCTGATTCTCACTGCTGCCAGTCGCAGTTTTGCAGCTGCCCACTGCAGCAACTGGCTTGCTCATCAAGCCTACCCTGTCAGATTGGGTTAGGGCAGGGCCGATTGAGCAGGGCCCTCTAGGCAGGGGCTTTCTGGCAGTGGTGCCCTGAGCAGGCACCCTGGCCTCAGCAGCCCCGGCTCGACGAGCCCAGAGTGTCGAGCGCTGCTCTGAGTCCTTGAGTTTACGCTGCAGGTCGGCTATTTGCCATTGCAGCTGCTCACTGTTGGCTCTCCATGACCTGCAATATGCATGCCACTGTCTGCAAAAACACAGATTTGCACACACACCCTTGACTGTACCCGTCAGACATTTGATGCATGCGATAATGCGTCAGACATTTGATGCATGCGATAATGTCTGTCTCTTGTCATGCATCGACTTACTCCATGCATCCTACTGGCGCACATAGCGCTGTTGATGTAACAGGTACAATGTATTGAAAATGGTCACGTGATCCAGGACAAACAAACAGCTGATCATGGCTTTCAGTAGTTCATGACATTTGTTGTTCCAGTGTCGATGCCACCTCAGCAAGGCTGTGGAATGCTGAGAATGATGACAGTCCTTTGTGCCACCGGCAAAACACGTCAGCCTTAATAAATCACGACATTGTCGGGAATCATATCCTCAAAGTGTTGCTTACAGACTGTCACACTTCCACAGGCAAATTTCACAGGCTCAACAAAGTGCAAAAGCTTGAATACACCCATCTCCTGCGGCAAAGCTTTGTTGTGTTCCAGCTTACCGAGTCTGGCTAGTTTGGTCTTCAGCTTGAGTCTGCAGGGTGGCCAGACGCCTTTCCAGCCTTTGCAGCTGCATCTGCTCCCCCTGGACCTGCTTCTCTGCTGCTGAAGCTTCACACTGAGCTTCTGACAGCTGCTGCTTCAGCAAGGCTGCCTGCTGCGTGCTCAGCTTCAGCTGCTCCTCATCCTGCAGATATGCAGCAGACTTGAAAGCATCATACCAGGATTGTCAGTCATTGACTTGTCTGCGCTGCTGCTACTGCCTGAGACTGAGCTTTTGACAGCTGCTGCATCAAAAGAGCTGCCTGCTGCGTACTCAGCCTCAGCTGCTCCTCATCCTGCATAGACGCGCCAAATGTGAAAGCATCATACCAGGATTGTCAGGCATTGACTTGTCTGTGTCTGCTGCTGAGCCATGTGACTGACATTCTGACAGCTGCTGTTTCAGCAACACTGCCTGCTGTGTGCTCAGCTTCAGCTGCTCTCTTCATCCTGCATGTACACATCAAACTTGAAGATGTCATACCAGGATTGTCAGTCATTGACTTGTCTATGTCTCCGCTGCTGA
>JAABUU010005191.1_pt1 | contig 14787 bp, 17 predicted proteins | sample 5559301 | NCBI WGS metagenome assembly JAABUU01 (sample SAMN10711884, study PRJNA513360) | rock metagenome | isolation source: Antarctica rocks | place: Antarctica: Victoria Land, Richard Nunatak white | reverse complement strand
GGGACATGGACATAGCAATAGTTTTGACAGGATGATAGCGCTAGAGCCCTTTAGGCGTAGTGCCTCCGGGCGGAATAAATTACCTACCTACCTACCTACCTACCTACCTATGCGATACAATTTTGTTTGTCTCTTATAAAATGCCTGTGCATATAATGACTGAATGATATCTCAATATTCCAGATGGCAGAGTCAAATCCACGCGTTGAATCAGTGTGGAAATTGACCTCCTCAAGAATGCTTGTGATATTCAATCTGGCTTCTGATGCACCGCATGCTCACTAAACCAAGGAATCATACTTCGACGCAAAGGTCTCTCCACAGACACCATCTCAAGCCTACTAATTGGTCTCACGTCAAGCATTTGGTCCTAAATGAATATATGGCACATCAGCCTTTTCGTGCGAGAGAATCCCCTGAGTCATGGCTTTCCGGGACCACTCTTCGGCTCATTGCACAGCTAGCTCGAGGTCCTCTTCTTGTGTAAGTTCTATTCTGCTTCTGGATCATCAGCTAGGTAGATGGTCTCCGCGCTAAAAACAATGAAAGCCACCTTTGGTCCCTCTCTGGTCTCAATGCTCCCTTGGCGTCAGGTCTGCACCGAGGCTTCTACCTGGCATTGATTGCCATGATCTGCATCGCTGTCATGATTCCATCAATCGCCACACTAGCCGTCGGTGATCCACTTGTTGGCATCCTCAACCTCCTTGGCCTCCTACTCTTCCTCCTTGACGGACCGGCGCGAAACCCGTATGTAAACGCAGCGCATCGCCACGCAGACGACAGACTCCGCATTGCTCTCCCAAACAGTCACCACGAGGGCACAATCTATGTCGTCCCTAGCAGCCCCCGCGGAGTCGACGCTGTGTGGACGCCCAAAATAGCAAACGAACACCTCGAAGCCGATAGCAAAGTAATGCCTCTCTTCCAGCATATTCGCTCGGAACGATGGTCGCTGAACGACCGCTCGAATGCTTGAGAAGTACACTGGCGCATTATCAGCAGCGTGTGTCAATTTCGCCGTCCCAGATCCGGACGCTTGCCTCATGGATTTAATTAGATATGAGTGAGGCCAATCGAGCTGTTCGCAGATTTATGTGCCACCGGGCGCCAGATATTCATCTCATTGGGCGGGATCTCATGTTCGCGCTGTGCCATGCTGAGTATCTCGTTTTTATGGGGCAGGCTTGCTTACCGCCAGACATGCAAGCCAAATTGGGAACCTTACGGGCTATGAGCCGTAGTGGCGCGTCACCGGCGAGCGCTGCAGAAAATAAGACTGTCGGCTTCACAGGTGGATCTGAAGGGTACAAATAAGCTGTCGAGTACGTCTACGCCATGTTCAATATCGAAGTCGACCCGTCAGCTCTTGATTTCGAAGGTACAAGTCCACCGAAATATTCTTCGGCCTTGTTGAGGAGCCTAGACAGTACAGATGAGTATGTGGCCGAGCTTTGGGAGACAAGCTGTAAGCATAGTGAGTCCCTGTTTACGGCGCTCTACTTCTTTACGACGGTGTGGTTCGTGGAAATGGGCAATATTAACGGCTTTCATATCTCTCCTCTGAGATGTCGGACACGAGATGGAGATCTAGTGAGTCAGCAGATTTTGTGGAGGCAAGCGTGGTACTCGGGGGTTACGGCACAGCTGATTTCGGTGTCACCGGCGTTGTTTGGACTTTTTGTGCTGGGATTTTTGCAATGATCAGTTCTTTGTGGTCTGCGGACTGTCATGGGCATCGCTAATTTGATCCGAGACGTACCGCTCTCGTGCTGGTCTTCAACGAATCGAGGCATAGACCATTTGAAGCAATTTCGCCCATAACAATTGAACTATGAGACACAGAGCAAGCACATCCTACCTTAACCTAATATCCACACACGGTGCTCCAAGATCTTCTATACTCCTCCCTTCAGCACGCGAGCTAGCAGCCATGTAAAACCCCTGTCATGTCGCTGCATAATGTAGCCGTCAAGAACCAAATACAAGCGCCTCATCAATAATGAAAGTTTCTTCATGAGTCATGCGATACGTTTGCGCAGTATCAATCTCTTCAATATTATAAGCTTTAACAATGGGTTCGCGGCGATCAAGGCGATACACATAGCCCTACGACACGTTAGGCTCTTCCGCGCATAGCTAATAGTGAGAGAACTCGCCGCAGGAGAAACTTTGTGAAATTTGACTGGGAACCACATTTGCGGCAATTCCAATTCAGTGAGAACCTCTAGGACAGGCAGGTTGATGTATTCTTGCTCGACACGATCCCCTAGATCCTTGCGGATCAGATCGTGGAATTTGTCTTGTAGCACAGCCAAGATGTCCGCAGGGAACGGGCTGATGGATGACTGGGGATAATATGCTGTACAGGGTTTGGTAGCCTAGGTCTTGAGCCATCTCGAGCGCTGTCATGTTGGGATATGAGAACCTTGGTGTCTACTGACTGCGTAAAGTTCCTGCAACCGTCCATGTCAGACTGAAAAATGGCATCATAGACTGTGATCTTGAATAGTACTTACGGAATGCCCCAGCGCGGAGAAGCCTTTCTATAAGTATGGAGCTGGCTTCGTCGTCGACATGATTGTATACTGCCTGGTGGAGTGGGGTCCAAAGGGACATTTCATGGCCCTCATCCAGTTGTTCTATATGGCATATCCGTCAGTGCTACTTCTATCTTGCTTAAGCCATAGATCAACATACTGAGACGAGTTGCATTAACCCAGGACTCGGTGTATTCGTCGAGGCCAATATTGAGCGCCGGCCAGAAAGCCTCCCAATCTCCCCAATACGCAGCGTTTCGGAGACCCTCTCTTGACGTCAAGTAATGCTCCGAGTGGCCCTCCTGAACAACATGACCAAGCCATGTTCGGATGGGCTCAAAGGTGCCAGGCTCTCGTGCTGGAGCCCGCAAAGAGTCTTCGAGAAGAGTGAGGCCGTCAAAGGCACTTGTGACCTCTGCTTCGCTCACGGCTTTATCTCTCAGCCTAGTGACCTGCTCCTCACTCTTGAGGGAGGAGTGACTTTTGACTTCAGCTTTGCCTATTTTCTGAAATAAACCTTTTTGGGGGATTTACACGCCAATTATCACTAGAGTATTCACAACATCCGTCTCTTGCGAGCGGAGTTTTGCGACCAGCTCCATTGCCTCGCCCTTATACCGAGCCCACTGCACCACGCCCAACAGGGGATGCGCGAGCTTCGTCCCGGCAATCTTGTCAGCAAGCGATTGCAATTCGTTCATAGTGCGACGGCAGGCGTCCGTGTTCAGGCCAATGGCCATATCCCTATGAGGCTTCCTGGCCAGTTCTAGCAACAGAGTGCGCAGAACCTCGAGGATGTTGCGCATTCGCTCTGTTCGGTTGAGCAGCTCCAGGAGGTCTTCTCGCGCTTTTTTCATCGTCTCAATCGTCTGTTTCAACAGTTTTACCGCTTTGATGCAGATCGCCGTCAGCTCGACGGCAAGGGACGTTGCGGACACGGGATCAATCATTGTATTGACTTAAAACCTAGGATCGTTGTATTAGTTCGTTTGGATGCGCGAATGGGTGAAGAAGGTTTTACAACAGAGGAAACATGGGGAAATTCCTCTGGACCAAGCTCTGGGTAGATTCCGGATGAGTGGACAGTACATGCGGCCACAGTTATAAGAGTTTTGCCCTCACAAAGTGGTTCAGAGACTGATGCTGGACATGCGGCATCTATTTCACCGGCAAGGTTTCCCAAAGTTCCGACCTTTTACAACGCACGATTCCAAAAGAGCAATCATCTGAACAGCCTTGGTGAGAGGCCTGCCAAAATCAGAGATTTGGCATTGTAACCTGACCCTGCAACATGTTGTCAACACAGAAATGGTACCAATACATCGACCTTCCGTCTGATATCCCATACATGGAAGGGTTACATTTGTCAGTTTTCGAGCCTAGACCCTAGGTTTCACGTGATTTATTCGCTTGTATTAGTAGTCACGGTTATTTCACACTTTATAGAATTAGATAGCAATCCAGTCGTATTCTGACAATATTTGGTTTGTATAGGCAGGACGAACAGAATGATAAAAGGTCAATCTGAGACTTTATAAGCATATTACTCCCATAATCATACTGGTGGAGCTGGGACCTCAGTAGAATATGAGACATTGATCGGATTTAGGGTTAAGCCATGCATTGTCTAATAATACAAACTTGAGTAATCTAATAAAAACAGCCAAAGCTGTTACAAAAATTCCAGCTCAATCTCTAGTAGTAGGTTACACTGATATATTGCACATGTTACATAAGGAAAAGAGCTGCTGAGATCACCAGTGTCGGTCAACGGGTCAGAATATCGTCCGCGATTTTCTCGGCGAGCATATCTATCAACGAGAAGAAATCAATGTCAGCCGTTCGATGCCCAACAAGGTCATCCCAGTGTCAAGCTAGTCTAGAACAGAGGGCTCCGGAGCAGTGCAGAAGCCGCCGCTCAGGATCCTCAGCATCGGGGTATGATACACGGTAGACTTACAAATTGCGCCCGATGGATGCCCGGGCGGCAGGAAGGGAAAGGCGCTGGCGTCCACGACTCGAAGATCTTTGACTCCAAACACTCTTGCTCGAGAGTCTATGACGGCGTGGGAGTCACTGGCTTTACCCATCGCGCCTAGCAAGAATCACGTCAGCGACAATTGACTTCCAGCTGGCTGAAGGTAGACAGGATTCACGTACAAGTAGCACTAGCGTGGTAGATTAGGCTGGCATTGTCCTGAAGCCACTTGAGAATCTGCGCATCGGACTGCACCGCGGGGCCAGGAGCGACTTCCTCGATGACAACGCCGCTGGCGACCGCGATCTCACGGACTCTCCGAACGGCCTGCACCGCAACCTCTTGGTCGGCAGTCTCAAACAGCCAGTTTGGATTGAGGAGCGGCTTATCGTCGGTATCGGCGCTCTTGATGGTGACGTTCCCACGAGAGATTGGTGTCAGAAGGGCAACGCCAAAGGCTATGAAGTTGTCTGTCGGGAGGGTGTTGGCTGGAGGGGTTACGATATCGATTGGAACGTACTCGATTTCTGGCCAGTCAGAGGGGAATTTGGAGAGCTGGGAGAGAGTGGTGGCGCTGAGGCAACCACGGTTGGGCTCAGGGACCTTTTCCCAACCTGAGAAGTTGTGATTAGCAGTTGTTTGATAGGGGGTGAGCGAATGTCGCACCAAAAACATCGCCACTGACGCTGGCGAGTGGACCAGTCTGATTGTGCCGGTATGTTTCAGCAGCCGCCGCTGCGAAGCTGGGGTTGCTAAGAAGCTGCGAGTTCGTAGTAACATTGACTTTATGAATTACGGCAAAGTAGACTTGGTCCTGCAGCAACCTTGTTAGATGCGAACAGTACTGTGTACGATGAGAAGAGTTCAGAAACCTACCCATAGATTCTGGCCAACACCTTCAAGGGTGGAGACTGCAGGAATGTTGTGCTCCTTTAAGGTTGCACCAGGCCCAATACCGGAGACCATGAGCAGCTGAGGTGAATGGAACTATACATTACAGGTAAGACATTGATGATTCTCATGGACAGGGTGTAACTCACTGCTCCAGCTGAAACAATAATTTCCTTATGTGCAGACAGGGTGTATGTCTTTCCATCCGTCTCAACAATGACACCCGTTGCTTTTTTGTTTCGGTTGAAGAGAATACGTTTAGCCATTGTGTGATGGTACACTCTTATGGATGTATTCCGAATCGCACTCTGTAAGAATGATTCCTCAGAGGAGCTTCTGATTTCGTCTTTCGGATCTACTTCGACGGTTGTTGGAGCGTGCCCCATCAAAGTGCCACTGTTGAGACCCTGTTGAGCTTTGATCCCAACCGCTGTCATTCCTTTTGCGAGATAGGGACCGACTGGCTGCTGATAATTAGCAAACGAGATGTGAAGAGGTCCTCCTTGTCGGCTGAACGCGTTTAGATCGTAGGGTATGTCGAAGCCTGGGCCAATCTTTTCGAGGTTCGGGGGAGTGAATTGTGCGCTTTTCTTGTAGAATGGAAAGATGCGATCCCAGACGTAGCTCTGATCCCCGACCAGCTGTGCCCACCAGTCAAAAGTGCCTACAGTGGCACTGTGGTATCTGCTTAGTCAAGCACGATGCTACCGAACGGAAAGACATACCGGTGGTAAGCCATAAAATTAAGAGCGGAACTGGCACAATATAGTTAGACACAGATATTTCTTGCAGTCATCAGGAGAACCTACGATCCCCCAAGAGTTTTGCCTTGCGGATAGTAAATCCTGCGTCCATCATAACCCTGTGAAGACATCCGGTGTCAGTATACAATCAGAAGATGACGACTTCTTCCTCCAGACTGGCAGAAGTTGAACATACTGCTTGAGGCTCAGTGGTCAAGCCCCAGTCCACTGGTGGCGTCACACCTGCTCTTGGGTATGCGTAAGTAACGTCATACCCAGGCACTACACTCGTGTTTCCATTCTCGATTTCGTAAAAGCCACCTGCTTCGATCACAGCAACGGCCAGGTTCGGGTTTTCAGCTAGACGCGCAGCAACTGTAAGACCAGCTGTACCCCCTCCCACGATCTGGTCTGTTGTCAGCCTTCTTGTTGGTCTAAATGCGTGAGAACGCTGCCCGCGCACCAGATAGTCAAAAGTCTTGTCGATGCCAGGCACACCCGCTGCTTTCCCAAGGAGCTGGGTATTCGGATCATTTGGAGTATATTTCGAGGGTGCAGATAGCACAAGTGGGAGAAGGCTAAAACAGGTCAAGAAAAGGGGAAAAGCCATATTGATGATACAGGACAACTGCTTGCGAGATGAATATGAGAATAAAGAATGATATGAAGACAGTTGCAAAGGCAGAGAGCGGCATTTTATAGGACTCTGCTTTCAATCAGCTCAGTCTGCCACTTTGCAATCTGCCCCATGCTCCGACTCCGAGCTTCCACCAGGCAGCCACCAAAAACTCGGCTCTGAAAACCGCCCCGAAACATGACACTCTTCTAAGATTAGTGTTGAGCTCAGCTCTTGATGATTACGCTCACACGTCATCAAGGCGTATTGAGATTCAATACACGCCTCTAGGACACGAGGCAGGATCCGCGCCTCCAAAGACTAGCACTAGGTTCTAAGATTTGTGCTTTTGTGATGAATATATATGGAAATCTCCGAGACATCTCGGGCACAGCAAAAGAAACCCTCTCGGTGGGCCCGGCGAGTGAGGAGGCTGTAACTACCGTAGTACAGCTGACACGTGCCGTGAAGACGGCTCGATCGCAGCCCTGGGGCCAAAGATAGGAGATCGGGATCCGGCTGCTTTGATGTCGACAACAGAGTAACTAGAAGTAGCCATAAGCTGAGAGGATTCTGAGTCAGAGAGGAAATTGGAATCTCCTATTGAACAACGCTAACACGAGATGAGATAAGGTTTACTCATACGGAGAAATGAGTCTTGAATCTGACAGGGACAGGTTCAAAGCCACGTTGCTACTGCAGGGCTGGCGGCGCCTTAAACAAACGAACCTTGGCTTTGGTAATCCACAAAGAGAAGCCTGTCACGTCACTAGAAAAGTCAAGTCAAATCAGACTAAATTTCAACGACAACCCAAAAGATCTGGCGTTACGGCGTGATGGGGAACAATGTATGAATCGTAAGTCTATCGGCTGGAGAAGTTTTCTCAAGTGATCACGTTACAATGATCACAAGTGGTTCAAAGTACAAGAATTTAGTTTTAAGTTACGGTATTTAGTCATAGGAGGACGTGCCATAACCAGCACCACAATAGTAGACAGAGACAGCACTGATGTCACCACCACATGCAGTTTGAAGTTTGAATTGTCTAACCAAAGCAAGCAACTGAAGCTCCGTATAAAAGCATGTTCAGCGGTATATTAAGGTATAAGACCGATTTGTCCATGTTGTTGTGGTGTTGCATGACTAAAAGCTAAATTCAGAGAAGGTGACGCCTCTGTTCCCTCTTCACATATTCTGCATCGGGATAGATGAATTTATATCAATGGCGAACTTCTGTCTACTTTATTGCAACCTATCGTGTCACGTTCAGCTGCTCCCAATAATAGCCAGCTATGCGTGGTCGGTAGAAAGTGAGAGGTCACGCCACTCGTCCAGAGATTTCGTCCCCTGACTGATCACCTCCTCGACGAGCTTCACCGCATCCGACCCCAGCAGCAATCGAGCTGGCAACGTCTTCCCAGCACATCGCCCCCTCCCAGTCAACGCCTCCACAATCAATGCGGCGCCTTTGACCGGGTCCCCAGGCTGATGCTGATCGTATGCATTGAAGACGCCACGAAGAGGATCGACCGCGGGCTTGAGATCGTCAATGACGTTCTTGGCAGCAAAGCGGTGTCCAGGCGACAGGAAATTGGTGCGGAAGTGGCCAGGCTCGATGGCCACGACCTGGATCCCGAGATGCTTCGTCTCGTCGCGCAGGCTCTCGGACAGACCGGCCATTGCGAATTTGGTCGCGCAGTACCATCCGCACGCGATGGTGCCCTTCCACCCTAGTGCGGAGCCCATGTTGCCAATCACCCCACTTTTCCGCGCTCTCATGTGCGGGAGGACGGCGCGGGAGACGGCCATCTGGCCGAAGACATTGGTGTTGAACTGGGCTTTGGCTTCTTCGTCACTGTTCGGGCGGAGACAAGGAATCAGTGTTGGGTCTCAATCGCACAATGTACGTTTTAAGCTCACCTAGCTTCCTCGACGGCACCTTCGAGAACATAACCAGCATTGTTGAGCAAGACATCGATGGATCCATACGCCTCGATCGCCTTGGCAATGACCTTTTTGATCTCTGCGTCGCCGGAGGTAATCTCCAAGGACAAGGTCAATGCTCCCAAGTCTTTGAGCTCCTTGAGCTTGGTTGCGTCTCTGGAAGTTGCAACAACCTTGTCACCTTGGGCAAGAGCTGCTTTCGCGATCTCGAGACCAAAGCCAGAGGAGCAGCCAGTAATCAGCCAGTTAGGCATTGTGCTTAGACTTGGTGACGAGTTACTGTGGAGAGGGTGGTTTCTTCGTGTGAAAGAACAAGAGGAACGAAATGTAAGAACTGTGATATGAAAGCCTCATGGGAGCGAATGGATGCGCTGATAAAAGCAAGTTGTGAATTTTTCCAGTAATAGGCTGACAAAAGAAACAGCGTCAGACGGAGGAGACCGGAGATAAGCAAGGCACATGGGACAAGATGCGGATGCATATACAGTACTACCTCTGAATGTAGTACAATGACCTGTACTTTGTATGCATCAGCTTATGTCAAACTTGTCTTATCAGGTCAGCCTTACCGGGAGTAAGACAAGGCATCAAGGCAATAGTCTTTATTGTTGGAGGTCAATATGACAGGTGTAACCTGCATGTGCAGTCTGCTCCTCCGTCTGTCATCAGTGCATGATGATTAAGGTACTGTACCTGTATCACACAATTCTGTTACCGCCTCTGAGATCGCACTTCGGACCATCAATATAGTTAGTGAGTGTATGCCTTCTTGCTGATCTCATGCTGTTGAGTCATCTCTTGTCAGAGCAGCATCCATGCACCACAACACAGAACACAAGGCTGTGTATGCTCTTATCAGCAACAGCGCTGACACAAGCACTGCAGCTGTCAGCTGAGTGAGATGGACATACAGAGCTCTCTCACAGGACAATCAGAGCTTGTCATGGTCAGTAGAACTGTAATTGATTCTACTGCAGGCAGTCATTGTCTCACAAAGTGACTTCTGTGTGATTGCTGTTGCATGAATACAATTCAAGCCACCAAGAGTCGGAAGACAAAGCTGGTCGTATTGAGTAGTTACAGAAAGCAGTACAGATGATCACATACATTTAGCTTAATTTGAAACCAGTAAATCCGTGCTGTGATCCGTGCTGTGATCCGTGCTGTGTCCTGTAATGGAGACTTCCAGGTTACCTTGGGAAGTACTCGAGTACATGGTGCATGGTTGCAACGCGCAGCAAGTTACTCGTCCGTAATGCATTCACCTATCTCGGACCCTCCGAGTAATGTCTGCAACCCTCCCGTTGCATTTCCTCACTCGCATTAGTAGCTACAACAGAACTTACAATTCAGCCGCTAGATAGTTGTAAACCTAGAGCAAAGGACTATTGGTGACGGTAGGATGAGCCTCAATCCAACAGCACATCCAGCCTCGCCAAATCCATACAGAGGACTTTAAACAACCCATTCATCGCTGCTATCCAAAGTTCATCGTCGCTGAAGTAGCTGCCAGTTGTGAGCTTGTGATCGTACCATTTCAAGATCCTCAGTCTTTCGAGCCCATTGAATCGTCCTTACTATGTCTTCAAGTCACGAAACAGGGTTTCCTACCCTTCAGCCTGCATACATATTCAAGGTAAGAGTGAAGGGAATCTCTAGCATCAATATGAGAAATGAAGGCGTGCTAATGTTGCCAGCTCAACATTGGCCAAGGCCACTCGGTTGGTGAGTGTCTGAAAGCAAGGCTCTCCAGACTTGACCTGACTCACTGATTCTGGTCTCTAGGCGAGCTCTCCTCTGGATCTTCATTCGTTCATTATGTATGTGACCAGAGTTCCGACCCAGCAGCTCTGACTCGTGATCAGATCGTGGAACTTACAAACGCCTGCCACAGGATACCCCAAGCGGAACGATCGAGACCGTTGAGGGCTTCGAGCCAAAGGTGGAGGCAGAGATCGTGTATGGCGGGGACTGGCTGTACTTCGACCCGGACAAGAAGCATGCACGACTCAACATCAAGGGGATCGCAAAGTCTGTTGGGCCAAACACTCTACCTATTGGACAGTCATTCATAGATCATGCGCTAATGATGTTTGCGTACTCGTGCCAGGACCGCCGAAGGCACTGCAAGTCTGATCTTTTCTTCCTGGCGCAAGAAACACCTGATGAACTCCTGACTGACGAAAAGTAACCCCAAGAGCTCAAGCTGACGAATCCCAACCTTAGCCCATAAGCTTCTACATGACCGGCATCTTCGCCGCGAGCGAGGAAATCCAAGCCATTTTCGGGGGAAGCCCTAAGGCAAAGACGATCCCGTTTGGACTGTCCAGTACGTCCTCGCGCCCGTTGCCCTTTTCCCAGCTACTTCCCGTCATGATGAGAAAACCTGCTGATTTTGCACGCTAGGCTTTACGCACACGTTTGAGGTAGGCTTTTGCGAGATCACCCTTGCGGTCCCGAACCGAGTTTCCGTCTATAGAGGGCTCTTGCTGATAGTGGGCATAGGTTGGTGACGAAAAGTACAAGGAGCTGGAGAACTGCACGTGGGTTGGTAATGGGCGCTTTGTGGTGAGCAAGGACGGCAAGGCACTTGAGTCCAGGGTGTCCAAGTTGATTCCGAGTACGGCTACCTGATCATATGGGACATTTCTTTATTACCATCTAGTCAAGTTCCATTGTCTCCGTTGGAAGCGGCCAAACCGTCTGTATTAGCTTGAGTGACCGTAATCTCTGTGATTCACCAGAAGGAATCAGCCAAACAAGCGTGAAGCGTGCAATACTAAGGCCAATGCCACGAGCTAAAGAAACTGAACTACATGTCAAGATCTTCAAGGCAAGATCTTCAAGGCAAGTGAATGGTTTGATCGATTTGTAACACGTGCAATACCTCATCTGTATCACAACTTCATGATTCTATTGGCGGCCATAAGATTCTAATCTACTGCTTTGTACCAACATGCTAATTTCTATCCCAGCAGAGCTGTGGTAAGCGCAAGCAAACAAATCAACGGAACAAAGCCGAGAGCCAGCTTCTGGCTCAAGTGATAATAAGAAGTTGAGAGCAAAGTCTTGTCTTCCATGCCGGCCATTCCCGCTCGCATTTCCGCGGCGAGGTACTCGTCAACGAGTCCTCTGTAATCACTGGGTCGGTATGGCGAGCACATCTCTGCCAAAATGTTGCTTTTCCGATTGGTCTTGATACCGAGATCGTTCGCGAGAGAGTCCACATACTAATGGTGGTTAGATGGCTCCTATAATAAGTTTGCAAGGGCTGCACTCACGGTGAGATAGTCATATATCGCGTAAGAGTGTTTCTTGCCTTGCGCTAAGTATCTTTTCTTCGTCCAAGACGTCCATACAGCAACCTCTTCTTGCATCGCCTCCAGACTGGGGATCGGCAGTCGGCCAAGGAGAAAGGCCGCTCCCCAGAGCGCTTGAAGCTCGCAAACGAGAGGGGTGAAGACCGAATGAACATGACCTGGGAAGTAAATCGACCGGTCCTGGGCATTTGCCATGGCAGGGGACACCAATCTACGATAAAGCCTCCAAGGTTGATGGGTCGATACGGTCGGTCTCTTTTCCATGGGTATGGCGTGGGGTATGGAGGTGAGATTGGGGAGAAGTCCTTCGACCTTTAAGTCGGCTTGCGCATCTAATTGAGCCCACTGGTCCCCCGAAACGGCTTCGTATGGAAGTCCGATCTCTGCTTTGAGACTGGATTCAAACGTCGACAGGTTGTGTGACCACCCAGTACAGAAGACGACATAGTCGGTTTCGAGGACGGTACCGTTGCCGAGCTTGACAGTATTCTCAACTAGAGACTCGATAGATGTACGGTGGACCGTGACATCTCCCGCATGGACAGTCTTCCAGAAGTCAGGAACACTGGCAAGACCGAGCCCAGAATTCGCCCAGAACAGTCTACGGGCCTCTTGATTAGCATCACGACCAAGAGTCTGCTTTGCAAGGTATGTACCCAAAGTTCTTAGGAACAGGTCTCAACTTTCCAACATTCTCGTTCCTTGAGTAGTCCGCGTGTCTTTCTGCTAGAATCGTTACGATTCTCCAAACCAACGTGGTAAATTTCCTCCCAACCCACGATCTCTGCAGAAAATGGTACCAAAAGCCCTTTGTTTGAAGGATCGCGGGACTAAAACACGCAAACAACCGCGTTGACATGACATCGATGGTATTGAAGACCTTGAAAAGTCGTGGAGGCATGATGGCTAATGGTCCGCTCCCATCCTCTCTGATAACCCAGTCAACTTTTTTGCCTTGTTTCAGCATCAGGAATACTGTGTCGTAGGCGGATTTGGCAGCTCCGAGTATAACCACACGCTGAACAGCTGGAGATCCAATCTCAGAGAGGCTACGTCCAATCTGAGAAGAGTGAATGATGGGTTTTGTGAATCTGGATCGTGGAAAATCAGGAACATAAGGACCGGAAGACGCTCCGCTGGCCACAATAACCTTCGTGGTTTCAAGGACGTATTCTTGCTCGCCCTCGACCATGAGACGCCACATGGTAGCTTTGTTACCCACCTTCTTTATGCTCTTCACTTTTGTTTGAAGTCTGATACGGCTCACGATGCCGTTCTTTTCGGCAAATGCGGTGAGATATTCGTTTATCGTATTGCCGGAGATATATCGGTCTGGCGTAAGGCCTTTCTTTTCCATGGGAAAGCTGGAGTATTCAAAGAGACCGTGGCCGACTTGCGCGAACAGATTAGGGTAGATGTGTTCGTCATTCCAAACACCACCAATACTTTTGCCATCGTCTAAGATCAGGAGCTTCGTCTCTGGAGCAAGTCTCAAGTAGGTAGTTGCAGCAATCAGTCCGGCCCAACCTACTCCAAAAACTTGAGTCTATGTCCGCAGAGCTTGTTGAGAATGTGATGACTAACCGGCACCTATAACTATCAAGTCAAATTTGGAATCTGCCATTGCTCCTTATTGAATATCAAGAAGACGTTGTTCACTCAATGGGATATGGCAGGGTCTTCAGAAGATACACGTCGTATGAGACTAACGTATCAAGTGATCCTCAAGTTGGATGGTTGAGTTATAGCACACTGAACAAGACAGATAGAGGGAAAGCTGGAGACAAGCTGTACATTTGCTTGTACCATACTGATTGCCGGTGTTCGATTGCTCCTCATGCGGCTGACAGCGATAGACAGCGACAGTACCCATGCTCACTATAGCTTTTCTCTTCCTTCAACGCATATGGGAGTATACATGTCACATTCGTCAGGTTGCGTTGTAATCTGTAATCAACCATCCACTCACTTGCTTCTGGACGATATCATATTTGGAATGACGACCCACCGCCACGTGCGGGCTGTTCTCGAATCAAGGATGGATTGACGACAGAACCAGATAGATGATCGCAGATGAATTGAGATAAGCACGGAGTTAAAGAAAGCACGGAGTTAAAGACTTAGGATGCCATGTTGTCGTCCGTAAGAACCTGGTGCTGATCAATCACACAGCATGAGGTACATTCTTAGTGAACCTGCTGCAGATACAATACAATTAGAATTACACAAGTGGTGAAGCAGTACTGCGCCTTATGAAGTGGAAGATGAGGCTGAATGTATGGTCAGCCAAGGCGGTAAGCAAGCGGTGTGATATGACGGCCCGACAGGGTGGAAAGGTTGTGCTTCGACCGACAGTGTGAGGCTCTGGAGAATCTCAGGGTCATTCGGAGTCCCCTGCTTGTAAAATCATAGGGAGTGTCTGTCTCAAGGCCTGTTGTGGCACTCGTTCAAAGTACGTGTGCGTGTAGTTGATAAAAGATGAGTTGGAGTGATTTTGAAGAAGTAAATACTTGAGAGTGGATTGTAGTAAAGTGCTCGGATATGTTAGATAGCTTAGGTAAGGGTCAACCCGTACAGTACAGCAAGGCGTGGTTACATAATGGCTCCCTGTAATGGCTTTTTTTAAAGTTGGGGCAGGAGGAGCCATTATAGACACAAAAATGGGGGCCACAACGCGTCAATATGTAACGTACTCGAGGATGCTAGGGCCAAGGAAGGAGCAAAATCCCTACACAGCCGAATTGTCAGCAATCA
>JAABUU010005189.1_pt1 | contig 14792 bp, 13 predicted proteins | sample 5559301 | NCBI WGS metagenome assembly JAABUU01 (sample SAMN10711884, study PRJNA513360) | rock metagenome | isolation source: Antarctica rocks | place: Antarctica: Victoria Land, Richard Nunatak white | reverse complement strand
TGCCATCGTTTTGCTGATATGTTGAAGAATTACACGTTGGTAGCAATAAAATATGAAATGTGAATTTTCAGCCCTATAGGGCTGTCCCACTGCTAGGTTTAGCCCAGTGCTAGGTGAACCCTTCTATGTAAACTCGCAAGCTATACAGAAAAATACCACAACCCAAGGCCCAACGTCAAGCCCCTGTATATTTCTCATATACCTCGCAATACACACGGTACGCCTCGAACAACCCCGAGTTTGTCTCGCTCGTCATCAGATACTCTTGTACCTTCATCACCAAAGCCTCGTACGCCGCCGCAAGTTTCAAAGGCATCGAATCGCTATTCCCAACCAAAGTCCCTTGATAGTTTATTAGGCCAAATAGCCTTTACGTTACCGAGCTTTTTTACAGCAATGTCAGCTTGTGCGTATGCGTACAATCTGGTCGAGCGTACGTAAGGCCAAGGCTAGGAACGGGTTTATGCCATATTTTCTTTGGTAAGCGGGATAGTCTGTCCTGATTCGCTTTTCATTTAGAAGGGCGTCACTGGCTGCTTGTCGTTGTGGGCAGCGGCGTTCCTTTTCCGAATAAGCCGCTTTGGTATATTAGGCTCCCCTCCAATATCTCGTCGATACACGTCAAGGTGGCGATTGCGGATGCTTATACCCCTCGGAGGTCAACTTCAAATCAGAGATTTCCGTTTTGCTTGCTTTAATTCCCTCGCTCAAGGATTCCATTTCTTGTTCTAGTTTTCGTCACCCGGTCCGGCAAATTTAGATAGCATGTCCCTTTTGCAAAAGAGCTTCAACTCCTTCGCGGTTCCCGTAAACCATCCTGTCTTTTGTGTGGTTGATTTATATGGTATCATTCACCTTTGAAAGACACACTTCAATGATTTTCAATGCGATAATCTTGGTCCAACTCCTGGGCTCAAATTCCCAGAGGCAAAATGATCTTACACTAGTCGTTCTGCTGAAGGGTTAGAAATCGTCCGTACCACGATTGTGATATCCCACCTTCAGGGTGTACAAAACAAATAAATATCAATCCTGGTCTCCTAATCATCAATTGAAACTCCCAACCTCCCTGACATAGTCTACCAACCAACCCAAAGTCCGATTGCAAAGCTTAAGCAATACAAACAATCAAAAAAAAAAAAAAAACACACGAAACCACTCAAGCTACATAGCCTTTCCACCCTCAAGCCTGCCTCGTAGCCTAACAATTGACCCACAGTAGCATGCCTGACTATCGATTATTATTTGCTTACTTTGCTTTACTATCATTACACCCCTTGATCAAACGCAGGATCGAGCTGACAGACAGTAAACCGAACGTTCGCGCCAACCGTATCCAGTCTCCATCCTCCAAAACCCACTCACTCAGCCTATTATCCAAAGCTTCGGCTCAGTCTCTATCGCTTTCCTTTGCAGAATTCCTTCCATACCTTCCATACCTTACACGCTCATACTCATACTGACCACAACAGACTACAGAAACTTGCCGAGTACCAATATTAGCACAGAAAACAGAACCAGAGCTGCATTTCGCGTCATCAAAAGACATGGGTTTATATGATTTCTACAAAGGACAGCCCCCTTTCCCCCCTGGCGGAAGTTGGGAAAAGGCGACGAGGCGGCCGCCCAAGCTTTCAAGTACAGTATGTAGCAACCAATCCATGCCCTGGTTTATACAGTACAAGCGCAAAACCCAACTGAAAATGCTTGATACGTATCATCTTCGAGACCCGGTCGAAAGCTTTAAAAGCGTCACCGTATAGACTATAGAAATGAATCTTACTGCTTTTATGCAATTAATTAGGCTGCAAATCGGAATTTCAATGAATCCTTACATACTGTAGTTGCAATAAGCCGACGCCGGAATTTTTTTTGGGCTTGAGCTACCTACTGTAACTCCTGACGTTTACATCGAAGAGCAATGCTGTAGAGGTAAGGTGTGTGTGAAAACCGCGTCCATGGACTGTGTACGAACGAGGAAATCTAAAGAAAGTAGAAAGTCCGACATGTATGGGCAATAGAAGCTCTCCGCTCTTACTGTCTTTCAGGTTGCCAGATATGGAACCCACCGCAATTCTTTTGCAGTTCTGCATCTAGGGTGTCGTGGTTTCTGATGCTGAGTATCCCAGAGAAGAACCTGGAAGTGTGCTGATGAAACCCCCCCAACATCCTCACCCTTCTGCCATAGTTCCTTCATCTTCCTTTCCTTGACCCATCCCATGTACCATCCCCTCCCCAATCCGCAAATTCCGAAGCAGCTGCAATTCCGCTGGAGCATGCGCCCAGTATTTCGTCACGAGAGCCCTCACGTCTTGCCTAAAGCCCGCATCGCCAGCCATCAATCGCTCGGCAGAGCAAAAGTCGTGCATTCCAGTGATGCGCTCTCCCAACTTCACGCGCGATTGACCACGAAGGAGAAGCGTTCTCGCAATGTCGCGGTCGCGCAAGCGTACAACCAGTATGGGTCGAGGAAGGAAGTGGAGGTTGGTCATGCGGAGCGTGTACGAGCAGTACCTATCGACGGCTGTAAAGTTCTTGAGGGCAAATTCGATCTCGGCAAGGCTCATTGCTATCCAGACGATTGTTTCGGCCATGCTGCGCACGCCCTGGAAGCTGTAATGCATCCGTTGTCCGTATACTTTGTAACAGTCGGCTACAAACGCCAGTGCTATCTCGCCGTGAAGTGCTGCTTTAGTAAACCTGCGCTCACGACAGTAGTCTCGAATGACATGATGAGCTCGCTTTAATTGCGCTGGGACTGCTAATTCGATGGGGTCCAGCTCATGAAGTGCGTTGGGTAAAAGAATCCCGCCATCGGGGCCACGGTGGTCCTTTGGGACTTTAAAATGTTCAATGCTGGGTCTCCAAAGCTGAGAAAAGGCCCGGACGACTTTCTTGGCGGCGGCCGGATACCGGGCAAAGTCTGGAGAGGAATCGTAGAAAAGCTTCACGAGGTGTGAATCCTGTAATGTCCATAGTGCCCGGGGCAGCTGGCTGATACCCGCCGTAGTCATGATGAATGTGTCCTTGACCTCAGGCGTGTAAGAACCAGCAAAAACTATGGAAAGCTTCATGACTGGGTGCTTGACCATACGGTGGATTGATCGAGCCGCCCCTGCGGATTCACAATATACAACGCCGTACCCATGATCTTTCAAGTCTTGTCCAAAGCGATTTTTGTTAGCACACACGATAACCCAGCTGTTCTCGCCTTGAAATATGCCCGATGCTTCTTCATGAATCTGGCAATTGACCCGAAGTATCGAAAGATCGAATTTCAGTGTGTATTCCCAGTGGCTGTGGCTTCGTACCTCTCCGGTTACAAGATGTTGCGGTAACACAGGATGCAACATTGGTTCGCTTTCAGCGAGGCGACTGTGATGAGCTGAATTAGCGCGGCGTTTCACAACATGTTTGGTGACGAGGAGAAGTCGATAGATCTGATTGCGGATCTCTGGAGGGAGTCTCAGAAAGGGAAATTGTGTCTCATTCAGTGCTGTGCTCCTTGATTCATCAAAGAAAATATCACAGTGATGCAGACTTGAAGTTCCAGCTTGTTTCCCGGAAGGCGACATGATGTGATTCGGATAACGGCCTAGAGACTCGCACGGAGCAATGAGAAATTCTGGCAGCGTATTTTTGAAAATCTCTGCCAGCGACCCAGCTTGAAGATAGTGTGACAGGTCCTGATAAGTTGTCAAAATGTCTGATTATCTGGTCCAAATGTTCACGGATGTGTTTGGACCAGATGACCTACAAACGAGATGTTGACATACTTTATATGAAAGAAAACGTTATCATGTCAACAACACAAAACTAAAGATTCTCAGTGACTATTGGGGCGTGACACCTATCGCAGTGGATCTTATCAGATTTGGGGTACTAGCATAACGACAGTATCGAGGACTCCCGCCGAGTTTTCTCAACATTCATAACACGAGCTTCATTAGCATCACCTGCATGGCCAGCAGCCCAAAGCATGATAGGTTTTATTATTGCTCGGTTCTCAAGTAAAAGCTTGTAGAAAGGAAAACGTTCAAGTTAGGAAATGTGGTATCATGTTAGACGCTCATTGCTCCTATCCACTGTAGAAAACCGTATTCCACCAGGCGATTTCGCGAAGCTTGCTGTGAGGAAATTCCGTAATAATCGAAACGAGAGTGATTAAGCGTACGCAAATGCTGTAAACGCCGCAACTGCATCCAGGGAGCAGTATCTAATAGTAGACCTTCTCCTGATAAATCGGCGGGCGTCCCTCTTCATGATCCCACACCAACTTGTTCTTCTCATCAAAACTTGCAGACTCGTCAGTCATCGGAATGACATTGCTGCTGTGCCTACATTCTTGCCTGCTAACTCCCATGCTATCTCTCGGGATCCACAAAATTGGTGTAGGAGAGGCTATGGCAGGGTGGTAGTAAGCGTCACGCTCGGTGATAGGGTTGTAGACAATCTCTGCAAATCCGCGTGGCACAAGGCGACGCAGAGTCTCATAGTCGGTGTATATCTCTGGGTGAAGCCATTTGGTAATGAAGTTGGGTTTTTTATGGGGGGCAGCCGGTAAACCCTTGGCGGCAGTAGAAGATGAATCGCCGTTGCGACCAAGGTGGTTGTTCTTTTCGTGCCCCATTGTATCACCGTTTGCTCTACCATCTTCAATAGCCAGAAGGGATTCCTCCTCTGCCTCCAAGGACTTTGGAAGATACTTGAGCAATGGGTCGAGGGCAGAGTTGAGTGATAAGTGGAATAATATGCAGAAGATAAGAAAGACAATCATCAGGATTAGTGGCCCGATGGCTGTTCTAATACCGAATAGGCCTATCAGACAGACGATGGCAAGGTAGACACCAACGGTGGTTTGCTGCAAGGCCTTGGGGTAAATGAGACCTTTGGTATCAATTTGGGCGTTGTAGACGAATATTAAGTTGTAGCGATACGCCAGGTAGATCAGATAGAGACCGATTGTTGCGAACCCAAGAACCAGGGGTGCAATAATTGAGTAAGTGATGGCTGTTGATAGAGTTAGAATAGAATCATACAGTTTTTTGATTCGACTTACCAATGACCGTCAAGTTGGTGTAGATCGGTAGCACGGTGCCCCAGCCCAATCCAGAGAGGGTAGACCATCTCTTGTACATCTTCCTTGGTGTCGTATCCAGGAACTTTCCTAACAGCTTGAATAGAATCACTCCGACTATTTGCACCAATGCACCGGAACTGATGGTTAAACCCTGAAGAACGAAATATGAAATGTAGAAATTAGAAGCTTTGGGAAGGTCCGTAGCTAGTAGGTTGGGAGCTTGGACCGGGTGCTTGAATATGCTTTGGAATGATGCAGCGGCCGACGAAGTTGCAGTAGTTATGAGGAAGACTTGGATAACCTGGAACCAGAAATAGAAACCCTGGGTCCGTAACTCAACGGCTGACCGAGATGGGCAACCACTGAACTTCGCCATCATCCTCAAGATTATGGGAAGTAGGGACATCAACACGGCAAGAAGAATTGCAGGGAGCAGGCCTTCGACAAGTCCCATAATGACCGAGGGAATCTTGTTGAGGAATTTCAACCATGTCAAACCTGGGGTGGCCTCCAGGGCTTTGATGTTAGAAAGGACACCGACAATAGCCACAGGTATGGACCAAAAGACAATGAGCGCTGTTACGAATGCGGTGGTTGCAATGTTCCTGACGACTCGGGAGGCCCAGTTGATTTTCAGATTTTTCCAGATGACTTCTTCGGGATTAATTCCGATGAAGCGGGGAGACATGTGTAGAGCTTGATGATGACTTAGACTCTGGTATGCCGCCTGTGCTTCCGACTGGCTGTAGAATTCGACAAAGACAGAGTTTACGAATTTTGCCTCGCCGGCCCGGTACTTCGCTTGAAGAGCATCGACTTTGGGAATGATACGCTCGAGTTCTGATCTACACCAATTGATGGTATCGACTTTCTTGCCAATAATAGGCTTGAGACGGTGAGTAGGTCGGTCTTTGGGTTTGAGCCAACGAGCTGCAGCCGATCCAGGTTCTCCGTCTACGTTTGCGGAATGCCCTTCTTCATGTGCTCCTCCTTTCTTGACAGACTTGAGACGTGCCGCATTTGCAAGTTTGACAAGTTTCGTCTCTGCTGCTTCAAGCTTGAAGGCAACCTTGTCACGTTCTTCCACGAGATTTTCAATTTCCTCGCAATCGTTGGCGATCCAAAGATTCTTCACCTGCTTGCCGAACATACGGCGCAGCTTTGCCTCGTTAAGATATGCAGCCGGCACGGAGGTAAAGAGTACTGTTCTCGAAGACATTCGACTGGCATATAGCGGCGAGAGAAGGTAGGCTTGACGTAAGTTGACGTAGTAGATACTTTCACGCATAACCATGTAAAAGATGAATCCTGGGATCATGTAAGCACGTTATTCGCCATGTTACAGCTCGAAAGAACCATACTTACCAAGATAGATCCATGCAATAAAAGTATGTGCATAATACCGGTTCTTGTTGACTATGTTACTGAAGCTCAACATATCAAACTGTTGGCCCCCTCCATGACCTGTTATGTTGACTGGAAACAAGACAGGGAAAGTCATGCAACAACCGACAAAGGTCATGGCCGAGGCAATCTTGAGATATCGCAAGAGGAGGAAGGCATCGAGCGAGTGGTGGTTGAGGACATAGCTGTCAGGTATTTTGTTAAAGGCACCAAACCAATTGAACAGTCCTTTCGGTAAATCAGGTGAGCGTTCTCTGCAAGGGAAGGCCCGTCAGTGCTACTTTATCTCTTCCTGGCATTGACATTGGACTTACTGTGGACGAAGAGCGCCCAAGAAACTCCTGGGGGCATAATTGCGCAGGAACTTCGGGCGTAACACGAGAAAGATCACAAAATAAAGCACAGCCACCAACAAGACCGGAAGCAAAGTCGATACAAATGCGGAGAGCGAGGCGGATTTCCCAGTTGAGGACTCTGTCTGGCCGGTGGACATGGTTGCGGACTGTGACGTCGAAGCTCACGGCGGAGCGAGTTTCCAGGGAGATTGACCAGATAAGATGTGTAAGAGTGCGACGATGGGTGAGGAATGAAGCTTGGTCTCCTGGACAGCCGGACTGAATGTAAATGTGGAATTGGAGTTTATTGTTGATGTTTAGATTGGGGGTGACGATTGGGGTAGTCACGCTACTTCCAAGTTTGAACGGAATTTGCCAATATTCTAACGCCAAGCGGACAATTCCAGCGTGTATCCACTGAAGCTCAATCAATCAATCAATTAAAGGAGATGAAGCGTAATATTATGCTACCACGACGGGGGAATCAAGATTAACTTCACTCCTAGGTGATTGTTAGAGTGCATGATGGATCTCTTTGTGCGACGTACGGAGTACTCCGCACCCATTCAAAACATCTGGACGGAATACAGTACAACAGAACGCCACAGCATGTAGAATACGCGACTGCACTATAGAATATATTGGATATATTGATTGGCCTGAGTCTCACCTCGCAGCCACAAGCGCCTAGAACACCCCCCCGTCTCATCGGATGTTTTAAATCAGGGTTCTGATACGATGACGCTATTCGGCGGGAAGGGTCCATCATCCATGGCCAGCTGGATGCAATTGCCTTGCGATCGCCATCGGCTACCCTCGTCACTTTCGGGACTGTAACCATCGCGCCACATACACGTATGTTTCAGCTCCGCAGACGCAAAGACGCGTCGTTGACGCTCTCACGTTCACCTCTTCAGCCTCAGGTGGCTTCGCGTGTTTGCCGGGCGGCCATTATTCTATTGGAAACTCTCACTCTCTTTGCCTGCATGGCTGAGATCTAGAATCGGAGAAACGTAACAACGTTTGAAGGTTGTTGTCTGTTCGATGCTGAAAATTGTCCACGTTGGCGCCAAGCTTTGTTGTTATCGATTAATGGATTAGTGGTCGTATCTATTGTCAAGTGAAGCTTGCGAATATGCCTATCGTGGAATTATTCGTGGCAGCTTTTCTACAAAGCAGAGCTACCGGTGCTAAAGCCTGGCAGGCCTCGCCACAATGCTACTGCGAACCCAACCCCAAGCAATAATTTTCTACGGTTCACGATTGGTTTGCGTAAGGAAGGCTGCCAAGCTTCTCCTGTAATATGTGCATGCTCAGCCGCCACAAATTCTCTCCCAGCTCGTCATCTCTTGCTTGTTGCGGTGGATCAGTGACTTTGCGATCTGGAATGATCTATCAAAATGGTCAGCAAGGTGCAAGACAAACAACATGGGAAGAAGGATTCACATATTGTCCCTGGATGCCATCCTTGACCACATCTTCGCTCGTCGCCGCAAACAAAGCAGGCCTACACCCTTCATCCACGGGGTCCTTCATGAACGGCCTTACGGCTTTTACTCCAATCTTCGCTATGGTCCCGTAGGCATCAACGGCTTGTTCTTGTTGGTCCGTACTTACACCCCCCGGATGCACAGCGTTGATCCAGGGCCCGGTGGCCTTGGGACTCTGGAAACTTGGCTCGTTGTTGTGCATGCGACGTGCCATGGCCCGTATGATGAGAATCTGAGCGAGCTTGGAGCGGGAGTAAAGCGAATTGGGACCAATGTCGGTGTTTATTTCTGAGACAGAAGCAAAGTGTGTATTCGAGAGGGGGGAACGGTGTAGGTCCGAAGACTGCAGAACGAGGCGGGAGTTGGGTGTCTTTTGGAGGATGGGCAGCAGCACCATAGTAAGATGAAACTGCGAGAGGTAGTTGACTTGGAAATGAGAGTCTGGTTCAGTGCAAATGGTGTTAGTCAAATCTTCTGATATCCAGTTTGTCAGCTTACCGAGTCCGTCTACGGTCTCATTGTACTTTCCAACTCCCTCTCCAGCATTACAGATCAACTATATCAGTCAGTCAAACCTCCCAACCAAGAACATCGGGCAGACTGACTGCATCGATCTGCTGTAGACTCGCCAATTGCTTTGCGGCTTCATCCGTTTGCTTCAAGCTCTTCAGATCGCAGCGAACCCACTCCACTCTGCTGGGGTCGCCGTACTTCTTTAGCTCTTCCGTAGCTTCGTCAGCATGCTCCTCCTTCTGCGAGAGCAGGTAGATTTTAGCCGCATTGTGCTGCAAAATGTGGGCTGTGATGCCGAAACCAATGCCCGCTGTGCCACCGGTGACGATGAAGACCTGTGGGTGTGCAAGTAAGCTAAGAGGGCAATAGCATATGGATAAGCTGTGCTACCTTCCCACTCAGATCTGGAATGTCTTTGTTCGGATCGAATTTGTTCCCTGTAATTAGATGAGCCATGATGGGTTTGCGCAAGGTCTCAGATATGGTGTTTTCAGACAACGGGGTGATTAAGATTGAATAGGACAACAATTCACAGGTAATTGGAAAAGTTTTTAAACACGAATTTTTAAATCAACGTAACTCGTGGTCGAAACATTTGGTGTGCACTGTAAGCATCCATGAGGTCATGACGAGCAGATGAATGACGTCAGTTCCTAAAAAAGGAAGAGGCGGTCGTGAGTCCAATCCTTCTGTTACTGATAGGTTACTACCATACTGTTAATGATTTTAGTCCTCCAAGCTCCCACAAGCATAGTAGAAGAAACAAAGATTTAGGGCTTCAGGTTCAGGCCTCAAGCCAAAGGCTTGTGGCAATTGCATCAAAAATGCCTCTCTGGATAAGAATTCCCTCTTTTCTGTAAATGTAGTCGGGAACTGGTTTAAGCTGTATAGAAACGTAACCAAGATTGATATTCAACATGACTAAAGATATGTGGATAGAGCACTGCTCAGTACGTGAAAAACAATAAAATGGATCTCTGAGGACGCTGAATCGGCCATCATCAGGAGTAGACATTAGAGATAGCTTGCAAGTACAACAACCTAGAGCCAAGGTGGATCCTCTGGGGGCATATTAAAAAAAGACGCAGAAATAACATAATTAAAGACAGAAGGCTTTCAGCTGAAGAGCCCGTAGGAAGATGTTATCTGAACGCTCCCCCCAGTATTCCTAACGATCTACTCATAACCGAACAGATGGTAGGAAATAACTCTTCAATCTCTACTTCCATATCTGGACGAAGATGGTGCAACCGTCCGGTGTTCTACAGCTGTTGGCATCTCTGCAGTCAAGAGTTGTTCACTTCGTTTCCATTTTGGCACTGTCAATCTTCTTCGCGAAAAAGATAATCTAAGTGTAACATGGTAGGACTAGAGCGCTGTGATGCGGCGTAAGTCGTCATGGCTCTTGGGAGACGGAAAATCTGGAAGAAGTCTTGCTCAATTGGGAAAAGGGTATTCAGCGCTCCGGACCAAACCAGCGGTTGGTCCGTCCGTTGAGGGTCGTCCGACTCCCTTGAGATTCGTCTCTCATCATCACAATTTCAACTATACGATGCCTCACAACGCCACAGAAAGTGATTGTACGAATCACGAACAGAGCAGGACCATGCTGGGCCTATCTCTTCGGCATGGCTTCAGCCTTGTTCCACCGCAGTACGGAGTGTTCGACGCATGTATATATAGAGGATGTCCACAAAATTCCAACCTCGAACTTAACATTGTTATCCAGTATTACTAACAGGCCTAACAACTAGCTCTGCAGGATTCCCATATTAGCTGTCACTCATCCTCTTTGCAGCTCACTAAAATGTCCAAAACCCTCCTCATCACTGGCGCAACTGGCAAGCAAGGCCGCGCTTGCATCGAAGCCCTGCTCGCATCTCCCCAAGCCTCAAGCTTCACCATCCTTGCAGTCACCCGCAACGCCACCTCCTCGACAGCAACCTCGCTCTCAAAACGGGCTCCCAATATCAAAGTCGTCCAAGGCAACCTCGACGACTGCCCCGCCATGTTCAGTGCCGCCACAAAAGCAGTCCAAACCTCAAAAATATGGGGCGTATTTGGCGTCACCACCCCTGCCGGCGGTAGCGAAGAGCGCCAAGGAAAGGATCTAGTCGATGCTGCCGTAGCATCAGGCGTTGAGCAGTTTGTCTTCACCTCCGCCGACAGAGGCGGCGAGAAATCCCAGACTGCCCCGACCAACGTCCCCCACTTCATCAGTAAATTCAACATCGAGCACCACCTGCAAACGCAAGCCGCGCAGGCAGGCGACAACATGGCCTGGACCATCTTCCGCCCCGTCGCCTTTATGGATAATCTCACCCCCAACTTCGTCGGCAAGATGTTCACCACGGCGTGGAAAATCACACTCGGCAACTCCAAACCGCTTCAGCTAATCTCCAGCCATGACTGCGGCGTCTTCGCCGCTCAAGCGTTCCTCCGACCAGAAGAGCACAGGAATAAAGGATTCAGCATCGCCAGCGACGAGCTGACGTACGAGCAGGCGAATCTAATATTCAAAAGTAAAGTGGGTAACTACATGCCGACAACGTTTGGGACATTGGCGAGTTTCGGACTTTGGGCGATCAAGGATCTGGGGCTCATGTTCAAATGGTTCCAGGAAGAAGGGTTTGGCGCTGATGTTGCGGCGTGCAGGAAGATGCAGCCGGGATTGCTGGGGTTTGGGGATTGGATCGAGACCAAGAGTGCGTTTACGAGGAAGTAAGTTAGGTTCGATCGTTTGCTTTTTTGGCTTGGTACATTCGATGATTCAACATGCTGTAAATATTATTTTGTGTATAAATCTACAAGCCTTCAAATATTCTTCTTTGTGTTCTTTACAAAGGATCATATCAGCGATGAGGGACTTGTATAGTACTGCTTCAATTCGAGGAAGAGGTGACTTAAGAAGTGACGATGAACCACGAAACCACTTTACGCGTAAACGCGTCTCACCAACGCGTCACAGTTCCTCATAGTTCCTCCACTCTTTACCAACGCCCGTGACGCCCTTCCAAGCCTACCACAATTGTGTTCCCGTTTTCCTTGACAATTATCACCGACATGTCGTCTATAGTAGATGCAATCCTAAATTCTGATAACCCTGACCTCGACCTTGCTGCTGCCGTCAGCAAAAACGGCACTTCAAAACAGCCAAACGGGCGCAGCGCACAACGCTCGTCTCCTCGGCCTTACGGACCACCGTCGGAAAGCAATGGAGCACTTAGTGATGTGGAAGGCTTCCCTGATGACGAAGTTGTCGGACTTCGAGGCACCGACCGAAATCGGCCCCGGGATCCAATGGCGCGGGCGGTGCCCAAGGTAGTGGATAAAGTGGGTGAGAAGGTCGCAGAGGAATTTGAGAACTTCCTAGAGCAGTACGCTTTTCGTAGCCTGAAACGAAAGCATACATATATGCTAATCTCTCTAGGTTCATCGAGGACATTACATCTTCAGGAGCCCCGCCTTCAAGTGCCCTGACCAGCGACAAATACTACATTGCGCAAATACATGGCCTACGAATATACAACCTCTCCACCCTCTATGTCGATTTCCAACATCTCATGTCATTGCACAATCAAACGTTAGCCAATGCAATCGCGAACGACTACTATCGCTACCTTCCGTTCCTTACACGAGCCCTTCATAATCTCATCGCAAAATATGAGCCACGGTACTTCAAAGAGCATCGACAACCAACAAGCGCTTCGTCTCAGACCAATTCATCCGTTGCGGGCAATGGAGTCAGCCAGGCCGAATCAATGGGCGCAAAAACGTCGAATCAGCAGACGGACAAGCTGTTTACGCTCGCATTCTACAACCTGCCACTTATTTCTCGAATTCGCCAATTACGAACAGCTTCGATAGGCAAACTACTTTCCATATCTGGCACTGCAACTAGGACGTCAGAAGTTCGACCGGAGTTGTACTTGGCTACTTTCATTTGTGAAGGCTGCCGGACCATAATCTCGAACGTTGAGCAAACTTTTAGGTACACAGAACCCACACAATGTCCCAATTTGACCTGTGGGAATCGGCAAGGATGGCGTTTGGATATTCGACAGAGCACATTTGTGGATTGGCAAAAGGTGAGGATACAAGAGAACAGCTCTGAGATTCCCACTGGAAGTATGCCTCGAACAATGGACGTGATTCTACGAGGAGAGATTGTGGATCGAGCAAAGGCTGGGGAAAAGTGTGTTTTCACAGGAACACTGATCGTCGTACCAGACGTTAGTCAGCTCAGTCTTCCAGGAGTACGACCGGAGGCTACCAGAGATAATCGAAACGCGCCCAGAGGTGGAGATGCTGGTGGGAGTGGAGTGACTGGTCTTAAGGCTTTAGGAGTCCGAGACTTGACCTACAGGATGGCGTTCCTTGCATGTATGGTTACTCCTGATACTTCAACACCTGGACAGGCTGCCAACCAGCAATTAAACGGTCAAGCTGGGAATATCCTGGCTTCGTTAAATCAGACGGCGACAATAGATCCTCAGGACACTGGAGATCATGCTCAGGATGCCTACTTGCAATCTCTAACAGCTTCGGAGATTGATGACTTGAAGAACATGGTCCACAGCGATCATATATACTCAAGACTTGTAAATTCTCTAGCGCCAATGGTGTATGGCCACGAGATAGTGAAAAAGGGGCTGCTTTTGCAACTGATGGGAGGTGTCAGTAAAGTTACACCAGAAGGTATGCAGCTAAGAGGCGATCTGAACATTTGTATCGTTGGAGATCCCAGCACAAGCAAGAGTCAATTTCTCAAGTAAGCATCTTTTTCTGCTCTAAAGTCATCACCTCTAACCATTCTCACAGATACATATGCTCCTTCCTCCCCCGAGCAGTCTACACCTCTGGCAAAGCCTCCTCCGCAGCCGGTCTCACGGCCGCCGTTGTCAAAGACGAAGAGACAGGCGAGTTCACCATCGAAGCTGGTGCGCTCATGCTCGCCGACAACGGCATCTGTGCCATTGACGAGTTTGACAAAATGGACATTGGTGATCAAGTCGCAATCCATGAAGCCATGGAACAGCAAACCATCTCCATTGCCAAAGCTGGAATACAAGCTACCTTGAATGCCCGTACAAGTATTCTCGCCGCCGCCAATCCCGTTGGGGGGCGATACAATCGCAAAACCACACTCCGCGCCAACATCAACATGAGCGCCCCGATCATGTCGAGGTTTGACCTCTTCTTCGTGATCCTAGACGAATGCAACGAGTCTGTCGACCGCCATCTCGCCGAACATATCGTCAATATCCACATGAACCGCGACAGCGCCATCGAGCCCGAGTTCAGCACCGAGCAGCTCCAACGCTACATCCGATTCGCGCGCACCTTCAAACCAGAGTTTACCCCCGAAGCAAAAGCCCTATTGGTAGAGAAATACAAAGAGCTGAGAGTCGACGACGCACAAGGCGGCATTGGCAGAAATAGCTACCGGATTACAGTCAGGCAGCTAGAGAGCATGATCCGGCTGAGCGAGGCGATTGCAAAGGCCAATTGCGTCGACGACGTGACGCCGAATTTCGTACGAGAGGCTTTCAACCTGCTAAGACAGAGTATCATCAGCGTCGAAAAAGACGACGTCGAGGTTGACGAGGACGAAGCCGAAGTCATGAATGGTGGAAACACGAACCAGAGGGATGGCGACTCCCCCATGGCCGACGACGCCGCTGCTAACCCCCCCGCCGACGACAACGACGACGGCACCCCCGCTTCAACCCACAAGACAAAAATCACCTATGACAAATACATGGCCATGCTCAACCTGCTCGTGCGCCGCGTCAACGAGGACGAGCAGACCACAGGCGAGGGCGTTGAGCGCGAAGACCTTGTCGTTTGGTATTTGGAGCAGAAGGAAGATGAGATTCTGACCCAAGAGGGTTTGGAGACGGAGAGGGAGCTCGTAGGCAAAGTGTTGAGGAGGATGGTCAAGGTATGTGTATTCTTTTTGGGGGGGGG